>WNGI01000179.1_pt1 | contig 42051 bp, 38 predicted proteins | sample 5400621 | NCBI WGS metagenome assembly WNGI01 (sample SAMN13153374, study PRJNA577476) | soil metagenome | isolation source: 20 cm soil or saprolite under Garry oak tree replicate 1 | place: USA:California | collected 2016-06-15
GGCCAGGAAGACGAGAAGGTCGATGAGCACGAGGCTGGTCGTCGCGACGACCGGGGTCAGTCGACGCCACGCCACGGGCTGCGCAGCGACGCGCAATCCAAGCCAGCGGTCGTAGCGCGGCGACTCGGCGAAGACCAGCGCTGACGTACGGGTCGCGCTCACGACTCTTCCTGCCCGGGAATCACGCCGCCGGCGGCCGTCGGGCCGCTCTGGGCGATGACGAGCGCCAGTGAGAGGTAGATGAGGTTCGACATCACCGGCAGGTTGTAGTTCGGCAGGCTCTGGACGGCGGCGCCGATGAGGGCGACCAGGCCGGCGAGGGCCTGGACGCGAGCCGAATAGGTCTTGGAGTGGCGCCGGCGCCGGAGCAGCATGACGGCAACCGACACGGCGGTGGCTGCCGCCAGCAGAAAGCCGATCGCGCCGGTCTCCACGAGGAGACCGAGCCAGTCACTCTCGGCGTGCGACATCACGGCCGGGGCGCGGAGCGTTCGGAATCGCGGAAAGGCGACGGCGAACGATCCGAGGCCGGAGCCGACGACGCGCGCCTCGCTCCACCACATCGCCACCGCATCCGGCCACACGCGAAGACGGAAGCCTTCGTCGGGGCGTTCGATCTCGGTCAGGAGGCGCTCGATGGTGCCGTAGAGGACGTCCCCACCGATCCACGCTCCCGCCATGATGATGAGCACGGCCGAGATCGCGATCTTGATCCAGCGCGCACGCCCGGCCCGTCCGCCACCTCCGAGGCCGAGAATCGCCAGCAGGACGGCGCCCAGCGTGACGATCGCGCCGCGCGAGCCGCTGGCCAGCGCGGCGCCGGCCATGATGAGGATGAGGAACGGAATCAGGCTGCGGGCGCTCGAATCCTTCGAGTTCCAGCGACGGAAGCGCGCGGCCCATCCCTGCACGGCGGTGCGCTGGGTCGCGTCACGGCGCCGGGTCAGGAGCACCACGAGCGCCACCGGGAGCACGGCGACGACCAGTCCGGCGAAGTGGGCGCGGTTCGTGAACGGCCCGAACGTGTAGACCGCCGTTCCGGGCGCTTCGGGACCGATCCAGTAGAAGCGGCCGTTCCACGTCACGCGCTGGACGACTCCAAAGATGGAGATGATCGTGCCGGCCGCGATCATCGCCCACGAGGCGCGACGAAACTGCGAGCGGCTGCGATACGTGTTGGCGCAGACGAGGAAGAACGCGGCCACCGCGCCGAGCTTGAGCGCCAGTCGCCGGGTCGAGCCGGGGTCGAGGGACCAGCCGGGAAGCACGGCCTGGAATGCGAGCAGCGCGAGGAACAGAGCGGCCGGAAGCCAGCCGGCAGGCAGCTCGAACCGAAGCTCCCAGTTACGCAGATTGCCGATGAGCCAGGTGACGACCATGCCCAGGATGACGATCTCGGCGACCGCCTCCGACCACGGCTCCACCGTGCCGAAGGCAAAGGGCGTGAACACGATCAGGAACAGCACGCACGCCTCGACGATGCGGTCGTGGACGGTCGAGGTCGTCACTGGAGGGTCACCTCGTCGAGCCACACCTTGCCGCTCAGGTTTCCTTCCGGATCCACGGCCGGCTCGCGGCGGACCTTCAGCATCACCAGACTCGTGTTGGCCGGGATGGTGACGGGCGTTTCGAGGCGGACCCAGTCACCCGTGGTGCCGCTGACGGTCTGCGTTTCCGCCAGGGACTGCTCCAGCGTTCCGGGCACGACGACCTGGATCTTGATTCCCGAGTGCGTGACGAAATCGGTCGCCTTGGCCAGCGCGCGCAGGCGATAGGACCGGCCGGGCTCGACGGCCACGAGCTGCGTCACTCCGTCGAAGTCGAGCGTCGGGAACGAGTTGAACGTCAGCCGCAACGAACGGCTGCCGGCCGCAGCGACGAAGCGGTCGATCGCCACCTCGACGCCCCACGTCTTCTGGATGCGCCAGTCCAGCCCCCATCCGAGGAGACGCTCGGTTTCGAATCCACCGTTCCACACCGCGTTGCTATCGGACGTCGTGCTGCCGTCGGTCACGAAGGAGAGCCACGCGGCTCGCGCCAGGGCTCCGGCGCCCTGATCGAGGGTCACGGCCACGTACTGCTTGAGCATCTCGTCGGGGAGCGGCGGCTCGAGCTGGATGCGCTGGCGCCACGCGATCCCGGCCAGCGTCATGTCCTTCTGCCGCAACGCGGCCAGCATGACGTTGGTGAGGCCGTCGACGTCGGTCGGAAGCAGGCTCGCCGGATCCTCGCCTGGGCGCAGGAGCGTCCGGGCGAGCTGGAAGGCGGCGTCGCGCTGGGCGGGATCGACGCCCAGGACGTACTTGAAATGATCGAGGCCGGTGGCCCGCTCGCCCCAGCCGAGGGCGAGCAGCGCGGCCTCCCATCGAATCGACACGTTGTGCGGATCGAGCTGCACCGCACCATCGATCGCGGACCGAGCCGCCGCCCGGTCACCCTGCTTTTCCGACAGCAGCGCTTGCAGCAGCCGCGGATAGGCGTCGGTCGGCCGCAGGCGAATGGCTTCTGCATACTGAGCGCGGGCCCGATCGATGTCGGCGGGAACGCGGTCCGCATAGGCATGCCCGAGCCTGATGTGGAGGTCGGCATTCTGCGGATCCCAGGCGATCGCGCGCTCGAGACCGGGAATCTTGTCGCCCCGCCCGTCGTACCAGGCGATCGCCGGACTGGCGAGCTGGACGGCCAGCCAGCCGGCGATCACCAGGGTCAGGACAAAGACGACCCCGCGGCTCACTCGCGACTCCAGCGGCAGGAGAACCAGCCGCTGGTCGACCGCGTTATACGCGTTCGGCGAGTCGAGAGTCATCGGGCCGGAGGTAATAGCTGTCGTAGTAGCCGTAGCTGTTGGCCTGGAGGTCGACGTCGTTGAGGATGACCCCAAGCAAGCGAGCGCGCACTGCAATGAGACTGCGGATGGCCCGCTGCGCAGCATCGCGACTCGCGCGGCCGTGGCGAAGGACGAGCACCGTACCCTCGAGCTGGCCGGCCAGGATCATCGCGTCGCTGACGCCGAACATCGGGCCCGTGTCGAAGACGATGTAGGCGAACCGTTGGCCGAGCGTCTCGATCGCCTCACGCAGCCGCGCGGAGGCGAGCAGCTCGGCTGGATTCACGGGAATCCGGCCCGCCGGAATGACGAAGAGATTGGGAATCCCGCTCGGAACGATGACCTGGTCCAGATCGGCCTGGCCGGTCAGGTACGTCGAGAGTCCGGGGGTCTGCTCGACGCTCAGAACCCGGTGCACCATCGGCCGCCGCATGTCGGCGTCGACCAGGAGCACGGGGCTGCCACCGAGCTGGGACAGCGTGATCGCCAGGTTGGTGACCAGCGAGGTCTTGCCGTCTTCCGGCTGCAGCGACGTCATCATCAACGTCTTCGGCGGCCGCTCGGGCGTCGAGTACAGAATGGAGGTGCGCAGGTTGCGGAACGCCTCCGCGAAGACCGACGGCAGCTCGGAGTGAGACACCAGCGCGAAGGGGGTGGAGGCGCCCGGACCGGCCTCCAGGGCCTTACGGCGTGCCAGCATGCGCTCGAACGCCGCGCGGGACGGCACGACGCCGAGGGCGGGAACGCGCAGGACCGACTCCACTTCTTTCGTGTCCTTGATGTTCGTGTCGAGGTACTCGAACAGGAACGCGAGACCGATGCCGCCGGCGAGCCCGGCGACGCAGGCGATCAAGAGGTTGAGCCCCTTGCGCGGCCGTGACGGGCCAGCCGGAATCTCGGCCGGGTCCACCACGGAGATGTTCGACGTGAGGAGCGCCGCGGACACCTGCGTCTCACGCAGACGCCCGAGGAGCGAGGAATACAGGTCGCGGCTCGTATCCACTTCGCGGCGGAGCAGGTTGTATTGCGCCATGTTCTCGGCCAGGCCACGGGCCAGCGTGCTCTGCCTGGTCAGCGACGCCTCCAGCGACTTTTCGGCCCGGACCGACGCTTCGAAGTCCACTTTCAAGCTGGCCAGGGTGCGGTCGGTCTCGGTGCGGAGCTGGCGGCGGTTCTCCTCGATCTTCTCCTTGAGCGCCAGCATCTTCGGGTAATCAGGCTTGAACGTCTGACTCAACCTCCGGTACTCACCTTCCAGGGTGGCCCCTTCGGTCTTGAGCTGGGCGATCAGGGGACTCTGCAGCACGGCGGGCAGCGTGAAGGCATCCTGCACTGACGCCTGCGTGAGGAGGCTCTCCTTCGCCATGCGGTCGGAGCGGGCCCTGAGGAACGCTTCCGACATTATTGAGAGCTGCTGGGTGATGATGTCCTGCGGGTTTCCGTTCCGGTCCGCCGTCACGAAGATGATGCCGTTGGCGTTCAAGAAATTGCTGAGCTGGGTCTCGGACTCGCCCAGCTTGCCGCGCGCCTCCTCGAGCTGCTTGGCGAGGAACTGGGTGGCGTAACGAGTCGCCTCCACCATCCGGTCCATCTGCTGGGCGATGAAGGCATCGGCCAGGGTATTGGCGGTCCGGGCCGCGAGATCCGGGAAATGGCTATCGAAGGAGACGTACACCAGGCGCGCGTTGCGCACTGGCTCGACCGTGACACGCTTGAGGAACGTGTCGGTCAAGGGCGACGCGACCATCAGGTCCTCGGTCGCCTCCGGCGCGGCCGGCGGCGGCACCGGGATCCAGCGCACGAGCTGCTCGCGGAGCCAGTTCTCGCCGCGGGCCACCCACCCGTCCTGATCCTGCTCGAACTCCTGGTGCTGATCGAGCTGGAGCAGGCCGATGACCCGGTTGGCCAGGCTGCGCGACTGGAGGATCTTGTACTGGGTCTGATAGTAGTCCTGCTGGTTGTCGGCTTCCTTGACCACTTCTTCGAACTTGACGACCCGCGGCGGTTCCTTCTCGATCCGCAGGCTGACCGTCCCGGTGAAGACCGGGCGGACCGTGAACGTATAGAGCGTCGCGGCCAGCAGCGTACCCAGGAAGACGCAGAGGATGGTCCACCGGCGGCGCGACACCACCTGCCAGTAGTCCCAGAAGTGCGTCTCCTTTTCGACCGGCACGCCGTACAGCGTCTGAGGCTCGGGCAGCATCGGCAAACGGCCCTGCGCCACTTCGAGGCCCGCCTGGGCAGGCGGCAAAGCCCGGGGATCGCGAGTCGGATCGTTGAAGGGGTTCATCGTGGCAAGCTCATCCCGATGCCGAACTTGAAGAAGTCACGGACGCCGTACAGCACGGCTTTCCCGGCCGACTTGCCGACGATCACGACGTCGTTCGCCTGCAGCTCGGGTCCCGACTTGCCGTCCTCGAAATCGTTCATGCTGTACTTCGTGACCTCCTTGGTGCCGTCCGGTCGCGACCGGTAGAGCCTGATGTCGTCCCAGTCGGCTGCCGGGCTCACCCCGCCAGCCGCCATCGCGGCCTGGTCGAGCGTGGTCCGCCCCTTCAGTGGAAACGGCCCTGGCTTCTGCACTTCGCCGCCGACGTAGAAGGTGCCCGCGCGGGGGACTTCGACGACATCGCCGGCCTGCAGCGGCAGGTTCAGCTCCTGCCGGCCCGACGCCAGCGTCGCGAGATCGACAACCGTCATGCCTTGCTCCATCTCTGCGCTCTTGGATCCGGCCGAGTTAGCCGCCACGCGGCGGACGACGTACACCACGGAGCCCGCCTCCTCGGTAATGCCACCGGCCAGGCCGAGCGCGTCGGCCAGGCGCACCTCACCGGACATGGGGAACACGCCGCCCTGCTTCACGGCGCCTATCACCGAAACCCGCTGGCTCTTGTGCTCGTGGACGAACACGGAAACCTGCGGGTCGTGCATGAACTTGGTCTTCAGATGGTTGCTGATCTGGGACTGGAGCTCGAGCGCGGTGGCCCCGCTGGCCGGGAACGAACCGACCAGCGGCAGGGTCACCTGCCCGCTGTTAGGAATCCGGACCTTGATCTGCGAGAGCTCTGGGACTTCGAACACCGAGATCTCGATGAGGTCCCCCGGCCCGAGCCGGGGATCGGGGGTCTCATCGTCGGGGCGGGCCAGCGCCCGCAGCTTCTGATTCACGTCCGCCGCCGATGAACTCGGCTGAGCCCGGCCCACGTTGCCCGCTGCCGAAGCCACCGGCCCTTCGGCGGGGATCGCGGGCGTGGTCGTGGTGCCGATGAAATCTCCGGGGTCGGGCTGGCGCTGCGCGCTGCTGCACGAGACCAGCGCGAGCCCGGCCACCGCCGTTACCGCACAGACTGACAATCTGCGCATATCTCCTCCCAATGTCCTGCGAGCCAGATCGCTAATCAGAGCCGGTGGTCAATGACGCGCGCGATTTACCGCGGCGCCAGCGGAGTCGCGGGACGCGGGAGCGGCGGAGCCGCCGACGCACCACTCCGGCTGCCACCACCGCCGCCACCACTCATACCCAACGCCGCACCGGCACCGCCGACGATGGCGACCGCACCGAGGCCAAGAGCGGCCCGCGAGGAGATGGACGAGCCCGGAAGCGGGGCGCCGGCCGCGCGGTCGCGATGGTCGTAGCCGTTGTCGTTTTCGGGGTGGTACGGGTTCTGGCCGAAGTTGGTCTGAGCGAAGAAGACGGGGCCGGAGAGAAAGCCGACGTAGCTGCCACTGACGTCGAAGAGCGGCGTCGCATCGTCGCGCTGATCCGTGTCCTGGATCGAATTCATGGCCAGCCGCACCAGCTTGGGCGAGAACGGCTGGGTGAGATCGGCGGTGAAGCCGGGATGGATCGCGAGACCACCGTCGGGCGCGATGTAGCCCACGCTCTCGCCGGACGGCGAGAAGACCGCCTTGGCTCCGGCGGGCGGCGCGATCGGGCCGTCAACGGCGAACAGCGGGCCGGAGCCCGTCGGGCGCTTCGGGATGAAAACGGGATCGACGCTGGCCACCATGGTCTGGCCCCCGGGCGTCGTCGGGTGAACGTTGAGGCGCCCCTCGGCCATCTTCAGGCCCATGACGCCGCCGCCGGTGAGGAAGAGCTCGCCGGACACCGGGCCGGCCTCGGCAGACTCGAGACGGGCGACCGGAGTCACGATCTGGAGCTTCGACTGGGGGTGGAGGTTGAAGTTCACGCGTCCGTACGTCACGGACACGCGAGGATTACCACTCACCTGCTCGAACTGGACGGCGCTGAACGGAAGCACCTCGATCCGGCTGCCGTCCTTCAGCTCGATGGCGGCCGCCCCGCCGGACGACCGAACTTCGGTGCCCGAGAAGACCGGCAATGCGTTGCCCTTCAGATCCAGCCACGTCGTGCCCTTGTCGAGCGTCGCCTTCACGCCCCTGGCCGCGCGGGCCGTTCCGAGTGGCGCCGATCCACCCCAGGCATGGAACGGGGCAAGGAACGTCGCGACGAGTATCAAGACTGTGAATCGCTGCCACATCAAATGCCGCATAAGAAGGCTCCCCCTTTTTTCGCGCACGTTGCGAGCCCCACAGGGCGCGGAACGGTTTCTCCTACGTCGCGGAACTGTAAGGTCGGGCGACAGGAGCCAGCAATATGCCTGGGGATAGGCGTTCCTCTATCGTTCGATATAGCGAGGAAAGTGCGGTCGGAAGGGGGGAGCGACCGCGGTCAGGAGCGAGCCGCGGGGAATTCGGCCCGCCCAACAACTCCCCGATGCGCCGGGCGATCGCCCAGCGATTCGTCAGTCCTGCGACGTTCTCCCTGTCCCGGTGACTTCCAGGAGGCGCGCGTTGACGGCGTCGCGGGACACGAGCGTCCGCTCGTTGATCCCGTCCCACGCCGGAAAGAAATCACTGCCGCCGTCGCGCTTGCGGCGCTTCATCGCGGTGATCGTCTCGTAGCAGCCGGACATGTTGAAGTGCTCGGAGCAGCCCAGCAGATGGTAGATCTCGTGACGCACGACGCTCGTCGGTGACATGAAGAGCTGATTCACGCTGGCCCGCTGAACGACGGCATAGCCGTGCGTGCTCGTGTTGTCGTCGACGGCGCCGAGCACCTCCGGGAGTCCGAGCAGGCCCCAGACCACGTCACCGACGTGGCGCCCGATGAGCGCGAAGACCCGATCACACTGCGGGTGGAGCGGGTGCTGCAGCAAAGCGTCCAGGATGCCCTGCATCGTGTACGCGGGCCGTCCCCAGGGCACGACGCTCACGACCTCGATGTTCAGGCCGTACAGGGCGCCTTCCTCGCGCCACGCGTCGTTCATGAGCTGGCGCGCGGCCCGCTCGGTGATCCCCTCGTCGACCAGGAGACAGAACGACAGACGTTCGGCGGGGCCGAAGTCGATATCGCTCCGGGCCAGGACGTTGTGGGATCCCATGCTGGTGCAGGCCGTCATCGCGATGATCCAGAGCGCGAGCAGCCACAGCGGAAGTGATAACCATGCACGAACCATGGACGTCCTCACGGCAGGCCTTCAGCGAAGGCAGGCTCGAAGAGAGAAGACGTTCGACGAGGCACGCGCCGCACGGTCGTGCGGCACGATGGCCGTTCCCAGGCGCCGGGGTGCTGACGGAATCGCTTTTCCATGATGGGCTTGCGCGTCCCCCGGCTGGACACACACGCGTGACCGACGGTAGTGCAAACACTTCACCACACCCAAAACGTTTGCGCGGCCGCAGGTTACGAGGGAGGGGTTATAGAAGCGCCGGCGAAAGTGTCAGCTTCGCCGACTCGCCGCTCACGGAGCTCGATTCGGCCGCGCAGCGACGTGCCTCGAGTGATCGATCGTGCGGTGGTGAATGCGACGCCGCGCCGTCCGCCGTCTCGCTCACGACGACGAACGGCGCGGGCGGCTTCGATGCTGCGCCATCGGTCACGGCGGCCCAACACCGGCGGAACACTGCTCGGGCCTGCAGATAAATCCGGATGCCGCGGTATGAGAGCGCGCCGTTCACCGGGGGCAGGGGTCCGGTGAACGGCGCCATCCGCTCTTCGCGGACGGACGCGGGTGTCTCGCGACAGCTCCTCCGGCGTCGCCACGATCTAGTGCAAAAAGCTCACCGAATCGTAATCGATTGATGTGGGCCGCGTACGCGCGCGCCGTACCTCGGAGACGTCGAGGACGTAAGCGGCGTCGACACCATGCCCGTCGAGCTTGACGGGACCTGGCAGGGAGCCTCCTCCCGCGTTCAGCGCCGCAGCAATCCGAGTGCTGCGAGCGCGCAGACGATCGCCGCCAGGGTGACGAGGGCGCTGAGGATCAAGTCGCTCGGGTGCCAGTGGCGCATGGCCGTCGTCTACTCGGTTGGGATCTCCCGCAGGGTCGTCGCTCGAGTCTGCTCGAGCTCGAGCTGCAGGAAGGCGAGACGGTTCCGCAGCTCGATGATCTCCTCGCGGGCGCGCACCAGCTCCGAAGCCAGCCGACGATTGTCGGCGAGCACGGCGGCGGCATCGAACACAGGTCTCATCGCGCCGTGAACCGCGGCGCCGAGGTATCGTGCGTCGTCATCGTGGGCCTCCACAGATCATCCTTCGGGCGCGGTGGCGCCGAACGGACGTCGGGTGCTCTGCTGTCCCTATGGTTCGCGAACGAAGGAGACGTTCTAGGCGAGTGGAGGAGCGCGACCGAAAACCGACGACAGCGGACGCAAGGGTCGCGACTCGGTGGGCATGGGCGTCGCGAGCCCGAGGACGAACGCGACCGGGCGCAATGACGGGATGATGTTGGATTGGATTGCGCCGAGCTTGCTGGTGATCAGGAGGATGACGTCGTCGAAATCAGCGTTGTCATAGAGGCCGGGAATCCACGACGGATCTGGCGGCGTGGCATGGGCGACCGGCGCGAGTCCCAGCACGACCACGATCAGACCCAGGGCAACGAGCCGGTGCAGGATCACGATGCCGGCACAATACGTCCACAGGGTGAGGAGCGTCAAGCGATGCGGCGGAATCGTCCGCGGGTCATGCTCAGCGCGATGGAAAAAATTTGCCCGATCGCCCCAACGAGCGGTCATCGTCGCAAGCGCGTGATGAGGAATATCGGCGCGACTGAGGCACAGGGTCGCTCGTGACGATGCTCAGCGAAGACGCACATCATGCTCCTCGACCGCGAGGTCTCTGCATCCCCGCGAGCTCCCGCTGCATCTCAAGAGCACGATGACTAAACGCATTCTCGTACCGGTTGGACAGTCCGAGAGCCATGCGACGATGTCGGTCGTGCGCGGATTGGCACGCGATCAGGGCTCGATCGTGCGGCTGTTGCGGGTAGTACCGGTTCCGGAACTCGTGATGGGGCGCTACGGCCGCACCATCGCCTACGTCGATCAAGAGATGGAGCGACTCACGGCGCAGGGCCTCGAGGAGCTGATGTGTCCGGCCGCCGAGCTCGAGGGCGTTCCCGTGGAACGCGTGGTCCGCTTCGGCGAGCCCGCTGAGGAGATTCTGCTCGAGGCCGATGCTTTCGGCGCCGATCTCATCGCGGTGACGACGAGCACGCGCAGCCGGCTCGCGAGCGCACTCGCGCCCGGGCTGGGCGAGCGCGTGCTGCGCGAGGCACCAGTTCCTGTTCTTTTGCTGCGCGACTGACCGCGACGTCAGGCTGCGAGGGCCCGCGGAAACACAGAGTGGCATTGAAGTGGTGACCCCGGCGGCGTCCGGAGCCCCCGGGCCCCCGGTCGTGGCCCCCAAGGCTGGCCCGCCGGCCGGGCGCGGGGGCCATCGATGAATCCCCGGACGCGACGAGCGGCCGGCGCGTGCCCGCGAATGCGCTCGAGGACAACTTCCGCCTCTACTACTACGACCGTGGCCGGCGACAGCTCGCGAGCGCGCCCGTGAAGGCGCCGCCCATGGGTCAATGGCATCTGCTTCGTGTGGTCGCCATCGGCGACCACGGGCTGGCTCGACGGAGCACCGCTGCTCGACCACCGCGACGCGCGCTTCCGCACGGGGCGGGTCGGTCTGTGGACCAAGGCGGATTCGGCCACGGCCTTCGACGATCTGGTCGTCGGCGGGATCCCTTGACAGGGTGATGCAACTATTGTTTCATTGTAAAACATGATGCACATTTCCCCCTCACGCAGAAGGGATCCGGCCATGCCCCAGGAGATCGCCCCGATCGCCGTACGCCCGTCGACGCTCAACGGAATCTCGGAACACATGGTGGTCAGTCACTACGAAAACAACTACGGGAACGCGGTGCGAACGCTGAACGCCGTCCACCGCGAGCTTGCCGCGCTCGACGCGGGTACGCCGCCGTACCGCCTGCGCGGGCTCAAGCGCGAAGAGCTCTCGCTGATGGGCTCGGTCGCGCTGCACGAGCTCTACTTCGGCAACCTCGGCGGCTTCCGCCGCGCCGGACCCAACTCGGGCCTCGGTCGCCCCGACTGGCACGAAGTGCCGGACGCCCTCGCCGCGGAGATCGCGGCGGACTTCGGCAGCGCCAGTGCGTGGCGTCGCGAGTTCGTCGGAACGGCGCAGTCGCTGGCGGGCGGCTCAGGATGGGTGCTCCTCACCTACTCGCGCCGGCAGAAGCGGTTCTGGAACCAGATCGCGACGGATCACACGCAGGCGGCCGTCGACGCCGCGCCCGTGCTCGTTCTGGACATGTACGAGCACGCCTACCAGATGGACTTCGGCGTGAACGCGACCGCGTACATCGACACGTTCTTCCGCAACATCAACTGGGAGGCCGTGCTGAAGCGGATCGAGGCCGCGCGGAACGATCAGCCGCTGCCGAACGAAGACCCGTCGTCGACGAAGGACATGCCGTCGGTCTCGGTCGAGGAGCTCGCTGCGCAGATCGCCAACGGCAGCGGCGTGCAGATTGTCGACGCGCGGCAGCGGGACCACATGTCGCGCCACGTGGATCTGATGGCGGGCGCGACGTGGCGCGATCCGGATCGCGTCGAGGAGTGGATCGCCGAGCTGACGCCGGACAAGCCGGTGGCCGTTTACTGCTCCTACGGCTTCGACGTCGGGCGCAACGTGACGAAGACGCTCATCGAGCGCGGCTTCGACGCGCGCTTCGTCCGCGGCGGCATCGCGGCGTGGTACGCCTCGGGCGGCGCGCGCGCGCTCAGACCGACGGCGGGATAGCTCCGAGCATCTCGAGCCGCGCCGCGTTTACGACAGGTGCTGTTTCGTAGTTGGCCCAGTGCCCGGCGTCGAACGTCGGAAAGTCGACGCCGGGCCGGAAATCGTCGAGCGGGCGATCGAGTTCGCCATCGACGAGCTGAGACCGGACAGCGACGACTCACGGCGCGCTGACATCCTCGCCGAGATCCACAGACTGGACTCGGAGCTCGCCAGGCTGACGGCGGCGATCGCGAGCGGCGGCGATCTTCCGGCCCTCCTCGCGGCCGTCAAGGAGAGGCAGGATCGCCGGGAGCGCTGGGAACGGATGCTGATCGAGCTGGACGCGATGTCGAGGATCGGTCGAAGCGAGCTTTCGTGTCTGGAGCGCGAGATCCGCCACCGGCTGGCCGACTGGCGGGCGATGCTGCGGCGCGAGGTCCCCGAGGCGCGCGAACTCCTCCGGAACCTGATCGTCGGCCGGATCGCATTCACGCCCCGCCCGGAGACTCGCGTCTACGAGTACTCCGGGAGGGGGTCTTTCGGGCGTGTCCTGGCCGGAACGACCAGTCCAGTTTCGGTGGTGACCCCGGCCGGATTCGAACCGGCGATCTCGACCTTGAAAGGGTCGCGTCCTGGGCCAGGCTAGACGACGGGGTCAGCCACCTCAGTATAACCGCTGAATCAGCGCGCCGGGTGCACCGAGGTGTGAACCTCGACGGTCGTGCCGGTCTGATAACGGCCGCTGGGCGGGACCCTGACCGTGATGGGCCCGCGCGGCGACTCGACGGTCAGGCGGCCGGACGGGTCCACCTCGAGTAAACGGCCGCGCACCACCGCGTATTCCCCAGGCTCACTCGTCGGCGACGCAGCCGGGTCCAGCGTCGTCGAGGCGGGCGAGTGGCCCGGAGGCGCCGGCGCCATCGGCTGGACACGCATCTTCACGACCGCCTGGTCACCAACCTTGACGACCGACGACGTCGCCTGGGCCACCCAGACCTCGACGGCTCCCCGCTCCGTGTCGATCGTCACCTTGCCGACTGGGTCGATCGACGTGACTCGGCCATTCACGTTCATCTCGTCGGGCGCCCCGACCGCCATCAGCGGCACCGGCGGCGTCATGGTCGTCTGGATCTCGGCGGGTCCGGCCAGGACACCGTAGACGGTCCTCATCGAATGCAGGTCCAGGCCCCGGAACTGATCCGGAGCCGCTTTGACACGGATGGTCTGGCCACCTTGGCGAAGGGTGATGATCCCTGCCTGCTCGTCCCACGTCCACACTTCGCCCGTAAACGCGCTCGTACCAGGGGCTGAAGGCGCCGTGGACGCGCATCCGGCGAGGATCAGCACCACGGTCAGCAAGCCGAGAATGCTCCTCATGTGACGGCCCTCCTCGTTGGGTGTTGCCGAAGGATTACAAGTACGGTGCCAGGAAGCCGTTGGCGCGACGAGAACGTCAGGGCGATTGCAGACCGGCACCGAAACGGAAGGAACTCACGCGCGCGCGATAACTCGTGGCGCCTGGCATCGTGGGCACGGTCGCCGAGAACGATGCGCTGCGGCCGGATGCGATGGACGGGCTCACGAACGCGATGCCACGAGCCACGGTTTTGCCGCTCGCGTCGAGCGCTTCGGCGGTGACGTACACGTCCACCGCGTCGAGGCGGTTGTCGTTGAACACCGTGCCATTGATCCGAGTCTGTCCGGGATTGCTTCGATCCGCGGTGTGCGTGACGCGGAAGCCGTCCTGTGCGCTGGCGACGGCAGCGAGCATCAGCAGCGCGACACCGACACCCACACCCACAACGCGCGGCCAGCTCACACGTGTCTCTCCCACGCCAACGCTTCGTGGTACAGGTCTTCGGTGAAGCCGCGGACGAGCAGGTCGCCCAGCACGAGAACGGGCACTCGCAAGAAACCGTCCTCGTGGACCAGATACTTGATCACGTCGGCGTCGCTGGGTGCGGTCAGGCGAACGATGTCCACTCCTGCCTTGGCGAGGAGCCGGCGCGAGCCACGGGCCAGCGCCAGCGTGCCGGCCCGGTCCACGGGCGCCGATTCCACGAGACGGCTTTCGAAGGTCAGTCCACGTTGCGAGAGAAACTCCCTCGCCTTCTGACAGGTCGGTCAGCCGTTCTTGTTGTACAGGATCGGATCGACCACGGCCCCACCTTGTAGCACACGGGCCGGGCCGCGGCGACTACTTCACGGGGGCGTACGACTTGAGCGTGGTGCCGAGCGTGTCGGTGATGAAGCTGCCCGGGCACAGCAGGAAGGCGCGCTCTCGCTTGGGATTGTGGACGGGCCCTCCCTTCACGACGCGCTTGATGACGTGCCCGGCCCGCCACAGGATGGCGAAGGTGCGCTCGTCGCCGGTGTCGAGCGTCTCGCGATTGTTCAGGCAGTACCGATCGGTCACGCGCATCACGTCCTTCTCGACGTACTCCTCCGCGTAGAGCTGACCCATGAAATCGGTGTAGGCCTTGATGTCCTCGGGACGCTGAAGTGGGGGCGGAGCCACGCCCATCCCGACCGTGCTCAGGGCGTCGTTGCCGTACAGCACACGCGTGTTCGGCCGGCGGATACGACGCTTGGAGTCGGAGAAGATGGTGAAGCCGCGCTCTCTCACCTCGGCGATCGTGTCCCCGCGGATGCTACGTGCCTCGTCGGCCTCCTGAATCGCCATGAAGGCCAGCACCATCGCGTCGAGGTCGGGCAAGTTACACTCGCCGGCGGCGGCGTTGGACTCGTAGCCGCGCCGCGCTCTTCGCTCCTCACGACGTGCCTGCTTGATCGCCTCGGAGTCCTTGCACGGCTCGCTGAACAGGCCGGTGGTCACAAAATCGAAGTGCTCGCTCTTGAGCAGCGGCCCCGTCGACCGACAGCCGCCCGCCAGGATCGCCATGGAACACGTGATCAACACCCAGTGAACCGGCGCTGATCTCGGGTCAGCCATGGCGCAACTCCTTTCACTGAACCGACAAGAGCAAACGCACTGCCAAACCCCCGAGCACGTGAATCGAGCAGTCATGGTGCGGCGATGGCTCACGGCCTCGGGACGGCGTTGAAGGAAAAGTTTTCCTTCAATGTGGGTCGGCGGAGCGTTGGCCGTCTGCGCTCCCGACCCGCTTCGTGCGCCGGAGAGCCGGCGCCTGCGAAAGAATTTTCGGGGCGGATCTGTCATCGTGTACAAGGGGGGTGATGCGGGACCGTGGAGTTTGCTTGGTGAGCCGTCAGGGACTCGAACCCTGGACCCCCTGATTAAAAGTCAGGCGCTCTACCAACTGAGCTAACGGCTCGTCGGGAACATTCTAAGCAGATGGAGTCGGAACGCAATGAACGGTCGGTGTCGGAAATGGCGACAGCCGAGGCCGCACGACGCGTGGCTGGGCGTCAAAGTCTCCAATACGCAACGTCTGGCACTCTCGCTGCAATCAGCTGAGCCATGAGCATCGGAGGACGCGCGACACTTCTGTTCGTCGTCGATCGCAACGAGACGGGTCGGTACGAGTACCTCTGCAAGGCGTTTGCGAGCGACGACCGGGTGGCCGTCATCCTCGACCGGCGCCACGGCGAGCGGCGCGGCTCACGCACCAGGATCCCGAACGATCGTCGTCGCTCCGAACGGCGCATCCGAGAGAATCACCACGAGTTGGCCCGCCTCGGGTACACCCTGGTCCGACTCCAGACGTAGCGAGCCCGCCAACCCGGGAGCTAGAGCAGGCTCGACCGCACCGACGGGAACCAGCGCATGAGCGGCGACTCCTCGCACAGGATCGTCTCGTCACGCTGGGCGCCCGTCGAGACCATGCAGAGCGGGACCCCGATGAGCTCCTCCAGGCGCTCCAGATAGCGCCGAGCCTTCGCGGGTAGATCCGCCTCGTTCTTCGCGCGGCTGGTGGGTGACATCCACCCCGACACGTCTTCGTACACGGGCTCGGCGCCGTGCAGGATCGCCTCCTCCTCGGGGAAGTCCGTGAGGAGCTCGTTCTTGTAACGGTACGCCGTGCAGATCTTCACGGTCTCGCACTGGTCGAGCACGTCCAGCTTGGTCAGCGCGACGGTGTCGAGCCCGTTGATGCGGACGGCGTAGCGGAGGACCACGGCGTCGAACCAGCCGCAGCGCCGGGGCCGGCCGGTGGTGGCGCCATACTCGTTGCCCCGGGCCCGGATGTCCTCAGCCATCTGCCCCGACATCTCCGTCGGAAGCGGACCCGACCCGACCCGAGTCGTGTAGGCCTTGGCCACACCGAGAATGCCCTGGATGCGGGTCGGCGGCACGCCCGTACCCGTGGCGGCGCCCCCGGACGTGGTCGACGACGAGGTGATGAACGGATAGGTGCCGTGATCCATGTCGAGCATGGTGCCCTGGGCGCCCTCGAACAACACCGAGTACCCGCTCTCGATCCAGCGCGTCAGCAGCAAGGCGGTGTCGGTGATGTAGGGCGCCAGCCAGCCGGCGTAGCGGAGGTAGGGATTGAGGATCTCGTCCGTCGTGAAGGTCTGGGCATCGTAGATCTCGCGCAGCAGACGATTCTTCTGGGCGACGTTTAGCTCCAGCTTCTCGCGGAAGAGCCGGACGTCGAGAAGGTCGGCCATGCGGATGCCGACACGGGCGGCCTTGTCCACGTAGGCCGGGCCCACGCCCTTGCCGGTGGTGCCGATGCGCCGGTTGCCGAGCTTCGCTTCGGAGGCGCGATCGAGCGCGGGGTGATACGGCATGATCAGGTGCGCGTTCTTCGAGATGAAGAGATTGCCGTCGAAGCTCACGCCTCGCTGCACGAGCGATTCCATCTCCTCGATGAGCGAGCCGGGATCGACGACCACGCCGCAGCCGATCACGCATCGGCAGCCGGCGTGCAAGATGCCCGACGGGATCGAGTGGAGCACGTACTTCTCGCGGCCCACCACCACGGTGTGACCGGCGTTGTTGCCCCCCTGGTACCGGACGACGACGTTGACGTGAGGGGTGAGGATGTCGACCACCTTCCCCTTCCCCTCGTCTCCCCACTGGGTGCCGACCACGACGATGTTAGGCATCAAGCCGCTCCGGATGCTCCAGCATAGCGTCGATCTTCGCCGCGCGCTCTCGGCCGCTCGCCACGTCGATCACCAGGAGCTCGCCCGCCGGCACGCGAGGACCACCCACGACGAGCGCGCGACGGACGCGCTGCGCCCGCGCGTACGCAAGTGACTCCTCGAGTCCCCGCGTGACGATGTCACGTGCCACGGAGCGGCCGAGGTCGCGCAGGCGCCGGGCCAGCGAGAGCGCCGCCGTCTTCTCCGGCGTGAAGTCGATGATGAAGAAGTCAGGACCGGGCAGAGCCACGTCGACCCCCTGGGTCTCCATCACCGACAGGGCCCGGGCGATGTCGAACGCGAAGCCCACGGCCGGGCAATCGTAGCCGAAGCGGCCGACCATGTGGTCGTAACGCCCACCGGCGGCGATCGCAGCGCCGAATTCGGCCACGTAGGCCTCGAAGTACATCCCCGAGTAGTAGTCGAAGCCGCGGACGCCCCCGAGGTCGAGCAGCACGGCGTCGGCCAAGCCATAGATCGTCAACAGCCGATAGACCTCGGCGAGGTTGGCCAGCGCGCGCTCGGCTCGCTTGTTGCGCGCGAACGGCGCGGCCCGCTCGAGCACCTCGGCGTGGCCGAACAACGTGGGCAGCGCCAGCAAGGCGTCGCCCACGGGCTCGGGGGGCGCGATCTCATCGACCAGGCGCTCGAGGGTGGACCGGTCCTTGCGGGCGAGCGCGGTCCTGAGCTCTCGTTCGCGGGCGGCGTCGGTCTTGACCTCCTCCATCAAGCCGCGGAAGAAATCGGGATGGCCGAGGTCGAGCTGGAAGCGACCGAGGCCGAGCGCGCGCAGGCTCTCCACGGTCATGGCCAGGATCTCGACCTCGGCCTCGGGCTTGTCGAGGCCGATCAGCTCCACGCCGGCCTGGTAGAACTCGCGGTAGTGGGCGAGCTGCGGCTCGTCGTAGCGGAAGACGTTGGTCACGTAGGACAGACGCAGCGGCTTCGGCTCGTCGCGCAGGCGGGTGGCCACGATGCGCGCGATCTGGGGCGTGATGTCGGCGCGCAGTACGAGCATGCGGCCCGTCTCGCGGTCCACGAAGGTGAAGGCATTGCCCTGCACGGCCTGATCGGTGGCGACGGCCAGCACGTCGAAGAACTCGAACGTCGGCGTGACGATCTCCCGGTAGCCCCAGCGGCGGAAGACGTCGAACAGGCGCGCCTCCACGTGACGCTTGCGCGCGACCTCGTCGGGAAGGTAGATCCGCGCACCCTTGGGAAGCTGGGTGAGCAACGGCTTCACCGCTCGGCCTCCGCGCCAAGGTGGGCGAGCGTGTTCATGCGGTGCACGGTGACCCAGTCGTCGCGATACTCGAGCTCCGTGATGCCGGCCGGCGAGGCGTCGATGGACCACAGGCGCGCGGGGCCGAGCCCGAGCCCGTCCAGGACGATCAGTCGGATCACGACCGCGTGGGTGACGAGCACGACGCTCTCACCGTCGTGGTCGGCTCGCAGCGTCTCGATGCCTTCGGCGACGCGCTTGGCCACCGTCGGCAAAGACTCGCCGCCGGGCGCGGCGAACCTGTCGGGTGCGGTTCGCCAGACGTCGTAAAGGGCGGGCTCGGCGGCCTCCACCTCAGCGCGCGTCCGGCCCTCCCACGCTCCGAAGCCGAGCTCGCGGAAGACAGGCATGATCTGCACGGCGAGACGGTGCGGCTTGGCGACGGCCTCCGCCGAGGTGCGCGCGCGTTCGAGCGGGCTCGCGAAGACGGCCGAGATGGCGACACCGCTGAGCGCCGCCGCCGCCGCCTCGCTCTGGCGAAGCCCGGCATCGGTGAGCGGGACGTCGCGCCATCCGGCAAAACGCCGCTCGCGCGTGAACACGGTCTCACCGTGACGGAGGACGAACAGTCGCAAGCTCATGACAACCCCGCCATTCTATCGCCTTTTGGCGGAGCAGCCAGCGATCAGTGCTTCTCGGCGAACACCTTTTGCGCAGCGCGCATCGATGCCCCGAAGTCGACGGGAAGGCCCAGCTCTGCCAGCACCTGCTCGAGCGCCGACAACGCGATGACGACGTCGAACTCGGCGGCGTACCCCATGTGCCCCAGGCGGAAGAGCTGCCCCTTCATCTCGCCCTGGCCCCCCGCGATCGTGATGTTGTGCGTCTCCGAGTACGCCGCGACGATCTTCTCGCTGTTCACGCCGCGGGGTACGGCGACCGCGGTCAGGGCCGGGCTCGGCGTGGCGCGGGCGAACAACTCGAGGCCGAGCGCCTCGACACCGGCGCGGGTCGCGCGAGCGAGCCGGTCGTGCCGCTTGAAGACGTTGGCGAGCCCCTCGGCCGCCAGCATGCGAAACACCTCGCGGAGGCCAACCACGATGCTGACGGCCGGCGTGAAGCGCGCCTCGTTCTTCAGGAGGAACTTCCGCTCCTCGGTCAGATCCAGGTAGTACTTGGGGAGCCGCGACGTGCGGGCCGCTGCCCACGCCTTGTCGCTCAGCGCGCAGAAGGCCAGGCCCGGGGGAAGCATGAGCCCCTTCTGCGATCCGGCGACGACGACGTCGACGCCCCATGCATCCATCGGCAAGTCGGCGATGCCCAGGCTCGACACGGCGTCGACGATGAGGATCGCGTCCGTGCGGCGCGTGACTTCGGCATAGGCGCGGACGTCGTGGAGCACGCCGGTCGAGGACTCGCTGTGCTGGGTGAGCACGGCCTTGATCCGCGGGGTGGCCCGGAGCGCTTCGGCCAGGCGCCCGGGAGCGACCGTCTCGCCGAAGGGCGCGGTGAGGAGCACCGCGTCGAGGCCGTACGCCTTGGTGATCTCCGTCCAGCGCTCACCGAACTTTCCCGCCTGGATGACGGCCACCGTGTCGCCCGGCGACAGCGTGTTCACCACGGCGGCTTCCATCGCTCCGGTACCCGAGCAGGTGAGCGGAACGACGTCCTGCGCCGTCTGGAACAGCGCCTTGAGCCCCGACCGCACCTCGATGAACAGCGCCTCGTACTCGGGGGTGCGGTGATGGATCATCGGCTGCGCCATCGCGAGCAGCACGTGGCTCGGGACCGGCGTCGGCCCGGGCGCCATCAACTGGTATTTTTTCATGGCTTCGACTCTACCATGAGGGCCGCGCTCCTCGTCCCAGCGCCGTCACGAAAATTGCGTCGAGTCCCGCCGACGCGGGCGCGAAGAACTTCACGACGTCTCGGTCGTAGAACGTGAGCCCGGTCGCGCCGAAGCGCTGGGCGTAGGCCGTGAGATACGCGCGGCCGCCGATCAGCCCCGCCTCGAGGTTGACCAGGCGATAGCCACGATTGCCGTAGGCGGCCAGGAGCGCGTCGAGCGGCGCCATGAAATACAGCACGGCCGCCGCGTCACCGCCGAGGGGTTGCTCCAGGCAGAGATAGGCCGATTCGCGCCTGAGCTCACCGGCCCGGATCAGCTCCAGCGCGTGCTCGTCGCGCCAGTACCGGTACGCGCCGCTCGGAACGCCGTCCACCGCGTTGACGACCAGGAACACATCGACGAGCCCCGAAGGCACATCGGCGGCCACCGCCCGCGTCGACCACCAGAGCATCGTCGCCAGCTCGATCACCGTGAGCGGCGCGTGCGTGAAGCGCCGAGAAGAGCCGCGGTGCTGGATGGTGTCGCCGAGACCACGTCCCGCATCGCCGATCGCGGCCGGCAACGACATGGAGCCGCTCGGCGAGCGACGGCGGCCTGGCGGTACGGCTTTGCGCCACGCGCTGACGTCGGCCGGTGTCGCGAGGCTCGACGCGCTCTGCATCTCGCGCAGCTCTGGATAATCAACCTCCGCCGATGAGAGCGGCATGACGTCATGACGTATCTCGTCGATGGTGCCGCGAGCCGGCGCCGGGCTGCCCATCGGACCGACCTCAACGAGCTCGAGCGCGGCTTCGTGCTCAGCATCGAGGCCAAGCAAACGGTTGACGTCGGCATCCACGAAGCCGGTGAGGAGACGCGGCGTCAGACCGAGGCCGTGAGCGGCGGCCGTGAGGTTCGCCAGCATCGTGCCGGAGTCCCAGTAGAGATGGCGCCAGCCACGCCCCTGATACTTCCAGGTGTTTCGCCAGAAGAGCGCGCTGAGCACGATGGTCGCGGCGCGCCGGGCGAGGTCGGGCTCGGCGGCCGCCTCGGCGAACGCGTGGCGCACGTCGCCGTCGCGCAGTCGCCGGAGCGTGAAATCGCCCGGGCAGAAGTGATAGAGACCCGGCGGCAGGTCTTGCACGTTCCCCGCGGCGACGTAGACCTCGGTCTGGTAGAGCGCGCCGGTCGACGCCGCGGCGCGGAAGAGGACCTCGCCGCCGCCCGGGTAGGTCTTCTTCCGCGTGACACCGGCGGTGAGATAGAGAAGCGCGGCGAGCCGACCGAGTGTGAGCGGCTGACCCTCCGTACGCGCAGCGGGATCGAGCGCGCGGAGAGTGTCGACCTCTGCGAGATCGACGTCGCGCGGAAGTGAGATGGTGGGGAGGTCCGTGTAGACCTTGAACGGAAACGGCTTGATGTCCCACTCGAGCGTGTGGCCGCTCGTCCGGATCGACGCCGGCGTGTGGGTCGTCGCGTCGTGGAACGCCCGCGCGACACGGACGTCGTGGTTGCCCGTCATGAGATCGGGTCAGCCACGGAAGCTGTAGGGGGCGCGAAAGACGCCGCGCTCGGTGATGATCGCCGCGATGAGCTCGGAGGGCGTCACGTCGAACGCGGGGTTGAAGACCGGTGATGCTTCGGGTGCGGTCACCGTCGCGCCCACGCGGCGCACCTCGGCCGGATCCCGTTCCTCGATCGGGATCTCGGCGCCCGAGGCCAGCGTCGGATCGATCGTCGAGAACGGCGCCGCGACGTAGAACGGTACGTGGTGATGGTGCGCGAGGACGGCGAGCGCGTAGGTGCCGATCTTGTTCGCGGTGTCGCCATTGGCGGCGATGCGATCGGCGCCCGTCACGACCAGGTCCACCTGCCCTCGGCCCATCAGCGACGCCGCCACCACGTCGGCGACGAGGCGGTGCGGGATTCCGTCGCGCACGCACTCCCACGCCGTCAGCCGCGAGCCTTGCATCACCGGCCGGGTCTCGTCCACCCACACCAGCGCGACCTTGCCTTGCGCGTGCGCCGAGCGAACGACCCCGAGCGCGGTACCGTAGCCGGCGGTCGCCAGGGCGCCCGCATTGCAGTGGGTCAGGATCCGCGCCCCGGACGGCACCAGCGTTGCGCCGTGATCGCCCATCGCCCGGTTGGCGGCGACGTCTTCGTCGAGGATCGCCTGGGCTTCGGCGAGGAGGCGCGAGCGGATCGCGTCGACCGACATCGCCCGACCTGCCAGCAGTGTGGAGCGCATCCGGTCGAGCGCCCAGAACAGGTTCACGGCCGTCGGCCGCGTCGCCGCCAGTCCCTTGATCGCCGTCTCGATGTCGGCGAGCAGGCTGTCGAACGTCGTCGCCCTGCTCTGACGGGCAGCCAGAGCCACGCCGAAGGCCGCCGTGACACCGATGGCAGGCGCACCTCGCACGACGAGGGTGCGAATGGCCTCGGCGACGTCCTCCCAGCGCGCGAACTCACGCGTCAGCTCCTCGCGCGGCAGTCGAGTCTGGTCGAGCAGTAGCAGGCGGTCGCCCGCCCAGCGGACCGGCGCGATCACGGAGCGCTAGACGCCGTCGCCCGGCCCGGGGTAGCCGAACGGGACGAATTGTCGGAGCGACCGGCGCAGCCACCCGCCGACGTCGGCGTTGAACTTGAAGTTGTACGCGCGCTCCGGATGCTGGAGGCGGCCATCGACCGAGAAGCCGTCGGGACGAACGGCGCCGTTGAGCCAGGCTCCGTACACGCCCTCGAGCCCGAAGACGGTTCCCCCGAGGCGGAACCCTTCGCCGCCGATCTTGAGGTCCAGGTTGAGGTCGACCGAATCGCGCGCCGGGGCCTGGCCATTGTGCTCCGCCCGAGCCGGCGCGGCCAGAGTCAGCAGCGCGCAGGCCATCAACGCGACGCTCAACATCGCCTTCATCGTTCCTCCTTGACGTCTCACTCCCAACGGCCCGGCCCTCACGCCAGACGCTCGCGGATGGCGGCGGCTGTCAGGCCATCGACACTCAGCCACTTGTCCCGCCCCCGCTCGCCGCGCACGACGCGGACGGCCGAAGGCCGCACGCCGAGCGCCCTCGCAATGAGGGTGACGACGGCGGCATTGGCCGCGCCCTCGACCGGAGGCGCCATCACACGCACCAGCAGGGCCTGTTCGCGCCAGCCCACGATCGTGCTCGAGGACGCGCGCGGCTGAACCCGCACGTGGAGCAGATCATGCTCAGGCTCGGGCATTCGCGTCGCCGACCTCGAGATCCGGCTCGCTGGTCAGCAATCGCTGGTACCGCTCGACGGTGGATTTCAGATCTTCGAGGAGCTGGCGATGCGTCCGCTGGATATCCTTGATGCCGCTCCGGATCTTCGCCTCCTCGGCCCGCGCCGCCTCCATCACCTTCTCGCCCTGCATTTCCGCCTCGCGCACGAGGAGCTGGCCATCACGCCGGGCCGCGTCCTTCATCTCGTCGGTCAGCTTCTGGGTCGTCACGAGCGTTTCCGTCAGCATCCGCTCGACCTCGTTCACGCGACGCGCCCGCTCCTCGTGAACGCCGAGCTGCTCCCGAAGCGTCACGTTCTCCTTGAGCAGCTGCTCGTATTCCTCCGCGACGTCCTCCAGGAACGCTTCGACTTCCTGAGGATCAAGGCCGCGGAGCATCCTCACCGTGAATTGCTGCTGCCGGATGTCGAGGGGGCTCAGGCGCATCGGAACCCTCCAGGTCTCAGCCGATCTCCAGTGTCATCGCGAGACGGTGGAGGACCGGCACGAGGAACTCTTTGAGGAAGTACAGCGCAAGGATCACGACCATGGGGGAGAGATCGAGCCCCATCGCCAGCGTGGGCAAGCGGTGACGGACGGGACGGAGCACCGGCTCGGTGGCGCGATACAGGAAGCGCACGACCGGGTTGTAGGGGTCCGGGTTGACCCACGACAGCAGCGCCCGGGCGACGATCAGCCAGATGAACACGATGATGACGAGGTTCACCAGATTGGCGACCGCGCTCAGGAAGTACGCCCCGATGAACACCGCCGTATCTTAACTCAGCCTGCGGTCCCCCGTCCGAGCTCCTTCGAACGCTGCGTGGCCCGCTCGACCGCCTTGATGAACGTGGTCCGGATGCCGCCCTCCTCGAGCGCGGCCACGCCGGCGATCGACGTGCCGCCCGGGCTCGACACCATGTCCTTGAGAGCGCCGGGATGTAGATGCGTCTCGCGCAGCAGCTTGGCCGCGCCCAGCACCGTCTGGGTGGCCAGCATCATCGCGGTGATGCGGTCGAGCCCCATCTTCACACCGCCGTCGGCCAGGGACTCGATCACGAGGGCGACGTACGCGGGGCCGGAGCCGGAGAGACCGGTCACCGCATCCATGAGGGACTCGTCCAGGACCACGACGCGCCCGACGGCGCTGAAGATCTCGCCGGCGACGTCCATGTCTTCCGGCTCGAGGCCCTCGGCCTTGGCGATCGCAGTCACGCCCTCGAGGACGAGCGCCGGCGTGTTGGGCATCACGCGGATGAGCCGTCCGTCCTTCCCCAGTGATGCGCGAATGCTCTCCGTGGACACGCCGGCCGCGAGAGAGATCATCAGCTTGCGCCGGCTGAACACGGACGCGATCTCGCGGAGAACCGGGGCCATGATCTGCGGCTTGACCGCCATGATGACGACGTCGGCTTCGCGGACCAGGTGGAGATTGTCGGGCGCGAGCTTTATGCCGTACGTGCCCGCGATCTCCTTCAGCCGGTCGCCCCGGACGTCGCTCGCCCAGATCATCTCGCCCCGCACCACGTTGGCCGCCGTCAGTCCCTTGATGAGGGCTTCACCCATGTTGCCCGAGCCAATGAAGCCGACCTTCTTGCCCTTGAGGCTCATGGCGTGGCCTTCGCCGGACGCGGACCGAAGATGGCCGTTCCTACCCGGACCATCGTCGCGCCCTCCTCGATCGCCACTTCGAAATCCGCGCTCATGCCCATCGAGAGCTCGGCCAGGCCGACGCGCTTGCCGAGCTGGGCCAGCACGCGAAACCATCCTCGCGCGTCCTCGGCGCGCTCGGCGATCGGCGGGATGGTCATCAGGCCCCGGACGTCGATGTGATCGAGCTTCGCGATGGCGTCGAGCGCCGACGGCACGGCGTCAGGGGCAAAGCCCCCCTTGTTGCTCTCGCCGCCCACGTTCACCTGCACCAGCACCGCGACGGGGCGTCCTCGCTGGCGCGCCCGCCGATCGAGCTCGGTCGCCAGGTCGAGACGATCGAGCGAGTGGACGAGGTCGAACAGCTCGAGCGCCTCGCGCACCTTGTTCGTCTGCAGGTGGCCGATGAGGTGCCACGGGACCGGCCGCCCCAGCGCGGCGACCTTTTCCTTCGCCTCCTGCACGCGGTTCTCGCCGAGGGCGGGCACGCCGGCGGCCACGGCGTGCTGGATGCGCTCGACCTCGACCGTCTTGGAGACGCCGATCAGGAGGACGTCGTCGCCGCGGCGGCCCGAGCGCTCCGCCGCCCGGGCGATCCGCTCGCGTACGCGCTCGAGATTTGCGCCGATGTCCGACATGGCAGGGATTCTAGCACTCGGAGCAGCGCCTCACGGGAGCGCGGCGAAGGTCACGAGGCGGCCACGGTTGCCCTTGCGATAGCTATATAAAAGGTCGGGGTGACACGCCGTGCACAGGCGCGGGTTGTCGATCCGCGCAGGGTCGACGCCGGCCGCCGCCACCAGGGCTTCGTTGGCCATCCACAGGTCGAGCATGAAGCGCCCGGGCGCGGCCGGACGGGCCCAGCGCTCCCACATCGATGGATACGCCGCTCTGAACTCGCTCACGACGGGCGCGTCGACTTCGTAACAGCACGGGCCGATCGATGGGCCGATGGTGGCGGCGAGGCGGTCGGCACGTCCGCCAGCTCCCACGACCGCATCGACGGCCGCCTGGGCAGCTCCGCGCACGGTGCCGCGCCAGCCGACGTGCGCCAGCCCCAGCACGCCGGCCTCGGGATCGCAGATCGTCACCGGCAGACAATCGGCGGTGAAGATCGCGAGCGGCGCTGAGGGCTCCGTGGTCACGAGCACGTCGGCGCGCCCCGCGAAGCCTCCGCGGGCGGTAGCGCGCGCGACATCGGCGCCATGCATCTGGCGCGCCCACGTCAAGCGTCCCAGGTCGAGGCCGGTGCTCGCGAGCGCGGCCACGGCCTCGGGGCCGACGAGCGGCTGCGGCTCGCCCCACACCGCCGTGCCAGGGCAGTGCCGTGTCGTCGTCGCATGCGGGAGTCCCAGCTTCGCGAGCGTCGCGAAGGTGAAATAGAGTGGCGGCGCTCCGTGCGGGATGAGACCGGCGCCTGGCGTGGTCACGGCGAAATCGTTTGGATTGGCAGATTCAATCATCAACCATAATAACGTGGCCGACTCGCAAACGATGACGTGGGGGCGCCGAAGAATGATCGCCGCTCGCCTGTTCGGCGTCGTCCTCGCCGGTGTCCTCATGACTGGCGGCTCCCCCGTGGCGGCTCAGCCCACGACCGGCAAGCCGCAAGCCGGATCGACGACGCGCGCGGTCGAGCTGGTCGTCCAGAGTGGCCACACCGCGGAGATCCGCGCGCTGGAGTACGCACGGAATGGCCGGTTCTTCGCGACGGCCGGCAAGGATTCGACGATCCGCATCTGGTCGCCGGGCGGCGCGCTGATCCGGACTATCGTGACCCGCTTCTGGGTCGATGCCCTCGCCCTCTCGCGCGACAGCAACACGCTGCTCGTCGCGCAGCGTTCGGGCGTGATCGAGCTGTGGTCGGTGGATGGAACGCTGCTGCAGAAATTGCCGCCCGTGCCGATCCGGAGAGGCGTCGTCCGATCCGTCGCGTTGTCCGACGACAACCGCTACGCCGCGATCGGAACGTCCCGCGAGATCGTGGTGTACCGCCTGGCCGATAGCGCGGAGACGTGGCTGACAGCCGAGACAAGCCCGTCCAGCGCTGATGGCCTGGCGTTCACGCCGGACGGCGCCCGACTCGTTTCGGCGCACGGAGACGGTCGGCTGCGCTTCTGGGCGCTCGATGGCCGAGTGCTCAAGACCGTGCAGGCCCTCGATTACCCCGTCAAGACATTGGCGGTCAGCCCCGACGGAAAGACGCTGGCGGCCGCGGGGGTGTTGGGCACCCGAGACGAGGAACGCGTGAAGAACGTGGCCGACAAGCTCGCCACGACGCTCTGGGACCTCGAGGGAAACCCGATGGGGCGGTTTTCATCGCACAGCACGGCGAGCCTCAGGTTCACGCCCGACGGAACGCACCTCGTGAGCGGCGGACAGCACGACAACCGGGTGAACGTGTACACGCGCGCGGGCCAGCTGGTCGACACGATCACCGTCGGCTCCACGTGGCAACGCTCTCCCCAGCGAATCGCGCTGTCTCCCGACGGACAATCGATCGTCACGGCGGATGACGACCTCGAGCCACCCGGTCTCACGATCTGGAACCGCGCGGGTGGCCTCGAGCGCTCGCTCGAGCGGTTCAGTGGCAACCTGACGAACGTCGCGATGGCGCCGGACGGCACCATGTTCGTCACGCTGGCCGCGGATCGGCGCGTGCGGATCTGGTCCCTCGCCGGCCGGCTCCTCAGAAGCGTCTCGGGTCACACGGACTACCCCTCCGCCCTGGCCTATGCGCCCAACGGCAACTACTTCGCGAGCGGCGGTGCCGAGGTCATCATCTGGAGCCGTGACGGCCGATCGCTGGCGACGCTGAACGGCTTCGGCAACGGCGCCAACGTGCTGACCTTCTCGTCGGACAGTCGGTTCCTCTTCTGCGGCGACGGGAGCGGGACGGTTCACGTCTTCGACCTCAAGGATCGGCAGGCCCGGCGCATCAAGGCGCACGACGGCCGCGTGGAAGCCATCGCGCTCCATCCCTCGGGCCGATGGTTCGCCACGGGTGCCGCGCGCGAGCACGTCCGCCTCTGGACCATCGACGGGACCCTGGTGGCCGAACGCAAGTTCCCGGACAAGATCGTCACGCCGGTCGGGTCGGCGTTCGCGTTGGCCTTCAGCGGAGACGGCCAGCATCTCGTCGTCGGAACGTCGAACCGGACCGAGACGATCCAGATCCTCGATCTCAACGCCCGGCTCGTGGCCTCGATCAAGACGTCGCACTCGGTCGTCAATGCCGGCAGCGTGCTGATCTCGCCCTCCGGCCGCTGGCTCGTCGCGACGGTGAACAACCAGATCGGGATTTGGGACTGGTCGACGCGCAAGCTGGTCCGCGTGCTGCGCGGCCACTCGGGAAGGGTCGAAGGGCTCGCCTTCACGCCCGACGAGCGTCATCTGGTGAGCGCCAGCCACGACTCCACGGCGCGGGTGTGGAAGGTGGAGACCGGCGACTCGATGGCGCTGCTCTCGCGGGGCGCCGACTGGATCATGTTCACGCCCGATGGCTATTTCGACGCCTCCCACTACGGAGGCGAGCTGGTGGCCATGGTCCGGGGTCTCGAAGCGTTCAGCGTCGATCAGTTCGCGACGCGACTGAACCGGCCCGATCTCGTGCTGCGTCGTCTCGGCGTCGGCTCGGACGAGTTCATCGAGCACCTGGAGCTGCAGCATCGCAAGCGGCTCCAGCGCGCCGGGCTTCGCGATGACCCGGCGGCGTCGGAGATCGAGGCGCCGGAGGTCCGGCTGACCAGCGCCCGGCGAGAAGGCAAGCACGCACTGCTCGAGGCCGAGGTTCAGGCCCGTGCTCCGCTCCAGAGCTACCAGATCTACGTCAACGGCGTGCCGACGTTCCCCGGCTCGGGCAAGCCGCTCCACGGCACGGCGGCCCGCGTGAGCGAACGCATCGAGCTCGGCCAAGGCCTCAACACGGTCGAGATTACGGCGTTCGATGTCCGCGGCGTCGAGGCCTTCCGCGCGCGCTGGTCGTCCACCTACGCGGGTGAGGGCAAAGGCGATCTGTACTTCATCGGCTTCGGCGTAGCGCGCTACCAGAACCCCGCCCTGAATCTCCAATTCGCCGACAAGGATGCGCTGGACCTGGCCAACGTGATGCAGCGCTATCAGCCTCACTTCCGGAAGGTCGTCGTGCGCACCTACGTCAACGAGGCGGTCACCGTCGAGAACATCGTGAAGGCGAAGGAGGTGCTCCGCGACGCCCGGGTGGACGACACCGTCGTCGTGTTCGTCTCCGGCCATGGGGCCTACGACCTCTCACGCGAGGCGACCTACTACTACGCCACTCACAACGTCGACGTGAAGGACCTTGCCGGGACCGCGGCGAGCTTCGAGCGGATCGAGTCGCTCCTGCGCGACATCGGCCCCCGCCGCAAGCTGCTGCTCGTCGACACCTGTGAGTCCGGCGAGATCGACGACGCGTCGCGAGCCGAGATCGAGGCCCGGCGGCACGCGATGGGTCTCGACGGCCGGACGAGCGCTGCGCTGCAGTCGGATCGCGCGAGCCGCCCGCGGCGCGTGTTCCTGTACGACCGCGACCGCTACATCTACAACGACCTCACTCGACGCACCGGCGCCCTCGTCTTCTCGGCGGCGCACGCGGGAGAGCTGTCATTCGAGTCTCCGAAGATCCAGAACGGTGTCTTCACGTGGGAGATCGTCGATGCGCTCGTCTCCGGGAAGGCGGACGTCAATCGGGACGGCACGATCACGCTGGACGAACTGCAGGCCTACGTCTCCCGCAACGTCGCCGTGAAGACGGGCGGGCTCCAGCGACCGACGATGGATCGCGACAACATCCACCAGCGGTTCGGGTTCCCCGTCCTCCGTTAGCCGCCGCTAGTCCGCCTGACGTCTCAGGAACGCGGGAACGTCGAAGTCGTCGCCCCCGACGGCGTCGTCGACCTCGGCGCGCACGTCAGCCGGGCGCCGTCGCCACGGCGCGGCTCCGGTCACCGCCGGAGGCCGGTTGCCCCGCGACAGGTCCACGATTTTTCCTGGCGGTGAGGCGGCGTCCTTGCGCTCGGTGAAACCGGTGGCGATGACGGTGATGCGCACCTCGTCACCGAGGGCCGGCTCGATCACGGCGCCGAAGATGATGTTGGCCTCCTCGTGGGCGGCTTCCTGCACGATGCGGGCGGCCTCCTCGACCTCGTGCAGCGAGAGATCGGTGCCACCGGTGAAGTTGATGAGGACACCCTTGGCGCCGGCGATGGCCGTATCGTCGAGGAGGGGGCTGGCCACGGCCTTCTGAGCGGCGTCGAGGGCCCGGTGCTCGCCGTGCCCCACGCCAGTGCCCATCATCGCGATCCCCATGCCCGACATGACCGTCCGCACGTCGGCGAAGTCGAGATTGATGAGCCCGGGAACGAGAATGAGGTCGGAGATCCCCTGCACGGCCTGCTGCAGCACGGAGTCGGCGACGCGGAAGGCGTCCATCAGCGGGGTGCCGCGGTCCACGACGGAGAGCAGGCGCTGGTTGGGAATCGTGATGAGCGTGTCGACCACGGTTCGCAGTGATTCCAGCCCCGCCTCTGCCTGCAGCATGCGCCGGCGCCCCTCGAAGTGGAACGGCTTGGTGACGACGGCGACGGTGAGGATGCCGAGGTCCTTGGCCAGCGACGCGACGACCGGCGCGGCGCCCGTCCCGGTCCCGCCGCCAAGACCGGCGGTGATGAACACCATGTCGGCACCCGACAGGAGCCGCGTGATCTGCTCGGGATCTTCGAGTGCAGCATCACGGCCCACGTCGGGATTCGATCCCGCGCCGAGTCCCTGCGTGAGCTTCGCTCCGAGCTGCACCTTCACCGGCGCCGGTGACGCGCGGAGGGCCTGACTGTCGGTGTTGGCGACGATGAACTCCACGCCGGTGAACTGCGCGGTGATCATGCGGGTGACCGCGTTGCTGCCCCCACCCCCGAGGCCGATGACCTTGATCTTGGCGGCCTGCGGAGCCTCGTCGAGCTCGAACAGCGGCCGTCGTCCCCGCTCCTTGTCCATGAGCACCCCCTCCCGCGTTGTGACGAACCGTGTCGGCCGAGCCGCCTGGCGGCGTGGCCGACGCCTCCTAGAAGACTTCACTGAACCAGCCCGCGAGTCGGTGCGCGATGCGACCGAACAGATGGTCCTCCGCGCTCGCCGCCGGCGTGCCCGCGACGGCGGGCCGGCGGGCACCGTAGAGCGCAAGACCGACCGCGGTGGCGTAGATCGGGCTCTTCACGATGTCGGCGAGTCCGCCGACGGTCTCGGGCAGGCCGCGGCGAACGGGAAGATCGAACACGGCTTCGGCCAGCTCGGGAATGCCTTCCATGATGGAGGTGCCGCCGGTCACGACGACGCCCGCGGTGGCCGCGTCCTGGAACCCCGCCTTCGTCAGCTCGCGCGCGACGAGCGTGAAGATCTCCTCCACCCGCGGCTGAATGATCTCGGACAGGATCTGGCGCGAGAGCGGTCGGGGCTTGCGGCCGCCCACCGACGGGACGTCGATCATCTCGCCGCCCGAGATGAGCGTGGTCAGCGCGCACCCGTAGCGCCGCTTGAGATCCTCGGCCTCGGCAGCCGGCGTGCGCAGGCCCACCGCGATGTCGTTGGTGATGTGGTCGCCGCCGACGGGCAGGATCGCCGTGTGCCAGATGGCGCCGTCCCGGAAGAGCCCGACGTCGGTGGTCCCGCCACCGATGTCGAGAAGGACCACGCCCAGCTCACGCTCGTCGGAATAGAGCACGGCTTCGGCCGAGGCGAACGGCTCCAGCACGATGTCGTACACCGTCAGGCCGGCGCGGTTGACCGAGCGCACCACGTTGTGCACCGAGGTGATCGCGCCAGTGACGATGTGCACCTCGACCTCGAGCCGCACCCCCGTCATCCCGACGGGCTCGCGGATGCCGTCCTGCTCGTCGACGACGAACGTCTGCGGGAGCACGTGGATGATCTCGCGGTCCTGAGGCAGGTTGATGGCCCGCGCGGCGTCGATGGCGCGCTGGACGTCGACCACCGAGACTTCGCGGTCCTTGTTGCCGACGGCGACGACGCCGCGGCTGTTGACGCCCCGGATGTGGCCGCCGGCGATGCCCGCGTACACGCCCGACACTTCGACCCCGGCCATCTGCTCGGCCTCGCCCACGGCCTGGCGGATCGCCTCCACGGTCGCGTCGATGTTCACGACGACCCCCTTGCGCAAGCCACGGGACGGCGCCGTGCCGACTCCCACCACGTCGATGCTGCCGCTGGCGTTCGGCTCGGCGATGACCGCGCAGATCTTCGTCGTGCCGACGTCGAGCCCGACGACGTACTCCTTGAGTCCCTTGCGAGCTATCCCTGGCCTCCCTTCCTCAGGACGACCTGGTCGCGGAAGCGAAGATCGATCGTGGTGACACCCTCGCCCGTGCGCCCGATTTGCGCGAGCACGCCGGCGAGCCGCGCCAACCGTTCCTCCCATTCCTCGGCGCCCAGCCGGACCTCGATGCCATCGACGGTGTAGAGGACCGGGCCCTCGCGGCCGCTCATGTCGATCTCGGAGATCTCGCCGACGAGCGCGCTGCCCGACCGCAAGAGCGAGCGGATGAGCGTGAGCGCCGCGCGCGCCTTCGGCCCCGGCTCGGTGCGAAGCGCGGCCAGCTCGGCCTCGCTCAGGCCGCTGATCACCGGAACGTTCGGAGCGACGGCGTGCGGTTCTTCGCCGAGCAATCGCCCTTCTTCGTCGAGCCAGTGCAGCGTGCCGTTCGACACGAGCGTGAAGGGTCGTCGCTCCTCGACGAGGATCGTCACCCGGTTGGGCAGCTCGCGGATGACGTCGGCGCGCAGGATCTCGGGCACGGTCTGCAGGCGTGCGGTGACGGTGGCCGGGTCGATGCGGAAGATGTTGGCGCGGGCGGGAATCCCGGCGGCCTCGACCACGCGCTCGGCCGACACCCGCGACACGCCGCGCACCTCGACGCCGGCGATGGCGAATCGCGGCGCCGTGAGGAGCCAGCGCACCCCACCGGCGACGCCACACCCACCAGCGACGACGATGACCGCGATCGCCAGCCACCGCCGTGTTGCCGACCGTCGGGCCCGCGTCCGGGCGGCGCCAGCCGACCGAGCGGCGGCGCGGCCGACCTTCTGGCGCGCGATGAGCGCCGAGCGCTCGCCCACGTCACCCAGCCACGACGGCTGCCCTCGGGGCGACAGCAGCCCGTTACTCACCGATGATCCGGATCTCGTTCTCCAGCACGATCCCGTAGTGCGCCTGGACGCGCTCCCGGGTGAGCTCCATCAGGGCCTGGACGTCGGCGGCCGTGGCCCCACCGCGATTGACGATGAAGTTGGCGTGCTTGGCCGAGATCTCGGCGCCGTTGAAGCGCTTGCCCTTGAGGCCGACCTTCTCGATCATTCGCGCCGCGGTCTCGCCCGACGGGTTCTTCCAGACGCATCCGGCCGAGGCCAGCGCCAGCGGCTGGCTCGACTTCTTCTGCTTGAGCCGCTGCTTGATGTCTTTCTGGATCTCGCTCAGCGGCCGGCGGTGCAGACGCAGCCGGCAGCCGATCAGCACGGTACCCGCCGGGAAGTGGAACGCGCGATACGTGAAGGCGCCCGCGTTGGGCTTGAACTCGCCCAGCGTGCCGTCGGGATAGAGGAAGTAGGCCGCACTGACGAAGTCGCCGATGCAACCGTCGGGCGTGCCGGCGTTCATCGCCAGCGCGCCGCCGATCGTCGCCGGAATCCCGACCAGACACTCGAGGCCGCCCAGGTTGAGCGCGGCCCCCTCGCGGATGAGCGCGGAGAGGCTGGCCCCGGCCCCGGCCACGGCCTCCTCGCCGTTGAACTCGGAGCGCCCGAGGCAGCCTTCGAGCTTGAGCACGACGCCGCGCACGCCGCGGTCGCGCACGAGCAGGTTGTTGCCGCCGCCGATGACGACGACCGGAAGCTGCTCACGCTCGGCGAAGAGGAGCGCGTGACGGATGTCGTCCACGTCTTGCGGCACGACGAAGATGTCGGACGAGCCACCGATACGTAACGAGGTATGAAAGCTCAGGGGCTCCTTGAACCGGACTTCCCCCCGAATTTCTCCTAGCATGTCGTCCTCCCTCCGCAGGAGCCGGCCTCGAGTCGGAGCAAGAGATCCGGACCGATCTGGCCCACGTCCCCGGCGCCGAGCGTCAGCACCAGGTCTCCGGGCCGCGTGATGTTGATCAGGTGCTCCACCGCCCGCGCGCGGCCGCCGCCGACGTACGTCACGTCGCGGTGGCCGTGGGCGCGGATCGCCCCGGCCAGTTCCTCGGCGCTGACGCCGGGGATCGGCTTCTCACCCGCCGCGTAGATGTCCAGGACGACGAGGACGTCGGCCTGGTTGAAGGCGGTGAGGAACTCCTGGCGCAGGTGATGAGTGCGCGAATACCGATGCGGCTGAAATACGGTGACGAGCCGACTCTCGAAGCCAGCCTTGGCGGCGGCCAGCGTCGCGCGGACCTCGGCGGGATGGTGACCGTAATCGTCGACGACGGTCACGCCGCCCGCCTGACCGCGTACCTGGAAGCGGCGCTGCACGCCGGTGAAACCGGCCAGCGCCTTCTGGATCGCGTCGAACGGAATCTCGAGATCGAGCCCGACGCCGATGGCGGCGAGGGCATTGAGGACGTTGTGGCGGCCGGGAATCTGCAACGTACACTCACCGAGCCGGGTCCCGCGATGGACGACGTCGAAGCGGCTGGTCAGCCCCGACAGGTGGACGCGCCGGGCCACCAGATCCGCGCTCGACGCCAGGCCATACGTGATGAGGCGCTTCTCGAGGCGCGGGATCAGCATCTGGATGTCCGGCTGGTCGAGGCACAGCACCGCCGAGCCGTAGAACGGCACCTTGTTGACGAAGGCCAGGAAGCCCTCGCGGATCGCGTCGAGCGTGCCCCAGTGGTCGAGGTGCTCGGCGTCGATCGTCGTGACCACGGCGATGGTCGGCGTGAGGGTGAGGAACGAGCCGTCCGACTCGTCGGCCTCGGCGACGAGGAAGTCGCCTTGACCGAGCCGGGCGTTGCTTCCGAGGCTCGACACGCGGCCGCCGACGATGATGGTCGGATCGTGGCGGCCCTCGGCGAGGACTGCTCCGACCATCGACGTCGTCGTCGTCTTTCCGTGCGTGCCGGCAACGGCAATGCCGTACTTGAGTCGCATCAGCTCGGCCAGCATCTCCGCGCGCCGAATGGCCGGGATGGCGCGATGGCGAGCGGCCTGGACTTCCACGTTGTCGGCGGCCACGGCGGACGAATAGACGACGACGTGGGCGCCCTCCACGTGGCCGGCCTCGTGCCCCGAGAACACCTTGACGCCCAGCCGCTCGAGGCGTTCGATCGCCTCGTTGCGCTTCAGATCCGAGCCGGTCACGCGGTAGCCCAGGTTGGCCAGGATCTCGGCGATGCCCGACATCCCGATGCCGCCGATGCCGACGAAGTGGATCTGCTGATAGCGCTTAAACATGGGCGTGCTGGGAGATGTTGAGGAGGACGCCCGTGCCCGCCATCGTGACGAGCAGAGCCGAGCCTCCGAACGAGATGAAGGGCAACGGCAACCCCTTGGTCGGCAGGGCGCCGGTCACGACGCCGAGATTGACGAGCGTCTGGGTCGCGATGAGCACGGTGATGCCGAGCGCCAGGTAGGCGCCGAAGGGATCGGGGGCGCGCAGCCCCACGCGCAGGCCCCGCCACACGAGGACGGCGAAGAGCGCGATGATCGCCAGGGCGCCGACGAACCCGAGCTCCTCACCGATGACGGCGAAGATGAAGTCCGTGTGCGCCTCCGGCAGGTAGAAGAGCTTCTGCTTCGACTCGCCGATGCCGCGGCCCAGGAGGCCGCCGCTACCCAGCGCCAGCCACGACTGGATGATCTGAAATCCGCTGCCGCGCGGATCGCTCCACGGGTCGAGGAACGTCGTGATGCGTCGCAGCCGATAGGGCGCGAGCCAGATCGCGAGTGCGAGGAACGGCAGCGCCGCGCCGACGATGAAGCCCAGGTAGCGCACCGGGCTCCCGGCGAGATAGAGCAGCGCAAACGTCACCGCGACCAGCGTGAGGCAGTTGCCGAGGTCGGGTTGGGCCAGGATCAGCACGGCCAGCGCCACGGCGATCGCCAGCGGCTGGAGCAACCCGCGGCGGAAGTCCTCGATCTCGGCGCGCTTCTGCGCGAGGTAGCCGGCCAGGTAGATGACCAGCGCCAGCTTCGCGAGCTCGGCCGGCTGGAACGAGACCGGCCCCAGACGCAGCCAACGTCGCGTGCCGTTGATGGGCTGAGCCAGCGGCGGCACGAGCACGAGGACGAGGAGCACGCCGGCGGCGAGCAGGACCGGCCAGCCGAGGCGCTCCAGGCGCCGGTAGTCGATGCGAAGCGCGACGAGCAGACACCCCGCACCCAGCAGCGCCCAGACGAGCTGCTTCTTGAGGAACAGGTAGGGATCGTGGAAGCGATCGGCCGCCACGATGGCGCTCGCCGAGTAGACCATCACGACGCCGGCCGACAGGAGGAGCACGACGGCGCCGAAGATCCACATGTCCGGCCGGAGCTTGCGCGGCATATCAGCGCGGCTCCGAGCAGCGAGCACCACGAGGCCCGAGGGAGGAGCCGACCGCAGCGTACGTGGCCGTAGGAGCTGAGGCGCGCCGAGCGACGAGGCGACACTTCAGAGGTTCGACGATCGTACGTGAGGATCGGTGTGGTTGTGCGAGCCCGCAGCGCCGCCTCGGCGCGAGGCGAGCCTGCGTGAATCCGAGAACGAAGTGGGCCGACACTGATCGGAGCCGCATCAGGCAAGCCCCTGCACGAGGCCGCGGAAGACATCCCCGCGATGTTCGAAGTTGTCGAACATGTCGAACGAGGCGCATGCCGGCGAGAGCAGCACCACGTCGCCGGGCCGGGCCGCGTTGCGGGCGGCATGTAACGCGCCCTCGAGCGACACGCTCTCGGTCACCGGGATGCCCGCCCGGGCCAGCGCGCTACCGATCTTGCCTCCGTCCTGGCCGATGACCACCGCGTGGAGCACCCGACCGCGAGCGGCGTCAGCCAGCGCCGTGAAGTCCTGGCCCTTGCCAATGCCGCCGGCGATCAGAACGATCCGTTCGCTGAAGCTCTCGAGCGCCTTGATCGTGGAGGCGACGTTGGTGCCCTTGGAGTCGTTGTAGTAATGCACGCCCTTGAGATCTCGGACGAACTCGATGCGATGGGACACCCCGCGGAAGCGCGTGATGCCGCGGCGAATGGCCTCGGGCGCGATGCCGGTCCACAACGCGCAGGCCGTGGCGGCCAGTACGTTCTCGACGTTGTGCGCCCCGCGCAGGAAGATCTCGCCGAGGGGGCAGATGCGCTCGACGTGGCCATTGAGCTTCGCTGCCACCCAGTCGCCGTGCACGAAGACCCCATGCTCGAGCTCGCGGCGCCGGCTGAACAGCACGACGCGGGCCCTCGTGCGCCCCGCCAGGCCCGCCGCCGCCTCGTCGTCGGCGTTGAGCACCGCGCAATCGGCCGACGTCTGGTTCAGGAAGATTCGCGCCTTGGCGTCCAGGTACGCCGCGAAGCTGCCGTGTCGATCGAGATGGTCCGGCGTCACGTTGAGCACCGCGGCCACGCGCGGGTGGAAGGCCTCGGTCGTTTCGAGCTGGAAGCTCGACACCTCACACACGACGAGGCCGTCGGCACCGAACGTGAGCGCGTGAGCCGCGAGCGGCACGCCGATGTTGCCGCCCACGAGCACTGGACGGGCCTGCTCGGCGAGCAGCGCGCCCGTGAGCGCGGTGGTCGTCGTCTTGCCGTTGGTCCCGGTGATCGCGATGGTGTCCGCCTCCATCGCGCGCCAGCCCAGCTCCAGCTCACCGATGATCGGGATGCCCTCCGCTCGGGCCGGCACCACCAGGGGCGAATCGAGCGGAATCCCCGGGCTCAGGACGACCAGGTCGGCACCCTGCGTCACTTCCGGGTGGCTGCCGCCCACCAGGAGGGTCACGCCGAGCGCCAAGAGCCCGCGTGCATCAGCGCCGAGCGCAGCGAGCGTCTTCTGATCGCTGGCGATCACACGCGCGCCGGCGGTCTGGAGCAGGCGCGCGGCGGCCAGGCCGCTCTTGCCGAGACCAACGACGGCGACCCGCCGGCCGGCGAGGCTCTCCAGATACGCACGTCCCCGCGCCACGACGTCCGCGTCCTTCAGTGGGCTCACGCCGCTCGCCTCACGCTGGCGGTCATCGCAGCGTTGCTCATCGCAACTTCAAGGTGCTGAGCGCGAGCAGCGCCAGCGCGAACGAGACGATCCAGAAGCGCACCACGATCTTGGGCTCGGCCCAGCCCTCCAGCTCGTAGTGGTGATGGAGCGGCGCCATGCGAAAGACCCGTCGTCCGGTGAGCTTGAAGGACGCCACCTGGATGATGACCGACACCGCCTCGACCACGTAGAGCCCGCCGATGAGCGGCAGCAGCAGCTCGGCCTTGGTCACCACCGCCAGCGTGCCGATGGCGCCACCCAGCGCCAGCGAGCCGACGTCGCCCATGAAGACCTGCGCCGGATGGCAGTTGAACCAGAGAAAGCCGATGGCGGCTCCGATGAGCGCCCCGCAGAAGACCGTGACCTCTCCCGCGCCCTTGACGTTGGTGATCCTCAAGTAGTCGGCCGCCCGGAAGTTGCCGGTCAAGTACGCGATCACCGCAAAAGCGCCGCCGGCCATGATGATGGGGCCGATGGCGAGCCCGTCGAGGCCGTCGGTGAGGTTCACCGCGTTCGAGGCGCCCACGATCACCAGGGTCGCGACGGGAATCCACCACCAGCCGAGATCCAGCACCCAGCCCTTGAGGAACGGGATGGGCAGCACCGGCGTCCAGCCGTTGGCCGCGGGCTGCCAGAGGATGATCTGGAGCACGCCGAGCGCGAGCAGGAGCTGCATCAGGAACTTCGTCCGCGCGGTGAGGCCCTTGCGCTTCTTGACCTTGCGCGCGTCGTCCCAGAATCCGATCAGGCCGAATCCCGCCGTCGCCAGCACCACCACCCAGACGTAACGGTTGCGGAGATTGGCCCACAGGAGCGTCGAGCCGATCAGCGCAGCCAGGATGCCGAGCCCGCCCATCGTCGGCGTGCCCTTCTTCGAGCGGTGACGCTCCGGCGTGTCCTCTCGAATCGTCTCGCCCCCGTGCTGCCACTCCTTCAGCTTCTGGATGAGCGGAGGCCCGATCAGCAGCGAGATCACCAGCGCCGAGATCAGGGCCATGACGGAGCGGAACGTCAGGTACCGGAAGACGTTGAAGAGGATGTGATCTTTGGCCAGTGGCACGAGCAGGTGGTAAAGCATCCGTTACGCTCATCTGTGTTCCGGCCGGGTGAGTCGCGCGACCAGCGCGTCCGCGACGCGCTCCATCTTCATGCCGCGCGAGCCTTTGACGAGAACGACGTCGCCGGGGGTGACACGCTTGAGCAGGTGGGCGACCGTGTCCTCGAACGTCATACCGTGCCAGGCCTCGGGCAACCCCTCCTCGCGAGCCACCTGCACGGCCTGCAGCATGTGACGGCCGAGCGCGACGAACTCGGCGGCGCCGCTCGCCACCACCTGCCGTCCCACCTCGCGGTGGGCGGCATCGGTGACGTCGCCCAGCTCCAGCATGTCGGCGAGGACGACGACGAGCCGGCGGCCGTTGCGGGCCACTGCCGCGGTCTCGAGCGCTGCGCGCACCGACGCCGGATTGGCGTTGTAGGTGTCGTCGAGGATCCGTACGGGCCCGGCGTCGCGCCACACACAGCGGCCCTTCACCGGCCGCGCCGATAGCAAGCCGCGCACGATCTCGTCCAGGCTGAAACCCAGCACGACGCCGGTCGCCGCGGCCGCGAGCGCGTTGCCCACGTTGTGGCGGCCCGAGAATCCCAACGCCACCTGCCGGCGTTCGCCGGCAGCCTCCAGCTCGAAGCGCACGCCTGACGTGTCCTCGATCGGCTCACCGACGGCACGGACCGCCGCGCTCGCCTGTCTCCCGTAGGTGACCACCCGGGCCGCGGTGTCCCGCGCCATGCCGGCGACGCGGGCGTCGTCGGCATTCAGCACCGCCGCCGCGTCGGCGGCGAGTGATCGCACGAGCGCCGCCTTCTCCTCGCGCACGCCGTCGAGCGATCCGAGGAACTCGGTGTGCACCGGCGCCACCGTGGTGACCACGCCGACCGTCGGAGCGGCCACGGCGCTGAGCGTGGCGATCTCGCCCTTCTGATTGGTGCCGATTTCCACCACGAGTGCCTCGTGCTCGGCGGTCAGCCGCAGGAGCGTGAGCGGCAGCCCCCACTGGTTGTTGAAGGAGGCTTCCGGCTTCAGCACTCGCCAGCGCGTCCCGAGCACCGCGGCGATCATCTCCTTCGTCGTGGTCTTGCCGTTGGAGCCGGTGACGGCGACGACCGGAATGGCGAAGCGCTGGCGGTGGTACGCAGCGATCTGGCCGAGGGCCCGCGTCGTGTCCTCGACGAGCACGAGCGGCACCCCGGCCGGGATCGGATCGGGCACGTGGTGTACGACCAGGCACGAGGCCCCGCGACTCGCCGCCTCGGCCACGAAGTCGTGGCCGTCGAGCCGATGACCCTGGATGGCGAAGAAGGCCTCACCGACCCCCAGCGCCCGTGAGTCGATGGCGATGCCACTGACCGGCACGGCGAGATCGCCGACGACGAGCGCCCCCTGGGTGGCGCGTACGAGATCCTGGACGGTGAAGGTCGCCATCGTCAGCTCGCCGCCCGCTGTAAGAGCTGGCGCGCGACCTCGCGGTCGTCGAACGGCAGCACCTCGGCGCCGATGATCTGGTACGTCTCGTGCCCCTTGCCGGCGATCACGACGGTGTCGCCCGAGCGCGCCCAGTCGAGCGCCGCGCCGATCGCGGCACGCCGCTCGACCTCACGGACGTGGCGACCGTCGCCGCCGCCCCGCTTCACGCCCACCAGGATCTCGTCGATGATGGCGTCCGGCCGTTCCGAGCGCGGATTGTCCGACGTGACCCACACGCGATCGGCCAGGCGCGCCGCGATCTCACCCATGATCGGCCGCTTGCCGCGATCGCGATCGCCGCCGCAGCCGAAGACGACGCCGAGCCGGCCGCGGGTCAGCTTGCGCGCGGTCGCCAGCACGCGCTCGAGCGCGTCGGGCGTATGCGCGTAGTCGACGACGACCAGGAACGGCTGGCCAGCGCGCACTTGCTCGAAACGCCCGGGCACGGCGCCGACGGCGCCGAGCGCCCGGGCGATGGCGGCCGGCTCGAGATCGAGGGCCAGCCCCACCCCGACGGCCCCGAGGAGGTTCATCACGTTGTGCTCACCGATCAGCGGCGACGTGAGGTGGAGATCGCCGCGTGGCGTGCGCGCGTGCAACCGGATGCCTTGAAGCGTGGACGCGTGCTCGACGGCACGGATCCGAGCGCTGGCTCCCAGGCCGAACGAGAGCGTTGGGACATCAAGACCCCTCACCATCTCGGCCCCGGAAGGATCGTCAGCGTTCACGACCGCGGTGCGTCCGGACTTCGGCGACTGAGCGAGCAGCTCGAACAGACGACGCTTCGCCCGACGGTACTCATCGAGCGTGCCATGAAAATCGAGATGATCCTGTGTCAAGTTGGTGAACACGGCGACGTCGAACGTCAATCCCTCGACGCGGGCAAGCGCCAGCGCGTGCGAGGAGACCTCCATCGCGACCGCCCGGACCCCGTCAGCGTACATGCGTGCCAGCATTGACTGAAGCTCGAGCGCCTCGGGGGTAGTCTGGCCGGCAGGCAGCGTTTCGGCGCCGATCCGGTACTGGATGGTGCCGATGACGCCCGTCCGTAACCCTCGCGACTGCAAAAGCGCTTCCACGAGATAGGACGTGGTCGTCTTGCCATTCGTGCCAGTGATCCCGACGACGGTGAGCTGCCCCGACGGATGGCCGTAGTACGCGTCCGCGGCTCGGGCCAGCGCCAACCGCGCCGACGGGACGATGATCTGCGCCACGTCCACGTCCCCGACCGGCGGTCCCTCGGTCACGATCACCGCAGCGCCCCGGGCGATCGCTTCGGGAACGAACCGTCGCGCATCCTGCTTGAAGCCGGGAACGGCCACGAAGCAGTCGCCGGGCGCGACCTTTCGAGA
>WNGI01001274.1_pt1 | contig 41984 bp, 46 predicted proteins | sample 5400621 | NCBI WGS metagenome assembly WNGI01 (sample SAMN13153374, study PRJNA577476) | soil metagenome | isolation source: 20 cm soil or saprolite under Garry oak tree replicate 1 | place: USA:California | collected 2016-06-15
GACTCGAGGACCGCCGCATGCACCCGCCGTCTCCACTCGTTCCTCGGTGGAGCGTACGGCGGCAGCAGGGCACTGAACGTGAACCGACGCCTCGCCACACAGCGAGGTTAGCGCCAGGCGGGGTACGCGCGTTTCGCCGTTATCATTGCGTTCTCCGAGGGAGCGAAAAACCGTTCTTATGCCAACACTTGACGCCGGCGCGCGTGCGCGCCTGCCCGACACCTCATTCGCATACATCGATTCGCAGGGCCGGAGGCGCCTGCCGATCAACGATGCATCGCACGTCCGGAACGCCCTGGCGCGGTTCGATCAGGTCGCCTTCGAGGACGACGTCTCGCGGGAGCGCGCGCGGCAGCGGCTCCTCCGGGCGGCCAAGAAATACGGGATCGTCCCGCTCGGGTTCTTCGACGGGCAACTCCGCAAGGTGCGGCTCGAGGGACAGATCAGGGCGCGCGCAATCGATGTTGCGAGCCTGCCGCGCGGGACCGTGACCTTCCTCCTCACGGATATCGAGGGTTCGACGCGACTCTTGGACCGGCTCGGCGACGGGTATGTGGCCCTCCTGCGCGATGTACGGACGATCATCCGGACCTGCGTGCGCCGCGCGGAGGGGCACGAGGTCGATGTACGGGCGGACGAGTTCTTCGCCGTCTTCAGGGAGCCGCTCCGCGCGCTGGATGCCGCACTGGAGATCCAGCGGTCGCTCCGGAAGAAGGCGTGGCCCGAGGACGTCGAGGTGTGCGTCCGCATCGGCATGCATACCGGCCGGCCGACCCTCACCGAGACCGGCTATGTCGGCATCGCGGTGCACACGGCTGCCCGCATCTGCTCGGCCGGCCACGGCGGACAGATCCTGCTCTCATCCGCGACCCGCGAGTTGTTGATCGACGCCCCTGCAGGAGCGATCGCGTTCAAGAGCCTCGGCCGGCACTCTCTCGCGGGCCTTCGCGAGCGTGAGGCTCTCTTTCAGGCCAGCGCGCCCGACTTACCGGCGAAGTTCCCACGACTGCGGACGACCCTGACGGTCTAACTCCGCTGCAGGTCAGTGCGCAGCCAGGTTTCGAGGACGGCGGGTAGCTCGAGAAGCGAGCCGATCTTCGCATCGGGCGCCGCGGCCGCGTGTTGCCCGTCGTTGCGGCACATCCACACGGCACGCATGCCCAATCGCTGCGGCCCGATCACGTCGAGATCAAGACGGTCGCCGACCATGCATGTCTGGGTGGCGGCTACACCAGCGCATGCCAAGGCGCGCTCGAAGATGGCTGGATGAGGCTTCTCCCAGCCGGTGGAATACGACGTGATGACATGGTCGACGGCGTCGCTCAGGTCGAAGCGCACGAAGTCGTTTCGAACTTGCTCGTCGCCTCGCGAAATCGTGTTCGTCACGACGACGACCGCCAGCTGCCGCTCTTTGCACCAACGCAGCGCCTCGGCGGCGCCGGGAGTCAGCGTATAGGCGAGCGGGAGGGGGCGAGCGAAGTCGACACGCAGGCGCTCGATCTCATCCGCCGTCAGGACCTCGCCCTTCGCGCTCAGCCAGTCCGCGAGCCAGCGGTTCGTCTCCTGTCGGAGTGGCTCGTCCTTCGGCGGACGGCGGATGTCAGCGTCGTATAACGGCTCGGCCCACCAGCGCTTTCCAAAATCCTGCTCGATCGCTTCGAGCACCGCGGGACGCCAGGCGTCAGGGACGCCCTGCGCCTGGACCAGCGTGTCGCCCATATCGAAGAAGACCGCACGCAACGACATGCGTCCGCTACCCGTGCTGAACGTTCAGATCGACTGAGTCATAGCCCGTCGCGCCGTTCGGATACGAGTCGCGGCCTATGGGCGTCTCGGTGTTCCCGGTCCCGTCGGTCGAGCGCACAACGAGCTTCATCGCCCCCGTCGCGGACGGGGTCCACTTGAAGATCCAGCGGCGCCACGTAAGCGCGCCGGCCGGTGTCTCGAGCGTCGCCTGGCCCCAGGTCTTCCCGCCGTCGGCTGACACCTCGACTTTGGAGATCCCCCGGCTTCCGGCGAACGCGATCCCGCCGATCGTCACCTCGCCTCCGGTCCACTTCAAGCTGCGGCCGGGCACGTCGATGCGTGAGTTGGTGTTCACGATGGCGCTGTCGGACCAGCCTTGCTGCATCCAGTACCCGAGGAAGTCGTAGTTGACCACCTCGATCGTGCGGATCCACTTCACGTTCTTCATGCCGTAGATGTTGGGGACGAGCATCCGTGCCGGAAAGCCGTGGTCCTGCGGAACGGTCTTCCCGTTCATCAGGTACGCGACGAGAGTTCGATCCTCCATTGCCTTCGCGATCGGGATCGAGTCGGTGTACCCGTCGACCGAGGTGAAAACCACGTCGTAGGCGGTCGACTTGACGCGAGCGCGATTCAGCAGGTCGGGCAGCGGAACACCGGTCCAGAGCGCCGTCGAAATGAGCTCGCCGCCGACGTAGTTCGAGATGCACTCGAGCGTATGGACCTGCTCGACGGCCTCGAAATCGAGGAGCTGGTCGTACGTGAGAGAGAAGGGCGACTCGACCTCGCCCTTGATGTCCAGGCGCCACTGGGCGACGTCGACGCGGGGCTTGACCAGCGTCGTGTCCACCACGTAGTGGTCTTCGTTCGGCGTGATCCGTGGAGTGATCCCCGGGAGCGCATCGACCGCCGGGTCGGCGGCCGGGATCTCCGCGCGCGAGCGAAGACGTCGCGCTGTGGTCGGCGCGTCACCCAGAGCGCTCGCGCCGAAACCCGCGATCTTCGATAACGGCAGCGCCGCAAGCGCGATGAGCGCGGCGAGGCCGGCGAAGCCGAGGAGCGCGCGGCGTCGCGTCGTCGAGGTCGCGACCTCATCGCGTGCGATCGCGCTCGGCAGGATGAATGCGAGCGCCACGAGGAACGTCGCCGCACCCGCGGCGGCGTCAATCAGGCTGGTGGTCGGCTCGATGCGCTCGGGCGAGAAGATCCGCGCGAGGCCGAAGGCCGCCACCCACGGCAACAGCCCGAGGCCGACGACGAGCGAATCACGCCGGCGTGTTCCCGCGAGGTAGCCGGTCACCGCACCATCGATCAGGAAGAGCGCGAGGACACCGACGACGAGCAGGATCTTGGCCCACTCGTGCAGCAGATCGATCAGCGGGATCGATATCCACCCGGGCAGCACGTCGATGATCGCCTGACCGAGGCTGGCCGCCACGAAAGGCATCCCCGCCATGCTCAGCAGAAAGGCCACGTCGAGAGCGAAGAACATCGCAAGCGCCCCGACGAGCATCGCCGTGCGCGCCCGCCGGTCGAACCGGCTCATGTATGGCACGATACGCCGCGTTGTCCTCGTCGCTTTCCCCATTGACTCCTGAAGACCTGTACGAGTTCCGCTTCCTGACGGATGCGCAGATCTCCCCCGACGGCGAGCGGATCGCCTTCGCGGTGAAGACGGCGAACGAGAAGCGCGACGGGTACCGGGGCGCGATCTGGCTCGTCCCCTTCGACGGCTCGCGGCCGGCGGTGCAGATCACCGCCGGGGCCGCCCAAGACTCATCGCCGCTGTGGTCGCCCGACGGCCGTCGGCTCGCCTTCACCTCCGATCGCGGCGAGACGCCCAAGGGGAAGAAGCGCCCGCCCCGCAACGTCTTCGTGCTCGATCTCGAAGGCGGCGAGGCCCGTGAGCTCACACGGTTCGCCGACGACTGTGGCGACCTCGTTTGGTCGCAGGACGGCCGCACGCTCGCGTTCGTCGTCCGCGATCCCAAGGAGGGCGGCGATGAGGACGATGGCGTGCGCGTTTACGACCGGGCGCGATACAAGGCCGACGAGGGCGGTCTTTCCGACGGCCGGCGTAAGCACATCTGGCTCGTCGCGATCGACGGCTCAGAGCCACGACGTCTGACCGACGGCGACTGGGATGACGGTCAGCCCGCGTACTCGCCCGATGGTAAAGAGATCGCGTTCGTCTCCAACCGGACCGAGGAGCGCGATGTCAATACGGTCGCCGACATCCACGTGACCGACACAGCGGGAAGCGATACGCGTCGCATCACCGACGGTCGCGGCAGCTACGGGAATCCGTCGTGGTCGCCTGATGGCGCGACCATCACCTGCTACGGGACCGACGTCGCGATCGGATCGTCCGCACGGAACGCGCACCTCTGGGCGTTCCCGAAGAAGGGTGGTGCCGGCCGCGACCTGCTCGAAGGCTGGGACCGCACGGTCGGATCTTCGGTGATCAGCGACATGCGCGCGCACGCGCAGACCCTGCCTCCGACCTGGACCGCGGACGGGCGCATCCTCTTCCTCGGGTCGGACCAGGGGACGGCGAACGCGTACTCCTGCGCGGCGGCGGGTGGCGACGTCCGGGCGATCACCCTTGGCAGCCACCAGCTGGTCTCATGGTCGCTCGACCGATCGCACGAGCGTTTCGCGACCGTGGTCGCGACGGTCACCGATCCGGGCAACGTCTTCGCCGGTGAGAGCGGTGGCGCGATGCACAAGGTGACCTGCCTGAACGACGAGCTCCTGGGCTCGCGTTACCTGGCGCCGCCGGAGCGGATCGAGTTCAGCGGCGCTGATGGCTGGAAGATCGAGGGCTGGATCCTGAGGCCTCGCGGCTTCGATCCGGCCAAGCGTTGGCCGCTGGTGCTCGAGATCCACGGCGGCCCGCACACCGCGTACGGACATTCGTTCTTCCACGAGTTCCAGGTCCTCGCCGGCCGTGGCTACGCCGTGCTCTTCGCGAACCCGCGCGGCTCTCACGCGTATGGCGAGAAATTCGTGACCGCATGCGTCGGAGATTGGGGCGGGAAGGATTACGAGGATCTGATGGCCGGCGTCGACCACATGGTCGATACGGGCTGGGTCGACCCCAAGCGCCTTTACGTCACCGGCGGCAGTTACGGCGGATTCATGACGAACTGGATCGTTGGCCACACCGACCGATTCCGCGCCGCGGCCACGCAGCGGAGCATCTCGAACAACATCTCCGCGTTCGGGACAAGCGACATCGGCTGGCACTTCTGGGAGCACGAGATGGGCGACGCGACGCCCTGGCGCGGCAGCGAGAAGCTCATCGAGCGTTCCCCGCTGACCTACGTGACCGAGGTAAAGACCCCGCTGCTCATCCTCCACGCCGAGCGCGATCTGCGCTGTCCCATCGAGCAGGCCGAACAGCTCTTCGTCGCGCTCAAGGTGCTGGGCAAAGAAGCCGTCTTCGTGCGGTTCCCCGAGGACAACCACGATCTGACTCGCGGAGGCAAACCGAAACATCGTGTCGAGCACTGCCGCCGGATCGCCGACTGGTTCGAAGCGCACGCCTGACGTGCGCGTTCGACGCGCGACGCCCGATGACGCCGAGGCCATCGAGCGCATCCGCGTGGAGACGTGGCGCGCGACCTATCGGGGGCTGCTGCCTGACGGGTTGATCGATGGCCTGCGTGAGAACGCAGATCAGCGTCGCGAGCGCCTCCGCGTCCAGCAAGCCGATCAGTTCTTTTTCGTCGCGGAGGATGCGGGCAACGTCGTTGGATTCGCAGTTGGCGGTCCAGAACGATCCGGCGATCCTGCGTACCGGGGCGAGGTCTACGCGATCTACGTGCTGCCCGCGCATCAAGGGAGGGGAATCGGTCGCGAGCTCATCCGCGAGTCGGCGCGCGAGCTCGCCTCGCGGGGACTCGACTCGCTGCTCATCTGGGTGCTTCGCGAAAACACGATCGGACGCGGCTTCTACGAGCGCCTGGGGGGCCGTGCTGTCCACGAGAAACCGCTCGAGGAATTTCCGGGAGCGGAACATCACGTCGAGGTCGGTTACGGCTGGCCGGACACCTCATCGCTGCGACGACCTACTCGAGCTCGAGATCCTTCGGCGCCTCGTCCGGAAGGACCCAGCGGATGAACGGCTTTGCCCACTTGACGTGAAGCTCGTTCGCTCGGTCCGTCGCCGCCGCATACAGCCGTTCGAAGGCCGGCCCGTCATGCCGGTCGAGCGCGGCCAGCACCGGGCCGAGGAGCTCGGCCTCGAACGCGGCGAGATCGTCCGCGTATTTCGGGCGGATCACGGCGAGCTTCCGCTGGAGACCGCGGACGCGCCGCGCGAAGTACGAAGCGAGCTGCCAGTTGCCGCCGCGCGCGGCGTACACGCACTTCCACCAGGCGACGCCGACCGACGCCATGATCTCGCCCGTGCCGGGGAGAAGATCCGCGATCTGGTCGAGCGTGAGCTGGGGCGGCTTCGCACGCGGCTCATCGCTCATCGCGCGATAGTACGAACGTGCGCCATCGCCGACGCGGGTCGTTTGCCGCCTTCGTCGAGAACTTCCGCGCGAGCGAGATCCCCCTTCCTCGCCGGCTTGCGCTGACCGCGCGCAATCTCACCCTGCGCGTGGCGCGGCGGCGGGGGTGCTGCGGTCACGACGGCGAGCCCGGCTGCTGAGTGACCGCCGAGCCGGAGGGTCCTCCGCGCCGCTAGCATTGGCCAGCCGGTGAGAGAGCTCTTCCAAGGCCGTCGCTTCGGGTTTTCGCCACGCGCCGCCCTCGCGTTCGTGGCGGTCGGGCTAGGGATCGCGCTCACGCTCACCGACCTCATGGCCTGGTTCGCCTGGGGCTCGAAGGACACGAACGGGTTCGTGATCGTCTCGTACTGGCTCGCCTGCGCCCTGACGCTGATCATGGCGCTCGCCCTCCTCACGACCCTTGCTGAGATGCTCGATGCACCGGAGGAGGACCGCGGGCTGGCGCGGCTTGACCTGCTCGCCGCGACAGTCGCGTTCCTGCTCTACGGCGCGTCAGCGTTCCTGCGCGGCAGCGACCTCTCGGTCGCCGCGGCCGCTCCGGCGCCGTTCCTTCTGGGGATCGCCGCGCTCCTCGTTACGTTCGTCGACGCCGCGGTCGCCGCGAATCTCTACAGCGCACGCGAGTGGGAAGAGCTCGAGGCAGAGCCCGCGCGCGACCATCGTCCGCGGAGGCGTGCCCTCAGCCGCTAGCCCTGTGCCTTTGCGCGGCCGGGACAATACACCCGTGCCGCGTCGCGTCGTCCGCACCTACCTGTTCGCCGATCTCCGTGACTACACGGCGTTCGTGGAGACACGCGGTGACGCCGCAGCGGCGCGGCTGCTTCGTGCCTATCGGGCGATCGTCCGGGCCGAGGTTCGCGCCAAGCGTGGCGCCGAGATCAAGACTGAAGGCGACAGCTTCTATCTCGTCTTCAGTACGCCCGGCGATGCGGTCCGGTGTGCCCTGGGCATCGCGCGGCGGGCCAAGGCGCACAACGAGCGGCACGCGGACCTTCCGCTACGGATCGGCGTCGGGATCAACACCGGCGAGGCCGTCGCGCACGACAACGCGTACGTCGGCTCGGCCGTCATCCTTGCGTCGCGGCTCGCGCAGCAAGCGGAGGCGGGCAGGAGCCTGGTGACCGATACGGTCAGGTCGCTCGTCCGCACCGGCGGCCTCGCGCCGATGCGCGATCTCGGCTCCTGGAAGCTCAAGGGTGTGGCCGAGTCGGTGCACGTGTACGAGGTGGAGACCACGAAGTCCTCGGCGGCCCGCGCCGTCGGACCGAGCCTGCGCTTACCCGCGATGCTCCTGCCGCCGCCGCTGCGCGGCGCCAGTGGGCTTGTCGTCTGCCCCGAGCTGGTGCAGCGCGAGCTCCAGCTCGCGGCGCTCCTCGAACACGTCGGCGCGGCGGCCACCGGCGAGAGCCGGATCGTGGCGCTCGTTGGCGAGGCGGGGGTCGGCAAAACGCGGCTGGTGCGCGAGCTCGCGCGGGTAGCACAAGAGGATGGCTTCTACGTCTTCGGAGGCCGATCACACGCGTTGGCGGCGTTGCCCTACGAGCCGTTCATCGCGGCGCTTCGCCCGTATGCGCAGACGCGCGGAACGGAGATTCTCAGGCGCCTGCTTGGGACACTCACCGGTGAGCTCCGACGTCTCCTTCCCGAGATCGAGCTCCCGTCCGCCAACGAGGACATGACGATTCCGGATGATGAGCGGCGCGAGCGATTCCTACGGGTCATCCACCTACTGCTGGAGGACGCGGCGTCTCTCCGTCCGGTCGTCCTCGTGCTCGAGGACATGCATGAAGCCGATGCCGCGAGTCGCGACTTGCTCAGCTATCTCGCGACCACGCTGCACGGCGGCATCTGTGTCCTCTTCACCTATCGGGAGGAAGACGTCGGCCCGACACATCCGCTGCGGGGTCTGATCGCGGACCTCGATCGGGAGCGCCGGCTCTCGCATATCGCGCTGTCGCCGCTCGACGCTGCCGGCGTCGAGCGGATGACCAAGGCCCTCCTTCCCGAGCGCGCGACCGGTGAGCTCACGCGAGCGGTGCTCGAGCGCTCCGAGGGGGTTCCCTACTACGTCGAAGAGCTCCTGAAGACCGCCCTGGATGATGCGAGCGCGGGCGCCGATCATCTTTCCCTGCCGCGCACCGTCCGCGATTCGGTCCAGATGCGGCTCGCCCGGCTCACCCAGGAGCGCGGGCGTCCGATCGGCGACCTGCTCGAAGCCGCTGCCATCGCCGCGGTGCCGCTCGGGTTCGAGGTGCTGCTCCACCTCTCCGGCCGGCCCGAGGCCGACACCGGAGACGACCTGGCCGCGGCCGTCGAGGCGCAGCTCCTCGAGCGTCCTCCGACGCAGCAGGAGATCTACCAGTTCCGGCACACGCTCACCCGCGACGCTGTCGCGGGGGGGATCACCGAATCGCGCCAGAAGCGCCTCCATGTGCGGGTCGCGGAGGCCCTCGAAAAGCTGCATGACGATCGGCAGAGCGCGACGATCGCGCGGCACTTCGCCGCCGCGGGCGAGAGCCTGAGGGCGGTCCAATACGCGCGCGACGGAGCACGAGCCGCGATCCGCGTCGGCGCGTATGCCGCCGCGATCGACCTCTTGCGACTTGCGGCGGCGCAGGGCGCCGGGATCGCTGAGGAGATCGACGTGCTGTTCGAGCTCGGGGCGGCGCTGCGTTCGGCTGGCCGCGCGCACGAAGCCGAGGAAGTCCTGCTCCGCGCTCGGGATCTCACCACCGACGAACAGCGACGCGCGCGGATCGATCTCGAGCTCGCCGCGGTCCTGCGCATGGAAGGACAGCGCCCGGAAGCGGTCGATGCCGTGCGCCGCGCCATCGCTGCATTGCAGACGCATCAGGGCCCGGTCCTTGCTGAGGCCCTCGTGCATCACGCTGACCTGGCGTGGGCGGAAAACGACCTAAGGGAGACCGCTCGCCTGGCGGAGGATGCGCTGGGGGCTGCCAGGCGCTATCACGCAGCTGGCGTCGAGGTCCAGGCCCTCACGTTACTGGGCGCGGCGAAGGTCCGCCTCGGCAAGGACGAAGGTCTCGAACATCTCGCCGAGGCGACCCGTCGCGGCCGTGCGCTGTCACTTGGCGCGGAAACGGTCGATTCGTACCTGGAGCTTGCGCGTGCGCTTCTCTTTCGCGGCCGGAACGAGGACGCGCTCGACGCGGTGAAGGAGGGACTCGTGCTGGCCCGGGCGCGTGGGCTCGAGTTCGCGCAGGCTCGGCTTCTCGCGCACGCGACGACGATCTGCGTGAACCTCGGCCGCTACGAAGAAGCGCGCGCTTTCGCCGAGCAGTCGGTCGCGCTCGCGCGAACCGGCACCATTGCAGCGAGCAGTGCTCGCGTCTCTCTCGCGCATGTGATGTCCGACCAGGGCGAGGGCGAGGGTGCGCTTGCGCTCCTCGACTCGGTGAGGGAGGAATCCGAGCGCAATGAGCCCGATAGGCGGGTCATCTTCTGGTCATACCGTGCGCAGGCCCTGCTCGGCCTCGATCGGCTGGACGACGCCTGGGAGTCAGCGACGCGCGCCGTCGATCTCACCGCGGCCACGCCAGGGATGGGAATGACCGCGTTCCTCAACGCCGCCGAGATCGCGGAGGCGCGCCGGGACGGCTCTGGGATCGAAGCGCTCGCGCGGCGCTTCGAGGATTACTTCGCCGGTCGCGATACAGCACCGATCCGTCTTGTGCGCCTGGAGATCGCGGCGATCCGTGAGCTCTGCGCCGGTCGGGATGCGGCCGGTCACTTCGCTGAAGTGGCCGACGCGTACGCCTCCCTCGGTGCCCGTGTGCGCACGAGCTACCGCCGCGCCAGCGCGGCGATCGCTCGCATGAGCGAGTCACGAACTCGCGTGTCGGCGCGTCGCGATCTCACGGCCCGGCTCCGCGAGCTCGAGTCCTTTGGCGCGCGCAGATATGTGGTGGCGCTCAACAGACAGCTGCGCCGGCGGACCGTGGCGCGCAGCATCAGCAGTCCGTTGAGTCGCCGCCAGCAACGAGTGGCGGTGCTCATCTCCCGAGGCTGGACCGACCGACGGATCGCGCGCGCGATCGGTGTGTCTGATCGCGCCGCGAGCGGGCTTATCCGTTCCGTCCTTAGCGGCCTCGGCGTTGCTACGCGGTCGCAGGTCGCCGCATGGGTGTCCGACCATCCGGGTATTCGCCGATCCGCTCCTGCTCTTGCGCCCTAACTAGGGCACTACATATCGCTGAAGCATCAGTAGTGCTCGAAACTATTCGGCTTGAAAAAGTCGCCGGCTGCATCGTTTAGCAGTTTCATCTGGCCGACCAGCCAAGCCAATTCGTCGTGTGCGGCCTGGGCCCCGAGCGGCTGCTCAGAATCGGCGAAGACGGCAACCTTCCCACCCCGCTTTCGCGAGTTCGGCGGCCTATCGGCCTCGAACTGACTTACTGACCGGATGACGAGACCCTGTGGCATCGGCGTGATACCGCGAACGGCCTCAGCGGCGATAGTGCCCTTCGTGGGGTCATTGAGCGTAGCCAAGATCAGCCCGTGAGCCTTGACGTTCCCAGGCGGAATGTCGTGCGGCATCTTCCCCTCCCGCGTCCTCGCGGGTAGTACGCCCGGGCTTACGTGACTGTCAAGCAGGCAGACGTGAACCGGCGGCTGCCCGCTGGCGAGCGGTCACCACGGCCAAATTGCGCTGTTCACCACGCGCCTTCCGGATCGCGATCGATTCTGCGATTTCCTGCGCGTACAGCTCGAACATCCGGAGCGCCCGTTCGGGGTCGTTTCGGAGCGTCCGCCGTGTGCGAACGTCGCCCATCAAATTCTCCGCACGCCCCGCATCGCCGAGCGCCAAGTCCATCACGTCCCAGAGCTTCGACATCGCATGTCCTCCAATTGGGTGATGGCGGCAGGTTCGCAGCGTGAGCATCGGTCGACCGCATGCTGGCGAACAGCGCGAGTGTTCGGTGCGCGACAGTTCAGCCGGCCGCGAGCTCCCGGAGTCGCAGGGCGTTCTTCGGCGGTAGCCCATCTCGTCGTTCTTGAAGTGGGCGAAAACGTCCCGTCCCTCGCACGCCAGAGGCGGATTCTTGTGCGTGCAGGGCGCCGTCAATGTCGAGGGCGGCGTTTTCCACCCGATCGGGCGACACCGCCAAGGCATGATCGAACGTAATTACTGGTGAGAGGCCGCCGGCCTTCCTCCCAGAAGGCTCTCCCGGGCGGCCTCTCTTTGCCTAGCCCTCGGGAGGTAGCCGCGACAAAACCCTAGTCGACTTATTACTCTCCGCGAACTGTGAAGCGGAAGACACGCATCCTCGTGGTTGAGGACGATCCCGACACTCTGGCAGCGGTTGCCGCGACGCTCCGAGAGGCGGACGAGTTCGCGGTCTGGGTTGCGCGTGACGGCGCGCAGGCGCTTGAAGTTGCCGATGAGCTGGGCTTCGATGCTGACGTTGTCCTGATCGACCTCGACCTTGGCGCTGGGATGCGCGGAGACCAGTTCGCAGCCGAGTACCGGCGGCGGGCGCGGGGACCGGCGCGAATCGTGGTCCTGAGCGGAGTGCCCAACGCGTACCAAATTGGCCGAGGGCTCGCGGCAGCAGCGATCTTCGATAAGCCTTATGACGCCGAGGAGTTGATTCGGACGATCCGGGTCCTGGCCCGCCCCGGTGACTAGCTCAGAGCGAGCTCACGCAGCCGCAACGCATTCTTCACCGCGAACCCCTGCTCGTCGTTATTGAAGTAGGCAAACACGTCCCGCCCTTCGCCGCGCCATGCTCTGATGCGCTGAGCCCACTCTCGCAAGACGTCATCGGAATAGTTCGACGCGTACAGGCGCTCGGGACCGTGAAACCGTAGGTAGACGAAGTCCGCAGTTACCGCAACGTGAGTTGGCCAGCGCGGAGTGTCGCCGATAACGAGCGCGATGTTCCGTCGGCGCAGGAAGGCGAGGGCATCGTCGGTGAACCACGAGGCATCTCGCGGCTCGATAGCATGGCGGCGCCGTCGAGGCGCGACCAGTTTGAAGAACCGCCCAGCCCGCTCCTCATCGAATTTCATCCGCGGTGGAAGCTGTACGAGAACTACCGCTGCCTTCGGCCCTAGACCAGCCAGAGTTCCGTAAGAGCGCTCGACACTGTTCGCCTCGATGTTGAGCCTCTTCAGATGAGTGATGAATCGATTCAGCTTTACCGAAAAGAGAAACTCGTCGGGTACCGCGCGCCGCCACTTCTCAAAGGTCTTCCGCTCAGGTTGGCGATAAAAGGGATTGTTCAGCTCGACTGTGTCGAAGTGTCGCGTGTAGTAGCTCAGCCACTCCGACGTCGGCAGGTCGGCTGGATAGAAGCGTCCCTTCCAATGTTTGTATTGCCATCCCGATGTGCCCACGCGCAGCTCGCTCATATGCTCAGGGCATGATCCGCGTCGAGGAGCTCGTCAAGCGCTACAAGAAGGCCGAGCAGAACGCGGTCGATGGGATCTCCTTCCAGGTCAAGGCCGGGGAATTCTTCGTGCTGCTGGGCCCGAACGGGGCGGGGAAGACGACGACGATCTCGATCCTGACGACCACGCTTTCTCCGACCGGCGGACGCGCGACCATCGATGGAAGCGACGTCGTCCGCGAGGCGAGCACGGTCCGCCGCAAGGTCGGGATCATCTTCCAGCGCCCGAGCCTCGATCAGAACCTGACCGCCGAGGAGAACGTGCGCTTCCACGCGCTCCTCTACGGCCTCTTCCCATACGCACCGACGTACGCGCTCATGGATCGCAAATACCGCGCGCAGGTCGAAGAGCTCGCGAAGCTCCTCGGCATCGCGCGCGACATCCACAAACCGGTACGTACGTTCTCGGGCGGAATGCGCCGAAAGCTCGAGATCATGCGGAGCCTCTTGCACGATCCCAAGGTGCTCTTCCTGGACGAGCCGACCGCGGGGCTCGACGTGCCCAGCCGCCGCACGCTCTGGGAGCATCTTGCCGAGGTGCGCCGCACGAGCGGCACGACCATCTTCCTGACGACCCACTACCTCGAGGAGGCCGAGGAGGCCGACCGCATCTGCATCCTCGACAAGGGTCGCGTCGTCTCGTTCGGCACGCCGGACGAGATCAAGCGCGATCTGGTCGAGGACTACGTGCTCGTGGACGCCGACGATCGCTCGGGACTTCGTGACGAGCTCGCGCGACTCGGATACCTGACGAGCGGAGGACCGCCCTTCAAGCTCCAGCTTGATGGGCACTCCGTTCACTCGATCCTTCGGTCCATCGAGACGCCGCTGACCGTCGTCAAGACACACACCCCAAGCCTCGAGGACGCCTACCTCGAGATCGTGGGCAAGAGCAGTGACTGAGGCCTCGGCGATCCTGGCGCTCGCGCATCGCGACTTCATCAAGCTCCTGCGCGACCGGCAGCGCATCGTCGCGGACTTCGCGTTCCCGCTCATCTTCATCGGCATCCTCGGAACGACCCTGCAGGCTGGCTTCGGTGAGCGCGCGGGCATCAACCTCATGGACTACGTCTTCACCGGCGTGCTCGCCCAGACGGTGTGGCAATCCTCGGCGCTCGGGCTCATCTCGCTCCTGGCGGACCGCGAGCAGGATTTCAGCCAGGAGATCTTCGTCTCGCCGATCTCCCGCTACTCGATCATCCTCGGGAAGATCCTGGGCGAGTCGCTCGTCGCGCTCCCCCAGGCGATCGCGATCATCGTTTTCGGGTTCATCCTGCAGATTCACATGTCGCCGGACCAGCTCGTGCGGATGACGCTCGCGCTCGGAGTTGTGGCGCTCTTCGGAGGCGCCTTTGGCGTGATCGTGCTCGCCAACCTCTCGAGCCAGCGCGCGGCGAACCAGATCTTCCCTTTCGTGCTGCTCCCGCAGTTCTTCCTGGCCGGGATCTTTAATCCGATCCAGAATCTGCCGCTGCCTCTGGACATACTTTCCAAGATCGCGCCGATGCGCTACGCGGTCGACCTCATGCGGGATGCCTACTACGGCGGCACCGGCAGCGGCGTCGCACTTTTCGATGCTTCGACGAACCTCGCGATCATCGGGGCGATGTTCGTCGTCTTCATGATCGTTGGCACGTTCCTGTTCGTGCGCGCGGAACGGAATCGGTAAAGCCGCGGCCGCCCGCTACGCGCGGATGACGATGCTCCCCACCGCTTTGTCACGCAAAGCCTGCCGCTTTGAGTCCCACAGTGGCCACAACACATCGATAAGGTTCGGGACGATGAGAAGGATCGTCAGGCCGATCGCGACGGCCCAGCGGATGAGCGCGCGAACGTAACCGAGCGCCGCGCCGGTCTCATGGACCACGCGGATGCCGGCGAGCTTCTTCCCCCAGGTCTGGCCGCTCGCGCCGCCGTGGCCGAGCGTGAAGTAGACCAGGGACAAGACCACACCGGCGTAATTCGCGAGGTCGGATCGGATCAGGCCGATCACGATGACCACGGGGATGAGGAGCAGGAAATTGAAGATCGCATCGAGCGTCGATGCCCAGACGCGGCTTCCATAGCTCGCGTAGACGGGAACGGTTGGCGCAGAGGCGGTTGTCACGGCGGTGGTGTCCATGCCTTTCTCCTTCGTTGCCGCACGCAGGATAAGAGGCGCCGCAAAGTGCGTTTAGATCGGCACGCCGGTGAGGAAGTAGATGACACGGGCGGAGATCTCGCCTGCGATCACGCAGCCGAGAGCCACGTAGAGCAGCCCCGTGGACGATTGCGTGTTCATCCCCGCGGTCCACCAGGCGGCGAGGGCGATGAGCAGCGTCATGAGCAGGCCCACGCCGATCCGCAGGCCCAGCGCGACCGAGAGCGCGGTCTCCCAGGTGCCGGTGAAGTCGCCGCGCAGCGCGACGATGGCGACCAGGACGAGCTGCACGGACACGGCGAACACGACGACGAGCGCAGCGCGGCGCAACGGACCGGGCGAGAGCTTCGGTGTCACGAGATACCAGTGCCCCAGCAGCATCGCGCCATCGGAGCCCCCGAGCGCGAGCGCGCCCAGCGGCAGCGCCGCGATCGCGAACGGGTCGTAAGCCTGCTGCGCCGGTCGCGCGACCGCGATCACCGCGAGCGCCGCGGCGCCCGCGAGGAAGGCGACGATCCCCGCGGCCATGCGCAGCCCGCGGACCGGTGTGAACGTGGTCACGAGCTGGATGACCACGAGGATCGTGACCACCACGAGGGCTTGACCGAACGCGTTGAGCGGTCCGATGTCGATCCCGGCGGTCTCGGCCAGGGCGCCGCGCGGGAAGGTGGGCACCAGCGCCAGAGCGGCGGCCATCGCGCCGGCGTCGACGAAGCCCACGAGCTTGAGGAACCCCGAGGGCGCACGGCCGCCGCGATCGACGAACCACAGGAGAAACGCGCCGCCCACCGCGAGCTCGGTGAGTACCACCGCGAGAACGATGGGGAGCGTCGCGATCGCCATCTACCGGAAGAGGTCGTCGGCGCTGCTCGCCGTCCCGGAGCGATCGACGGCGAGATGGAAGGACTCTTTCCCTCTGCGCCGCTCGATCATCTGGTAGAAGCGGTCGCGGTCCTTGAACTGGGTCTTGTGGCATTCGAATGCCTGCTTCTTGCGCTCCTCGTACTTCTTGATGTCGATCGTGTGGGTCGGCGTCATCGCGATGATCGGAAAGTCCGCGATGAACGGCGACGCGTTGAAGAAGAGGCGCTTGGCCTGATGCGCGGGGCCACGGTCGGGGTACTGATCGGCCAGACCGGCGCGATGGAAGCCGCGCAGCGCGAAGAAGCTGGCCGCGCGATGGTCGTCGTGCTCGCTGCCGGCGCCCTCCGGTCCGAACGTGCACACGACCTCCGGTCGGAGCTCGCGGACGAGCTGCACGACGTCGGCCGTGACCCGGTCGACCGGCGAGTCACCCAACGCGCCGTCCGGCCACTCCAGGAGCCTGCAGTGGTCGAACCCGATCACCGTCGTGGCCTCGCGCCACTCCTTGGAACGCTCGCGTGCGAGCTCCTCGGGCGTCCACGAGCCCTTCTCCTTGCCGAACCACATGCCGACGTCCCCGCGCGTGAGCGTCAGTAGCCCGGTGATGTGGCCTTCGTCCCTGAGCTTCATGGCCGTCCCGGCGATGCCGAAGGACTCGTCGTCGGGGTGCGCGTAAACGAAGAGGACCGTGGCCACCCTGGTCACGCTAACGTCTCAAAACGTGGCGCGCTCGAACGACCACGACCGCCAGATCGCGGCGATGTTCGATCGCATCGCACCGCGCTACGACCTCCTGAATCGCCTGCTGTCGTTCGGCCGGGACGCGTCGTGGCGCCGCCGCGCGGTCGCCCTCGCCGGGCTCGGTCCGGGCGAGCGCGCGCTCGACGTCGGCGCCGGGACCGGCGATCTCGCGTTCGCCCTGGCCACGGCCGCTCCGAGCGGGCGTGTGATCGCTCTCGACCTCGCACCGCAGATGCTGGCTCGGGCCCGAAAACGCGCCGACGCGGCGCTCGGTTTCGTGGTCGGGAGCGCGGAGGCGCTGCCGTTCCCCGACGCCGTCTTCTCCTGCGTCGTCGCCGGCTTCGCGGTCCGCAACTTCGGCGATCTCCCGCGCGGTCTCGCCGACATGCGCCGCGTCCTGCGACCCGGCGGGCGAGCCGTCGTGCTCGAGCTCGCGCTGCCGCCAAGCCGCATCCTCCGGGCGCTGCACTCTTCTTATCTGCACCGTGTCGCGCCCGCCATCGCGAGGATCGTCGGCTCGAGCTCCGAGGCCTACCGCTACCTGCCGTCCTCGATCGAGGCGTTCCCCGACCCTGAGCGCCTCGCCGCCGCTTTCCGCGATGCCGGGTTCCAGCGCGTGCGGTTCGACCGGCTGACGTTCGGCGTCGCCACCATCCACGTGGCCGAGGCCTAGTCGTATCGTTCGGCGCGAAGGGGACGCCAGTGGATTTCGATATACCCGAGGAGCTGCAGCTGGTCGCGCGTACGGTGCGCGACTTCGTGGAAACGCGTCTGCAGCCGCTCGAGAACCAGGTCGAGGAGACCGACAAGATCCCGGACGACGTCCTGAAAGAGATGGCGGACCTCGGCTTCTTCGGGCTGCCTTTCCCCGAGGAGTACGGCGGCGCAGGCGCGGGTGACCTCGGCTATTGCCTGGCGCTCGAACAGTTCGGGCGCACCTCGGCCGCATTTTCCAACGTGATCGGCGCGCATACCTCGATCGGTTCGATGTCGATCTTCCTCGGCGGTACCGAGGAGCAGAAGCGCAGATATCTCCCGGATCTCACCGCGGGGAAGAAGATCGCCGCGTTCTCGCTCACCGAGCCGTCCAGCGGATCCGACGCGGCTTCCATCAAGACGACGGCAACGCTGCGGGATAGGTGTTGGCTCCTGAACGGGACGAAGATCTGGGTCACGAACGGCCCGATCGCCGATGTGGTCGTCGTGTACGCGTCAACGGACCGGGCGAAGGGCGCGCGAGGCGGGATCACCGGCTTCATCGTGGAAAAGGAGTTCAAGGGCTTCCGCGTCGGCAAGGTCGACGACAAAATGGGACTTCGCGGCTCCTATACGGGCGAGCTCGTGTTCGAAGAGTGCGAGGTCCCCGAGGCGAATGTCCTCGGCGGCCAGGTCGGGTCGGGGTTCCGTACCGCCCTCGGCGCGCTGGACATCGGACGCATCTCGCTTGCGGCCGGCGCGGTCGGATCGAGCCAGCATCTGCTCGAGCTCGCGATCGCGCACAGCAAGCGCCGCCAGCAGTTCGGCAAACCTATCGGCGCGAACCAGGCGATCCAGTGGATGCTCGCGGATAGCGCGGTCGAGATCCACGCCGCGCGCCTCATGGTCTACGACGCGGCGTGGAAAATGGACCAGGGAAAGCGCGCCTCACTCGAGGCCGCGATGGTGAAGGTCTACGCGTCGGAGATGGCGAACCGCGTCGCCGACCGCGTCCTTCAGATCCACGGCGGCATGGGGTACATGAAGGACTCGCCGGTCGAGCGCGCGTACCGCGATGCTCGCATCTTGAGGATCTATGAGGGGACGAGCGAAGTGCAGCGGATGATCATTGCTGAAGAGCTCCTTAAGGCGTAGGCGGAGGGCACGGGATGGCGAGCAAGATCAAGGTCGAGGTCAAGGACACAGCACCGCTGAACGAGCGTCGGTGGACGCGCCATTACGACCCAGGCGTGCCGGCGACGCTCGTCTATCCGAAGGTCCCGCTGCAAGCGATGCTCGACGATGCCGCCGCAAGCAACCCGAAGGCGACGGCGACGATCTTCTTCAACCGCAAGCGCACGTACAAGAGCATCTCCGACGCGGCCTGGCGTTTCGCGAATGGGCTGCGTCGTCTCGGCATCAAGAAGGGCGACCGCGTCGCGATGGTCCTCCCGAACACGCCGCAGTTCGTCATCGCCTTCTACGGAGCGCTCCGGGCGGGGGCGACCGTCGTCCCGTGCAACCCGCGGTACACCGCGCCCGAGATGCAGCATCAGCTCGCGGATTCGGGAGCGACCGCGGTCGTCGTGCTCTCACGTCTCTATCCACTCGTGAAGGCTGCTCGCGCGGGCACGTCCGTCGAGCACGTGATCGTGACGAACATCAAGGAGGAGATGCCGCCGGTCCTGCGCATCCTGTTCACGCTCGCGAAAGAGAAGAAGGATGGGCACCGCCAGCCGTTCGCGGGCGACCCCGGCGCGATCGCCTTCTCCGAGGTGCTGGCCGCCCCGGCGGGCCCGTTCGACGCGGGCACGAGGTCCGATGACCTCGCGCTGCTTCAGTACACCGGTGGCACAACAGGCATCTCGAAGGGCGCGATGCTCTCGCATCGCGCGCTCGTGGCGAACACGCTCCAGTGCCGCTCGTGGTTCACGAATCTCCGCGACGGGAAAGCCACGGCGATGGCGGTCATGCCCTTCTTCCACGTCTACGGGCTGACCGTGGTCATGAGCCTCGCGGTCCAGGCCGCGGCGGCGATGGTCCTCGAGCCCCAGCTCGACCTCGAGCATCTGTTGAAGGACATTCAGCGTCATCAGCCACAGATGTTCTGCGGCGCGCCGATCATCTATAACGCGATCAACAACTCGCCGCTGGCCAAGAAATACGACCTGCGTTCCATCGAAGCCTGCATCTCCGGCTCAGCGCCACTGCTCCTTGAGACGCACCGGAAGTTCGTGGAGCTCACGGGCGCGAAGCTCGTCGAGGGGTATGGCCTCACCGAGGCCGCCCCGGTCACCCACAGCAATCCGATCTTCGGCGAGGGCAAGCAGAAGGTTGGGACGATCGGCGTGCCGTTTCCGGACGTCGAGTCAAAGATCGTCGATCTCGAGATGGGGGAGCGCGAGATGGGGCCGGGCGAATCCGGCGAGCTGATCGTGCGCGGCCCTCAGCTCATGGACGGTTACTACAAGCGCCCTGACGAGACGGCGCAGACACTCCGCAACGGCTGGCTCTACACCGGCGACATCGCGACAGTGGATGACGAAGGGTACGTGGCGATCGTCGATCGCAAGAAGGAGATGATCATCGTCTCCGGCTTCAACGTGTACCCGCGCGAGGTCGAGGAGGCGCTGGCCTCGCATCCCGCGGTCTTGGACGCAGCCGCGATCGGCGTGCCGCATCCGATCAAGGGCGAGGAGGTCAAGGCGTTCGTCGTTCTCAAGCCGGGGGCAACCGCGACCGCCGACGAGCTGCGCGTCCACTGCGCCGAGCGGTTGGCGTCGTTCAAGCGGCCCCACGAGATCGAGTTCCGCCAGTCTCTCCCCAAGACTCTGATCGGAAAGACGCTGCGGAAAGAGCTCGTCGCGGAGGAAAAAGCCAAGCGCCACACCGCCGTCCCTGCTTGAGCGTCGAGCGGTGCCTGGCTCCTAGCGCGTCGCCGCGCTCGCCGTGATGACGAAGTAGTCGTTCACGATGCCGTCAAGGGTATTGAAGACGACTCGCACGACCACGTTCACCGGCTCGATCGCCGACATCGCCTGCAGCTCTGGCTTGAGCAGCTTCGCGCTCCACATCGCCGGGTATCCGCTGTACATGGCGACAAAGATCGCATCGTGCGTGCCGCGCCACATCAGCCGCGGGGGTGATGCTGTCTCCCGATCGCGTACTCCCCCGGCCGAGTCCTACCTCTCTCGGGGGGCAAGGCCTCCGGCTCGCTACCGTAGGCGCGTGCTCGAGCCCGAAGTCGTCGTCGTTCCCGCCGGCGACGCGCTCCTCGGCGATCCGCCGCGGACCGAGCACGTAAATGTTTTTGCCATCGCGCGACAGCCCGTCACGGTGAGCGAGTACGGGAGGTTCCTCGACGCGACCGGGCACCCGGTACCGGACGATTGGACCAGCCAACGCGCGCACGCGGACGGCGCGATCGAGAACGTCTCGTGGGCCGACGCGGTCGCCTACTGCCGCTGGCTCACGGTCGGGACTGGCCGGATCTACCGGCTTCCCGATGAACGCGAGTGGGAGAAGGCGGCCCGGAACGAAGCCACGCTGCGCCGTGGCGCCGAACCCGCGGAACGGGCGTTCGCCGGCAGCGATCTGCGGGGCATCGGCTTTCGGATCGTCCGCGGCATGACCGGTCGCTAGTGCCGACGATCATCGTCGCGAGCGGCAACGGCGCTTCCGCTCTGTCTGCCGGCATCCGCATATTGGCGCGCGGCGGTTCCGCGCTCGACGCGGTCGAGGCATGCGCGAAGATCATCGAAGCCGACCCCACCGACACGAGCGTCGGCCGTGGCGGCAAGCCGAACGTCCTGGGCGAGGTCGAGCTCGACGCCTCGATCATGGATGGCACGACGCATCGGACCGGGGCGGTCGCGGCGCTCGTGGGGTTCCTCCATCCGATCTCCGTCGCGCGCGCGGTGATGGAGCGGACGCCGCACGTACTGCTGGTCGGCGAGGGCGCGGGCCGTTTCGCTCGCGAGATCGGAGCGAAGCGAGCCCAGAACCTGACCGCTTCGACCCGCAAGCTCTGGGTCGAGCGGTTGCGTACAGCGGGCGAGACCCCGTCGAGCGTCCGTCGACGCGCGAAGCTGCTCCCCGTCGTGCGCAGGACCGTGAAAGAGGAACGGGGGACCGTCAACTTTCTCGCGGTCGATCGGCGCGGTGATGTGGCCTCCGCGGTGACCACGAGCGGGTGGGCGTACAAATACCCCGGTCGCGTCGGCGACTCGCCGATCATCGGCGCCGGCAATTACTGCGACTCGCGCTACGGCGCCGCCGCCTGTACCGGGTACGGCGAGCTCGCGATCCGCGCCGTCACCGCGAAGACCGCCGTGGATCGGCTCGCCTCGGGGATGCCCGTCGACGTGGCGGCGCAGGCCGCGATCGCGGACGCCAACGCGCTCGAGGACGCGGCCTTCAACATCGTGGTCCTCACTGCGGAAGGCGCGCACGCATCTGCGACGAATCGTCAAGGGCGGCGGTACGTTTGGATGACCGCGGCGATGGAGGAGCCCGCTACCGCGCTTCGAGCCTTGGTGCCCCGAGCGCGGCGAGGATCTGGGTCGTCTCGGGCCAGTGCTCGATCGCGATCGCTTCGCTGAGCTGACACCAGCGGTAACGATCGTGCTCGTCATTCAAGATCGGCTCCCAGTCGGGCGGGACGTCGACGGAGAAATTGCCGATAGTGACCTCGTCGATCCCGGAAGCGTACTCATGACGGAGCATCTCCGGCACCGCATAAGTCTGCGGCATGGCGAGGTCCGCGACCGCCGCGTGTAGCCCGGTCTCCTCGACGAGCTCGCGCGCCGCCGCTTCAGCAAAGCTCTCGTCGGGCTCGACCACGCCGGCGACGACGTGCCAGTAGTCATCGGGAACGCGGTGCAGCATCAGGTGCTGTTCGCCGCGGCGGACGAAGACGGCCGCTTCACGGTTGGTCCGCACGTCTAGAGCGCCGCGACCGCCGCGTGGAGCTTCGCGGTCGCGTCGTTCGCGCTCGTGCCGGCGGGAAAGTAGATGGGATCTCCGAAGACCACCTCGACGTCGCCGCGCCAGCCATTCGCCCGGTCGTTGCCCCACTTCCGGTCCATGTGGTCGAGGATGGAGACGCGGTTGATCTTGAGCTTCATCGGGACGACCGGGCTCGCGCCCTCGACCGCGATGAGGCCCGCGCCCGACTTGAAGGGCTGCAGCGGGCCGCCGATGGTGAGCTTGCCCTCGGGGTAGATGAGGATCGAGAACTGGCGATCGAGCCGGGCCCCCAGAAGCTCGAGGCTGCGGCGGATCGCGCCCTCACGCGCTAGGGGGAACGCGTTGGCGAGGATCGCGCTGAACATCCCGTTGAGCTTGTTCCCGAAGACGTCGTCCGCGGCCGCCGCGACCGCCAGGCGCCACCGCCAGCTCAAGGGGATCGCCATGATGATGATGCCGTTGTCCCAGTGCAGGCAGTGGTTCGGTGTGAAGAGCACCGGGCCGGAGAGGCCGCTGAGCTTCTCGAGACCGGTCACCTTCACGTGATAGAAGAGGTGCACCAGCGGGTAGAGCAGCGTCTCCTGAAGGAGGATCCCGAAGCTCCGCACCAGCGGGTGAAGCGGCCAGCCGAAGATCCCGGTCTCTTTCTTCGTGTCGCGGGCCGCGGCGACCATTCGTTCGAGGTCGCCGACGGTCGCGTCGGGCGGGACCGCGGCGTCGTCGATGTACGTCCCGATCTCCTCCTCGATGACCCCGAGAAGGTCGACTCGGCCTAGCGAGTCGAGCCCGATGTCCTGCGAGAGCTGCGCCTCGGCGTGTACGCGATCGGCCGGGACGTTCGCGACCTGCATCACGATCCGCTCGACGTCGCTGAGCTCGCGCGTCGCTCCTGCCGCGGCAACGGTCGCCGGCTCGCCACGGCCGATGGCGAGAAGACGTTCGACGATCTCGCGCTTCTTCACCTTCTGCGTGGGCGTGGTCGGGAACTCCGCGTCCGGCCAGATCGTCCAGCCGCGGATCTGCTGGCTGCTCGAGAGCTTCGCGTTGGCATCGCGGACGATCTGATCGACCGTGGCACGGTCCTTTGGCTCGAGGAAGACGGCGTGCACCTGCAGCGTCTCGCCGGGGCGCTCGAGGCCGACAACCGTCGCGAGGACCGGCCGCTGTGGTGTGGCCAGCTCCTGCAGGTGCGGATCGGCGGCGAGGATGTTCTCGATGTCCTCGGGATAGACCTTGAGGCCGTCGGGCAGCGCGATCATGTCCTTCTTCCGGCCGTGCAGCCAGAGGAAACCGTCCGCGTCGAACTTGCCGAGGTCTCCGGTGTGGAACCAGCCCTCCTTGTCGATGGCGGCGCGCGTGGCCTCTTCGTTCTCCCAATAGCCCTTGAAGATGTTCGGTCCGCGCGCGATGACCTCGCCCTCGTCGGTGATCTTCACCTCGACCCCGGGCAGCGGAACGCCGACTGAGCCGAGGCGGTTCCGGTCGAGGCGGTTGAACGTGAGCGCGGGCGAGGTCTCGGTGAGGCCGTAGCCCTGGAGCACGTCGACCCCCAGCTCGCGCCAGGCCTCGCCCAGCGCCGGATCGAGCGCCGCACCCCCGGACACGATGTAGCGGAAGCGCCCGCCGAACTGGCTGTGCACGCTGAAGAACACAAGGCGCCGCAGCCACATGGGAAGACGGCGGGCGATACGGCGCAGACGCGCGAAGAGCTCGGCTTTTCCGTCCTGCTGCGCGCGTCGCTCGATCGCGATGAAGAGCGAGCGGACCGCGGCGGGTGTGATGAGGATCATCGATACCCCACGCTCGCGGAACGTCCGGCGCACCACCGATGGCTGACGGCTCGTGGGATACACGACCGAGGCGCCTGCGAGCATGAGGACCCAGAACCCCGCCATCTGCTCGAACATGTGGGAGAGCGGAATAAAGGACAGCAGCCGCTGCTGCGGCCCGATGGGGAAGATCTTCGTTGCGGCGACCGAGTTGGTGAGGATGTTGCGATGGGTCAGCATCGAGCCCTTCGGGTCACCGGTCGTCCCCGACGTGAACACGACCTCCGCGAGGTCCTCCGGAGCGACGTCGGCCTTCGGCAACGGCTCCTTCAGGCGCGCGCGGTCGGGAAGCTGCTCCATGTCGAACAGCGGTAGGCCGAGCATTTCCGCGCGCGGGCGTGTCTGCTGCGATACGACGATCGCACTGGCGCGGGTGAGCTTGGCGATCTTCTGGACGAACTCGGCGGTCGAGTTCACGTCGAGGGGAACGAGCACCGCGCCTATGCGGAGCGCACCGAGCATGGCGAGGCCGTATTCGGGGCGATTGATGCCGAATGTGATGACGCGTTCGCCCTTCCGGATACCGGAATCGCTCAGGTAGCGGGCGATGCGTGGAACGATGTCCGCGAGGTCGCGGTAGGTCCACGTCCGCGTGCGGAAGCCCGGCTTGATGATGAACGCGTCCTTGCGGCCGAACTTCGCGGCGGACACCTCGAGGATGTCGTTGAGCGTTTCCACCCTTTTCCCTCAGCTCCCCAGCGCGCGCAGCGTATCCCGGGCGCTTTCCCGATACGGCGCGTAGTGCGAGAACAGGATGGTCTCCACGTCAAGGTCCGCGAGCCTGGCGATCGATTTGCGGGCCTGAGGCATGTCGTCGGTGAAGAAGTAGTTGGGGAGCGTGACCTTTCCCTTCACCCGCTGCAGAAGGTCGCCGACGATCACGAACCTCCTCTCGGGTGAATAGAGGCAGATGCTCCCAGGGGTGTGCCCGGGAGTGTGCACGACGCGCAGGCCGCCGAACACCGGCAGCTCTTCACCATCCGCGACCGGTGTCGCGTTCGACGGCGCCCGCGTCAGCAGCGCCACGATCGGACCGGGCGAGAAGTTCGCGATCACTTCGCGGAACCGGATGCGCAGGCGTTCGCTGTCCGCCGGGTGCATCAGCACGATCGCGCCGGAGAGCGCCGCGACCTCGTGGACGCCGCCGATGTGGTCGGGATGGCCATGAGTGCACACGATGCGGGTGATGTGCTCCATCGAGCGGCCTATCCGCGCGAGGTAGGCGCGGAGCATCCGGCTTGACCCTGCGTGCCCGGCGTCGACGAGCGTGATCTCGTCGCCGTCGACCAGCAGGTAAGCCTGGGCGCCGATGAGCTTGAGCGCGTGGACGTTGGGTAGGACTTCCACTGGAGCAAATGCTAGGTCGCGTGTTTAGCGCGGAGCGTGGGTTTCCCGACAGTCGGTCACGCGATGGAGCAGCCAGCCTCGCGCGTCAGGTGATCCGGAACCTGACGATGGAACCGATCTCGTCGCTCATGACGGTCACGATGTAGAGGCCGCGGACGTCGTTGGCACTACCTCCCCATCCGGCGGGCACGGTTCCGTCGGCTCGGGCGGTGTCGCGGATGACGATTGGCTCTCCATTCGGAACAGTGAACGTCTTGGTCACCGCGGTCCCTTCCGGGAAGCAGCAGATCTGCATCTTGAACGAGGTGCCCGCGGCTCCCTCTTTGGGCTCGACCGTCGAGCCGAAAACGAGTCGCGCCTCGGGTGCGCCACCGGTCGAGATGAACGCGAACTCGACGTATTGGATGTCCTCGGGATGTCCAGCGAGGAGGGTCACGAACGCCGCCTCCTGGCCCACAGGAACCCTCGCGCTGTAGTAGCGGCTTCTGATGTCGTCGGGATCGCTGTTGGGGTCCGGCGGTTCAGGTATGACGCGCGTGGCCGGCCCGAGGCCGTACTTCCCACGAACCACCTCGATGTCCCGGCAGGGCAGGAGGAAGAAACGGATGAGGCCGAGACGGAAGGGCACGTTGACGTCCAGATTTCCGTTCTGCGACACGAGCGCCGGGAAAAGGCTCGGCGTCGGGCGCGAGCAAGGGCTCGGGCGCGGCGGCGCCACGCCGATCGTCGGAGCCGTCGTTGTCGGACCAGGAGTGGTCGGCAGGGGTTCGGCGCTAATGCGTTCGCTCGCGACGAGCGTCGGCGAAACCGAGGGGCCAGCGCTCTCGCAGGCGCATACGAGGGCGGCGGTTGCCAGGACCGCTACACGCCAGATCGCGGACCCTCCATGGGTGACCTTCAGGCCCGTGGCGCGCGAGTAGCCGAGTCGCATCTCACTCATTACGGGCGACGACAACATGGGAATGCATCTGAGTTGGTCCATAAAGAAGTGCTACCCGGCAGAGGCCCGTCGGCACGTTCCAGATTGGGAACAGGCACAGTGCTGACGAGCGCGCCGCCGCGGGGGGCGTTTTGGCCGCGCTAGAAGCTCAGAACGCGCTCCGCTTCCATCGTCAGGCGCACCAGATCGGGCGGTGTGATGAAGGTGGCCTTCGGCGTCATCTGCGGTGAGACCCCACGGGCCTCGGCGCAGCCCTTTCAGACGTAGAAGGCGATGCCGCGCTCGGTCGCGCTCTTGACGAGGTCTGCGAACGGGGGGATCCCGATGCCCTTCACGCGCGCCTGGACGTCAGGTTTCATGAGCTCGACGGCATCACCCGCGAGCGCGATGCCGCAGTCGACCCCCGACGCGCCCGCTCCATTCGCCGCGATGTGAAACGGAACGCTCGCGGTGGTCGCGTTCTCTGGTCCCTGGCTCGTGACGATGAGAAGCCGTGGCATGCGTGTCTCCTCCGGGGCCGTTGGGCGGAGGCCCGTTGACGGATGCTAGGTCACGAACGTCCGCCAGAGGAGGTTCGCGACGCTCGCGACCAGGAGAACCACGATCACCTGACGGAAGCGGACCTGGTCGAGCCTGCCGCGGATCGCGATCCCGGCCATGAGCGCGAGCAGCATCGGGATGCACGCGACGACGCCGAGCGTGAAGAGATCGGGCGTGAACAGCCCGAGCGCCGCATACGAGATGAGCTGCACGATCGATGAGAGCTGGAAGACCGAGGCGAGCGTGATGACGTATTCGCGAGGCGGCAACCGCAGCGCGTGGAAGAACGAGCCGATCACGGGGCTCGAGATCGACGTGGTTCCCTGCATGATGCCGCCCACGAATCCGACGATCGGCGTGAGCACCTTTGCGCGTCGCGCTCCGGGGTCGCCCACAAGACGCTCGCCGCGGGCGAGGAACAGCACGACCATCGCCGTGATGAGGATCGCGAATGTCCGCTGATCGAGACCGGCGAGCAGCAGCGCACCCAAAGCGGTGCCGGCCGCGTTCGCGACGATGAGTGGGAGGAGCGTGCGGAGGTAACCGAACACCCTCCACGACTGCAGCACCAAAAGCGTGTTCGCCACGAAGATCGGGATGGTGATGATGACCACCGCCTGTTTCGGTCCGAAGACCGAGGCAAGGATCGGTGTTGCGATGAGGGGAAGCCCCATGGCCGTCGCGCCTTTGGCCAGACCGGCGACCGACAGGCCCGCGACCAGGGTCAGGAGCTCGAGTGCGCCCAATCCTTCTCGCTCACGAGGGACCTCCAGTCCACCTGGTGCAGCCGCGCGCTTTCGCTGTACGTGCGGCCGGTCTTGGCCAGCGGACGGCCTTCCACGCGAACGATGTCGGCGGTGTGATCGAAGCCCGAGCCGTGGACGAGCGCGGAGCCCACCCCATAGACATCGACGGGAACGTGAAGCTCCTCGAAGCGGCGGATCTTGTCGGCGTCGAATCCGCCCGACGCGACGATGCGAACGTGGCGGTAGCCATTCCGGTCGAGCGCGTCGCGCAGCAGCTCCACCAGGCGCGGCGTGACCCCGCGGAGCTCGCCGACGGCGACCCCTTCCTTCTCCTCGAGCTCGCGCAGGATCGCGCGGTCCACGAGGGACTCGCTCGTGTCGACACGCACGCCCCAGAGTCGGGCGCCGAGCGCGTGCGCGACGCCCAGGGAGGTGTTCACGACATCGTTCTGAAAGTCGACGAGGCTCGTGACGTTCACGTGTCCTTCCGGCGTGCCCTTCGCGGTGAGGTGTCCGATGGCATCGGAAGCGCGGTTGATGTATTCGTCGAACTTGAGCGTGGCCACGGTCGTGTCGCCGCCGTAGACCGCGATCAGCGCGTGCGGAACGGTGCCGAGGCCAGTCGAGCCCCACCACTCGCCCTGCTCGTCGGTGGAGACCGCGGTGGCGCCACCGACGTACGCGGCGTACCCCGACCCGGCCTGCGCCTCGTGTACCTGGTGGCGCGCGCCGAACATGATCACCGGCTTGCCGTTCGCCGCGGATACGACGTCGCGGGTGTTCGTGGCGACCCGCGTTCCCTCGGAAAGCGCGCCCAAGTACAGCGTCTCCAGATGCGCGAACGCCGCGTACTCGCCCTCGATATGCATGACCGGCTCGTGTGGTGCCGCGGTCTCACCGTCGTAGAGCGACGCGACCGCGAGCTCGTGCCACGCGGGCTCCCACAGCGCGGCGAGCTCGCGGGAGATGTCGAAGACCTCGCGCGCGATGGGTGCGTACGCGTTCCAGTCCAGCGCGGGCAGCTCGAGCCACGCCGCGTACAGCCTGCGCTCCGCCGCGAGGTAGCGCTCGAAGAGCGCCTCGGACTTCGCGCGGTCCCGGTACCGACCGGCACCAACGTGGAGCATCGCGAGCGTCAGGTCCGTTCCGACGATCACCGCATCCGGCCGCTTCTGGAAGACCTGCATCGTGACGCGGTCGCGACGGCCATCGCGCTCGAGGATGAGCTTCGTCCTTGCGAAGTAGATGTCGCTCTTGTAACCCGCGCGGATCTTCTCGATCGGAAGGCGGAAGACATGCGGCCGAAGGCGATCGGTGACGATCACTCGCGCGCCGTCGACCCGAAAAGATCGCGGCCGCTTGGACCGGTCTGTGCGCGAAAGACCACGTTGGCCTGAAGCGCATCGCGGATGCGCTCGACCTGAAGGGGCGCCGTGTTGGCGGGAAGCGCGTTGGTGGGGAAGTAGCCGACCTGATCGGCCTCGTCGCTCGTCGTGGGGACGCCGCCGATGATCCGGCCCTCGAAGTTGAAGATCAGATCCTTTGCCTTCGGCTTCCAGTACACGCCGGTCAACCGGACGATCTCGACGTCGACGCCGATCTCTTCCCGCGCCTCTCGCAGAGCGGCATCCCACGGCGCCTCGTTATCTTCCACCCCGCCACCCGGCAGGTTCCACATGTCGAAGTCCCGGCGGTGGCAGAGCAGCACCTGACGCTCGCGATCGAAGATCACGGTGAAGGCGCCGACAGGCATCAGAACATGCTCATGAGCATGCCGCCGTCGACCTGTTCGTCCGGGCTCGTCCCCTGCCGCCGGGCGGTGTCGGTGTCGAGCTGGATGAGCCGGTCGGTCGCAATGCGTCCCGGCTGAACCGCGTTCACCCGGATCCCGTCCTTTGCGAGATCGGACGAAAGGGTTTTTAGCATTCCATGCACGGACGCACGTATCGCGTTCGAGAGGATGAGGTTCAGGTACTGCGTCGGCTGGCGAACGCTCGTCGAGGTCGAGTACACGATCGAGCCGCTGCCCTGCTTGCGCATCTGGGGAAGGACGAGCCGCGTGAGCCGCACCGCGGAGAAGAGCGTGAGATCGACGGCCTTGTGCCACGCGGCGTCGTCGAGGTCGTCGAATCGGCCTGGCTGCGGTCCGCCCGCGTTGACGATGAGGATGTCGATCGCGCCGAACCTGCTTTGGGCCAGCTGAACGAAGGACTCGCAGCCCTCCTTCGTCGAAACATCCGCGGCGATCGGCAGGAGGTCCTTGTTCCCGGTCTTGCGCTCGATATCCTGCGCCGCGATCGTGATGGTGCCTTCTTCGCGGCTGCACATCGCGACCTTGGCTTTCTCGCGCGCGAACTCCTCGGCGATCGCGCGACCCAGCCCTTTGCTCGCCGCCGCGACCAGGACGATTTTTCCGTTGAGGCCGAGGTCCACAGGGCTATCGTGCCACCACGCCGCGTGACCGCGCTCGCCGCTACCCCGCCAAGCCTGTCGCCTCCGGACGCTCACGCAGGAAGCGCACGGGTCCGAGGAGAATCCATAGGGAGGCCGCAAGCGTGCCAGCGGCGCCGATCAGCACCGTGATCTCCATGCCGACAGACTCACCCATCCACCCGCCGAGGAGAGCACCGAACGGCACGATCGCCCACATGAGGAAGCGGATGCTGGCGTTCATTCGGCCCTGCTGATGATCGGGCGTGATCGCCTGGCGCAGGCTTAGCTGGTTCACGTTGAAGACAGTGCGGGCGAGGCCGAGGACGAACTCGCCTGCGCCAAGGACAACCACAGGCGCGCCGACCGCGAGCGCTAGCGGCATTGCCATCCGAGCAATCCCAGTGAGCGCTTGCATGAGACCGATGGCCGGCCCGAGTCCGAGCAACCGAACGACTCGCGATACCAGGACTCCACCGAGGAGGCTGCCCGGCCCGCCCGCTGCGAACACCAGCCCGAGCTCCACGGGCGTGAGACCCAGGCGTTGCGTAGCGAATAGCACATAAAGCGAGACCAAGATCCCGTTGCTGAAGAAGTTGTGCGTGGTTCCGCAGAGCGTGATCCATCGCAGATACCGGTCACCGAGCACGATCGCAAGCCCCTCGCGCACCTCCGCAACGACGTGCGGTCGCTCGTCTCTTCTCCGAAGAGGCTCGCTCACCCGCATCCAGAGAAGAAAGCCTGCGGAAGCCAGGTATGAGAGAGCGTCGACGACTATGGCGATCGGTGCGGTAAGGGCCTGGATGAGAAACCCCGCGATCCCAGGACCAACGATCTCCGCTGCCGAGGTGGTCATTTGGATGTTCCGGTTTGCTTCGATCAGACGGTCGCGGCCAGCGAGCGTCGGAATGAGTGACTGAGACGCGACCGCGAAGATCACTCCCATCGTCCCGTTGAGGAACGCCTCGGCGTAGAGGATCGGCATGCCGAGGACGCCCAGGGCCACGGATGCGGGGATCATCGCGAGCAACAAGGCACTAATGACCGAGGACAAGATCAGCACCCGGACCCGGCGTGCCCGATCGACAAGGACTCCGGCGAGCAAACCGAAAGTGAGGAATGGCAGTGTTCGCATCGCCCCCAGAAATCCCATTTCGATAGGACCGGCGCCGAGGAGCGAGATCGCGATGATCGGGATCGCGAGGCCGGTGATCGGCGTGGCGAGCTCGCCGATGATCTCGCCAGCCCAGTACTTCATGAAGTCGGGGTCGCGTAAGAGTGGACGAGCTGAGGTCACCTGCTAAATAGAGTGCTCGCGATCAGTGAGCAGCAAGGGTGCCGGTCGCGATCGCGATGACGATGACGGCCGCCAGTAGCAAGCGGTAAGCGACGAACCAATTCAGGGAGTGGCCGCGCAGAAACCGGACCATGAAAGCGACGGCGGCAGTGCCAAACAGGAACGAGCTGACAAAGCCGATCGCGAGCACGTCGGGCTCGGCGAAGAGGCTGGCAGCTTTGCGTGTGTCCAGCAGCGTCTTCGCTCCGGCGCCGAGGATCACCGGAGTCGCGAGCAGGAACGAGAAGCGGGTCGCGTCCTCGCGACGAAGATCGCGCACGAGTCCTGCCGAGATCGTGATGCCCGACCGCGAGATGCCCGGCAGGAGCGCGATCGCCTGAGCCGCGCCCATGAAGAGCGTGTCGACGACCGTGAGATCGCCGATCGTCCGGCGCTGGCGTGCGGCCGCTTCCGCGGCGACAAAGACGATCGACCCGATGATGAGACCGGCGACGATGAAGATCGGACTGCGAAGCTCTCGTTCGACCGCGGACTGGAAGAGCACGCCGGCGATCGCGGCCGGAGCGGTCCCGAGCACGACCAGCGCCGGCATATGCCAGCGGCCGCGCACGACGTCGACCAGCAGGGCGATCCACGTACGGGCGAAGTACAGGAGCACGGCGAGAGCGGTACCAAGATGCAGCGCGACGTCGAAGCTCAGCCCGAAGCGGTCGGGATCGAGCTTGAGGACGTCGCTGGCGAGGATGAGGTGCGCCGTCGAGCTGACGGGCAGGAATTCCGTGAGGCCTTGTATCACTCCGAGGATCGCCGCCGCCGCCGCGTCGCTCACCGCATCGAGCCTCGCGCCGCCGCGAGCGCTTCGCGCGCTTCGCGATCGTGCTCGCGTAGGGCATCGATGTTCTTGGCCCAGGCGCGCCGGTGACCGGGGTCGAGAAAGCGCAGCGCGACTGCTCCGTCGAAAGCGCCGACTCCGCCTTTGGCCGCCGACTCCCCCGCGTACCCGTACGACTCCGCCGCACGCAGCAGATCGCCGCCAGGTGCGTTGGCGAACATTCCCCGCGCGCTCCGAAGAAAGCGCGCCGCCGCGCGGCGCTTGTCGACGAGGACCGCACGCATCGCGTGATCGGCGAAGGCGGCGCTCCCGGCGTGCTTCGCATCGCTCCAGCGGGCGTCATCACGGAGCGCCGCGGACCACGACGCCAGCGCGCGATCGCTCGCGTCGCCGGCGACGAGCGCCGCATCGATCCCTTCGCGCACGGCAGTCGCCCGGTCCGGCGCTGCGCCCTTGTCCAGAAAGACGAGCCCGCCGCGATCTTCGTTTTCGAAAGCCTCCCACCCGACGCGGCGCGGGTCATCGCCCTTGTCGAAGAACGTGCGTGCGAAGAACGTCGGTCCCTCCTGGTCGAATCCCACGACGAGGCCGTACTCGGGCGTGCCGCCAAGACCGAACACCAGGGGAGGCAGCTGGGCGTCCACCGCTTCCATCACCCGATCGAGGATGAGCTCGCGCATCTCGTCGTCGTAGGGTGGCGGCTCGGGGTCGAGCCGTACGCCCGCCGCGCGCGCCGCGCGCGCGAGCGTGTCGGGGTCGCGCGGCGTCGCCGCGAGCGGGTCCCACCCGGCGTCGTCGATCGTCGCGGTGAACGCGGCCGACGAACATCCCATGAGCCAGTCGTATTCGGTCTTCGTCGCGGCGGCGAGCGCCGCCGGAAACGTGCAGTCGTGCCCTTCACCGAACCGCAGCGGCGCGATGTCCTTGAGGATTCGCCGCTTGGTCAGGCCGCGTTCTCACCGAATGCGTGCTTGAGGATCGTGCAAACCTGCAGCGTGACCCACTTGCTCGCGTCGACCTTCGATGGCATGCGCGCGGCGTACGGTGCCCGGCCGGCCCAACGTCCGCGGGGGTCCTGGCGCGCCAGGAGCCACGCGATGGCCGGCTGCGCTCGGTCGTCGGCCAGCGCGCCGGCGGCGTCGAGGGCGCGGAGCACGAAGAGCACGTCGGCTTGATAGAAAAGCGGGAACGAGAGCTGCCGCCAGAGGTAGCTGGCTCCGTAGGGGCTCGGGTACTTTCCCCGTTCGACCCGATACGACAGGAGGAACTCGACCCCGCGTCGGAGCGTTCGCTGTACCTCTCGCGTCCGCGCGGACTCCGGCAGAGCCGCCAGGCCCCAGATCAGGCGCGCGTATCCCCACGCACATGGCTGCTCGGCGTTGATCCAGCACGCCGCGTCGAACTTCTTCGAGTCGCGCACGAGTCGCGCCACGAGCGGTTCGAGCCGCTCGTCGTTGGCGTAGCCGGCGAGCGCCACGTACCGCACGACGTTCCCGGTGAAGCACGAGGCGCCGTGGTCTCGCTCGAGGACCCAGCCCATCCCGCCCATGTCCGGCTCTCCGAGCTGCTCGAGGACGTACCGCGCGGCGCGGCGGACTCGCGGATCGGTCGGATCGACTCCGTACTCGACGAGGAGCAGGTTCGACCAGTGCGTGCTCTCGTACTTCGGTCCGTAGAGTCCCGGGCCGGGCCAGCTGGCGTCGCCTTGCTGCTGGCGCAGGATCGTCGAGATCGGCGGGGTGCTCATCGCGCGCTGTTGCGCCTCACGCACCTCCGGATCGCGCGGTCCGCGGTCGAGCAGCGAGCGCAGCGCGAGCGACCGGACCGCGGGGTCACGCCGTTCGAGGAGCCAGGGGACCGGGTCGCCCTTGAGCAGGGACCACCAGGGCATCTACGCCCCTCCGATGGATAACTCTGAGATGACGAGGGTGGGGCTGCCGAGGCCGCCCGGTCCGAACACCAGATCCCTGCCGACTCCGACGACCGCACCGAGCAGATGAGTCAGGTTGCCGGCGATGGTGATGCCTTGTGCCGGATGAAGGCGGCCCCCGCGCTCGAGATAGTTCCCGGTCGCGCCGAGCGAGAACTCGCCCGACACGGGATCGATCGTGTGGAGATTCAGAAGCGAAGTGACCGCGAGCGTGTGGTCCAGCCCGCGAACGATCCCCTCGGTGTCGTCAGAACCGGCGGCGACGAAGAGGTTTGAGGGCCCGACGCGCGCCGGCGAGCCATAGCCACCCCGTCGGGCATTGCCGGTCGGATCCACGTGGAGCTTGCTCGCGGTCTTCAGCGAGGTGAGGTAGCCGCGCAGAACACCGCGGTCGATCAGCGTGCGCGTGGTGGTCGCGACGCCTTCACCGTCGAAGGGCGCGCTCCGAAGACCGCGCGGCTTGCGAGCGTCGTCGACGATCGTGACCTTCTCGTTCGCCACGCGCTCTCCCACCTTCCCCGCGAAGAGGCTGCGCCCCTTGAGTACGTTGTCCGCCGAGAAGAGCGGGCCGATAGCGCGCAGCAGATCCATCGCCATCCACGGATCCAGGACGACTGGGAGCTTCTGCGTGGAGAGAGGCCGGGACCCAAGCTTCTCGACCGCGCGCTGCCCGGCGCGCTGTCCGACGCGCACCGGGTCGAGCTCGGCGAATCGGCGGGCCGCCTCGCCGTGATATCCGATCTGCCGCTCGCCGTTCTGCGTGGCCACCGCCGAGGTCATCACGCCGCAGTACGACTCCCGGTACGAGGCGCGCACGCCGGTCGTGGTGCAGAGGATGGTGGTCGATTCCGAGTCGCTGTACGTCGTCTTGCGAAATTGCGTGATGCGGGGATCGGTCGCCCGCGCGGCTTCCTCAACGGTCAGGGCCACCGCACCGCGCTCGGCCAGCGGCCGGTCGACGACGCCCGCCTGGTAGATGTCCAGATCGGCGTCGTCGATCGCCGTCTTCGCGAGGGCGAGGTCGGGATCGGCCTCGGTGACGCCCGACATTCGGCGCGCCGTGTCGGCGCACGCGCCGATACCGGACGGGCTCAGGTCGCTCGTGTACGCGAAGCCAAGGCGCTGCTCGTCGAGCACACGGATGCCGACGCCGCGTTCGCCGCGCGCGATGACGCTTTCGATGGCGCTTTCCTTGATCTCGACCGAGCCGGACTGCGCCTCGCGAAGGAAGATCTCCCCGGTCGCCACGCCGAGCGAGCGCAGCGCGGCGAGCGCGGTATCGACGATGGCCTCATTCGTCAACCGTTCACTCATTTGCTCAATCTCCCGCCTGCGGCGAGAGACACGCTCAAGGCTGGAGGTCTCGCTCCTCGGGGCTGAACCCCTCGTCGCTCGGGTCTCACTTCAATTTCCCGCCGACCACGACCGAAGGGATGCGGATGGTCGGCTGCGCATCGGCGACGGGCGCCCCCTGCCCGTCCTTCCCGCACGTTCCCGTGGAATAACCGAGGTCGCTCCCGACCATATCGATCTCGCTCATGAGCTTCGGACCCTGCCCAACGAGCGTCGCACCGCGGAGCGGTTCGGCGAGCTTGCCGTCACGGATCCGGTAGCACTCGGTGATCTCGAAGGCGAAGTTGCCCGACACGACATCGACCTGGCCGCCGCCCATCTTCTTCACGAAGATGCCGTCTTTGACCGAACCAAGGATCGCGGCCGGATCGGAGTGCCCGCGAGCGATCATCGTGTTCGTCATCCGGCAGATCGGGAGATAGCGGAAGGACTCGCGTCGCCCGTTACCGCTCCTCGGAATGCCCAGCTTCTCGGCGTGTTTGCGATCAGAGAGGTAGGTGCGAAGGACGCCCTTTTCGATGAGGACCGTGCGGTTTGTCGGCGTGCCTTCGTCGTCCATCGCCGATGTCCCGCGTTTGTCGGCGTCGGTCCCATCGTCGATCACCGTGATGAGCTCGCTCGCGACCTTCTGCCCGATGCGACCCGAGTAGACCGAGAGCCCTTTTAGGTTGAGGTCCGCCTCGAGCCCGTGGCCGACCGATTCGTGGATCAGCGTGCCGCCGGCCTCGCTCGAGAGGACGACCGTATATGTGCCGGCGGGCGCCGGCTCCGCGCCCACGTTCATCACCGCGCGTCGGGTCGCATCGGTCGCTGCCTGCTCGACCGCTTCGTCCGTCAGCATTTCGAAGCCCGCGGTGCCGCGGAGGGCCTCGAAGCCCGATTCGAGCACATCGTCCTGTTTCGCGACGACATGCACGGCGAGGTTGAGGCGCACGCGGGTATCGGTCCGCAGCAAGCCCTCGCTGTTCGCGATCAGGATCTCCTGAACGCTTTCGCCGTAGCTCACGGTCACCTGCTGGACACGGGTGTCGAGGCCGCGGGCGAGCTCGTTGGCCCGGCGCAGCAGGCCCACTTTTCGCTCAACGGCCACCGAGCGTGGGTCGATCGCCACCGTCGAGTGTGGCGGGACCTCGTCCGGTTCAGGCTCGGCGGTTTCATGCAGCTCGCCGCCTTCGGCCACGCTGCGCGCGGCGCGTCCGGCAAGGGCGATCAAGTCGTCGACATCGGCGACGTTCCCGTTCGCATAGGTGGTCCGCTCGCCGCTGGTGACGCGGATGCCCGCCCCTTGATCCACGCCGCTGATCGCATCCTCGATACGTCCGTCATCGAGCACGAGCTGAAGCGTCTCGTGCCGTTCCCAGTACACCTCCGCCCAGTCCCCGCCCCGCGAGAGCGCGGTGCGGAGGGCGTGTGCCGCGTCACGCGCGCTGATCGTCGGCTCTCGCGTCAGTGTGGTGGTGATGTGCTGACCTCCGCTCCCCTGAAAGTGAGCGATGGTACGACGTTCATTCGCCGATGACAGTTATGGTCGCGCTCCGTTCGCGTGGTCCATCGAGTTCCGCAAGATAAATGCCTTGCCATGTTCCCAGTGCGATCTCGCCATCGCGCACCGCGAGCGTTACCGAGTTGCCGATCAGGATCGATTTCACGTGTGCGGGTCCGTTTCCCTCGGCATGCGCGTACTTCGCATCGCGCGGGACGGCGCGTTCGAGCGCCGTGAGCACGTCCTTCTGCACGTCGGGGTCCGCGTTCTCGTTGACGAATACCGCGGCGGTGGTGTGCGCGACGCTGACCGTCACGAGCCCCTCCCCGACCCTCGCGCGCGTGACCGCGGCCTTCACCCGAGGCGTGATGTCGAACGTCTCTTCGCGCTTCTTCGATGCGACGGTGATCTCCTCATGTCGAACGGTCATGCCGTCGCCACGGTGTCGCGCTCAGCAATGATTCGTGCGATCAGGGCAGGTGTCGCGTTCCCCCCGCTGACGACCAGGACCACCTTCCGGCCGCGGGGATCGATCTTTCCAGCTCGGACGGCGGCCAGCGGCGCAGCGCCGGAGGGTTCGACCAGCAGCGAGAGCCGATCCAGGTATTCGTAGCTGGCCCGCTCGAGGTCGTCGTCGCTCACGGTGACGAACTCGTCGACGAAACGCGCCGCGAGCGCCACGTTGAGCGCGTCGGTGCTCTTCGCGACGAGCTTGTCGGCAACGCTGTGCGGGCGCTCGAGCGTGATCGGGCGGCCGGCGCGTACCGATCGCCCGACCGCGTCGGCGCCCTCCGGCTCGACGCCCACGACGCGGACGGCGGGCCGTGAGGAGCGGAGCGCCAGCGCGATCCCCGTGATGAGCCCGCCGCCGCCGACCGCGACGATCACGAGCTCGACATCCGGAAGGTCCTCGAGGATCTCCAGGCCGATCGTCCCCTGGCCGGCGACGATCAGTGGATCGGCGTAGGGATGCACGAGGGTCTTGCCCTGCTCGTGCTCGATGCGTTGCGCGAGCGCGAGCGTGTCGTCGTACACGTCGCCCTCGAGCAACACCTCGGCGCCGTACGCGCGGCAGACGCGAACGATCGTGTCCGAGACGCCCCGTGGCATCACCACCGTCGCCGGAGCGCCGAGCGCCGACGCGGCATAGGCGACCCCTTGGGCGTGGCTCCCGGCTGATGCCGCGACCACACCCCGGGCGCGCGCGGGTCCATCAAGCGAAGCGATCTTGTTGAGCGCGCCGCGGACTTTGAACGTTCGCGTCGGCTTGAAGGTCTCGATCTTGAGATGAATGTCGGCGCTCAAATCGTGGGAGAGCAACGGTGATCGCTCGAGCGGCGCGCGCGGAAGATACCGGTCCACGACGCGACGAGCCGCCACGACGTCGGCGACGGTCGGCTCACGCTGCACGGCGCGACGATACTTCCGTAACGACGGTGAGTCCCGGACGGGGTGTACAGTTGTGACCTACGGCTCTTCTCCAAACGCGCGGAGTCGATCCGCAGCGGACCACGGAGAAGGCGTCCTTAAGGATGATCTTCCCTGTGACCGAACAATCATCACCGGCGTATAGCCGGTGAACGAGGAGAAACACGTGCCAACTGGAACGATCAAGAAGCTAGTCAGCGATCGCGGTTTTGGATTCATTCAGCAGAGCGATGGAACGGACCTTTTCTTCCATCGGTCCTCGGTGACCGGTGCGAGCTTCGATGACCTCGGCGAGGGCCAGACGGTCAGCTACGAGAAGACGATGGACCAGCGCCGTAACAAGGAGAACGCTGAAAAGGTAACGCCGGCCTAACCTCCCGGCCCCGCGCCCTTTGAGGACCGCGGCGCTCGCCCCGTCGATACTTCGCCCGTGCGCACCTGGGGGGAGGAGCGGGACGTGGGCGCCGCGGTCCTTCGCGCAGCGGGCATCGCGACCGCCGCGCTCGACGCCGACGTCCTGCTAGCGCATGTCCTTGGCGTGAGCAAAGAGTCGCTGTACGCGCATCCGGACACCGAGATGTCGCACGGCGCGATGCGCCGCTACCGCGACCTGATCGGGCGTCGCGCGACCGGCGAGCCGGTCGCCTATTTGCGCGGCTTCAAGGAGTTCTACGGACTCCGTTTCACGGTGGACCCGCGCGTCCTCATTCCGCGTCCCGAGACCGAAACGCTCGTTGACGCCGCGCGCGAGGTCATCGCCGGTCGGGCGCTCAACCTCGCGGACGTCGGGACCGGATCCGGCGCGGTCGCCATCGCGATCGCCGCGCATGAGTTGGGCGTGCACGTCATCGCCACGGATATCAGCCTCGATGCCCTGGCCGTCGCGCGCGAGAACACACTCCGAAACGGCGTCGCCGATCGGATCGAGCTTCGCGAGGGTGATCTGCTGGCGCCGCTCGGCGAACCGATGGACGTCGTCGTCGCGAATCTGCCGTATCTACGGGACGCGGAGCTCGAGCATCTGGTCGGAGCACGGACCTCGCTCGCGTTCGAGCCGCGCGTCGCCGTGACCGCGGGGAAGGATGGGCTGGAGCTCATCTGGCGCGCGGCGACGGATCTTCCACGCGTGCTTGCGCCCCATGGCACCGCGCTCTTCGAGATCGATCCGCATCAGGCGGACCAGGTCTCCCATCTGCTGCAGTACGCGGTCGGCGGGGCGACGCGTGTGATCAGCGACCTCGCGGGCGACCAGCGCGTCGTCGCGGTCACGCGTTAGCCGTGGCGACGGCGACAGCGATCCTCGCTCCAGGCGAGGCAACCTGGCGACGCGTCGGTCGGCGGATGTTGGAGCTGGAACGCGCCGAGTGGGGTGCGCGCGCGTTCTCGTCGCGCGAGGTGCGCCGTCAGGTATCGGATCCGAGCGCCGTGGTCGCAACGCTCTGGGATCGCGAGGCGCTGATCGGCTTCGCCGTCGCGGGGCCGGGCTGGTCGCGCGCCCGCGCAAGCCTCTTCAACGTGCTCATCGCTCCGGGTCACCGCGGGCGCGGTTTGGTCTGGCCGCTCATCGCCGAGGTCGAGCGCGAGCTCGCGGCGCGCGGGTTCGCGGACCTCGATATCGACGCGCGAGTTGAGAACGGATTCGCGGACGCGATCGAGCGTCGCTACGGATCGCGCGCCTTGGTCGTCGAGCAGGATCATCCGAGTCCCTACGGTCCCCAGCGCACGATCCGCGTGATGCTTGCGGCTAGGCAGGGTCCGCCGGCCGGGTCTTAGTGCGATTCCCGCGCGAGCTGCTCGACGAGCTCGTCCGCGCCGCGCAGGCGCCGACTCAAAGTGCGGAGCAGGGTCGCCGCGACCGCCGGGTGCTGGATAAGAACGACCGCGATCGCCGTCGCATGCAGCTCGAGAGTTTCCGTCGCCTCGATCGCCGTCACCGTCGCCGAGCGCGGACCGTGGTCGAGAACTCCCATCTCACCCACGACCTCATTCGCACCAAGTTCCGCTAGGAGCACTTTCTCTCCGCCCGAGTCCTCTCGGTCGACGCGCACGCGTCCGCTCAGCACCACGTGCATCACTTGGCTCGCATCGCCCTGACGCATCAGGACCTCCCCCGGCGCGTAGCGGCGGTGTTGCCCGCGCATAGCCAGTGCCTCGAGCGCGCTGTCGGGCAGCGGGCGAAAGATCTCGACTTCCGTAAGTAACGTCGGCATATCCCTATCATCATGACGTGAAAACGCGCCTCCTCGCGGCCGACGCGCCGGGGGCGGTGGAGGAGGCAGCGGCCGCATTGTCACGAGGGGAGCTCGTCGCTTTCCCTACCGACACGGTGTACGGACTCTCCGCCGGTCAGGAGCATGTGCGCAAGCTGTACGGCGCGAAAGATCGCCCGAAGGAGAAGCGCATCCCAGTGCTGCTCTCCGAGACCGGGAACCTCGAGGCGAGCGCGATCGTGACACCTGCCGCTCGTGCTCTGGCGCATCGTTTCTGGCCGGGACCGCTCACCATCATCCTGGTCGCGCCACGCCGTGGCACGCTTGCGTTCCGGGTCCCCGATCATGCTCTCGCGCGCCGCTTGATCGCCGCGAGCGGTGGCGGTCTTCCGGTGACGAGCGCAAACCGGTCTGGCGAACGTGACGCGCAAACGGCCGAGGAGGTTATGGCGCAGCTCGATGGACGCATCGCACTCGTTCTCGACGGCGGCAGGACGCCCGGCGGCGTTTCGTCGACGATCGTGGACTGCACCGGCGAGAAGGTGAAGATCATCCGTGAGGGCGCGATCAGCGAGGACGAGATCAGCCAGGTCCTGGCGACGGTCGCATGAAGATCGGGATCGCGGCGGATCACGCCGGGCAGCGGCTCAAACTTGCGATCACCGAGCATCTGCGTGCGTCAGGGCACACCATCGTCCCGTTCGGACCCGAGACGACACCGGATGATGACTACCCGCTGATCGTCCGTCCGCTTGCGGACGCGGTCGCGCGCGGTGATGTCGACCGCGGGATCTTCTTGTGCGGCTCGGGCATCGGTCCGGCCGTCGTCGCCAACAAGATCCCTGGCGTGCGCGCGGCGGTGGTCGAGAACGAATGGTCGGCGCGCGATTCGGTCGAGCACGTCGACGTCAATCTGCTGACGCTCGGCGAGCGCGTGATCGGCGAGTCGCTGGCAAGGAGCATCGTCGATGCGTACCTGGGCGCGAAGGTCCAAGGCGGCCGTCATGCAAGGCGTCGCGAACAAATTGCGAAGCTCGAAAAAAGTGAACCGGTGATCGCGGACGGAAGTCAGTCAATGCGAAGAGGTGTGAGATGAGTAGCGTCGAGAGGATCGATCCCGAGATCTATGCGGCGATCGAGAACGAGCGGCGTCGTCAGGTCGAGAAGATCGAGCTCATCGCCTCCGAGAACTACACCAGCGCCGCGGTCATGGAGGCTGTCGGCAGCGTGCTGACGAACAAGTACGCCGAGGGCTATCCCGGTCGCCGCTACTACGGCGGATGCGAATGGGTCGACGTCGCCGAAACGCTGGCGATCGAGCGCGCCAAGGCGCTCTTCGGGTCGGCGCACGCGAACGTTCAGCCGCACGCCGGCGCGCAGGCGAACATGGCGGCATACGCGGCAGTGCTGAAACCCGGCGACGCGGTGCTCGGCCTGGCCCTGGATCAAGGCGGACACCTCACGCACGGTTCACCGGTGAACTTCTCCGGCAAGCTCTACCACTTCGTCGCGTACGGCGTTCGCAGAG
>WNGI01000199.1_pt1 | contig 41848 bp, 34 predicted proteins | sample 5400621 | NCBI WGS metagenome assembly WNGI01 (sample SAMN13153374, study PRJNA577476) | soil metagenome | isolation source: 20 cm soil or saprolite under Garry oak tree replicate 1 | place: USA:California | collected 2016-06-15
CGCGTCTCCCGCTCTCGGATCATCCCGGGCCACGACCTCCGTCCCCACCCCTGGGACATATTTCCCCATATAGCCGGGGGTGTCATCGATGACGTACGGGATGAGATGGGTGTCCAGCCCCAGCAGATTGAGGAGCGCCTGCCCCTTCCCCCCAGCGCCGTACGCGACGATCCGGCGACCCATACGGGCGTACTCCGTCATCAGCCCGCGAATCTGCGTGCGCTGCCGGGCGACCTCCGCAAAGAACGGCCCGAATCCCGCGGCGTCGTGCAATCGAAGGAGCTGTTCGACGCTCTCGATCTGAGCCGCCCGCTCCCCATCCGCGCCGGCCGGCCGGCGCTTGTCCGCGCACACCACGACAGAGCCGCCATCCATCTGACAGAACCACGCATCGCGCACGCGGAGCCCGACCCTGCCGAACATGTTCGACAATGCGCTCAGGGTGAAAAAACAGACATGCTGAACGCCCATCGACTGGAACTGATTGTTCATCATCTGCAGCTGCAGGTACGGCACTTCGAGCACGGCGACGCCATCAGGAGCGAGGACCGCGGCAATGCCTTCGACGAAGTCCACCGGCTCAAAGGCGTGCTCCAATGTGTGGCGTGAAATGACGAGCTTCACGGTCCCGTGCGTTCCGGCAAACCGGCGCGCCGACGCCGCGCCGAAGTACTCCCGGAAGATCCGGTATCCCGACCGCGCCAGGGCTGGATCGATCGAGGGGTCGAACCCGACCGGCGCCAGGCTCCGGTGTTTGAGCAACCCGAGGACATACCCATCGTTCGATCCAATCTCGATCACGGCATCGCCGGCCTGAACGCCCGACAGCGTCACCGCCGCGTCCAGCAGTGATTCTTGATAGGCCCGCACCGCCGCCGACATCGAGTAGGTCGGTTGATAGTTTGAGTACACGAACTCGACCAGCGCCTCTCGGGCACTGTCGGAGGCCTGCTGCACGAGGCCGCACGCGCCGCAGATCGCCAGCGCATTGACAAACCTGGGGGCCTGGCGGGCCAGCGCCGCCGTCGGCAGCAGGTACCCTCCCAGGGGCAGCTCACCAAAATCATAGAGGGGGCTCAGGCCCGCGGACCGGCAGTTCCTGCACTGGACCATGGCGCCACGGTCGCGAGAGCTATCCGTTGTGGGCATATGATATTGTAGCATCCGGGCGATGCCCGGTCGCGGAGTCCCGAGAGCAGGGGGTGCGGAGACGATGCCCACGCAGGCACAACACGGAACACACGGAGTCGTTGAACGCCTCCGGGCGGACGACATCTACGATGAGGTGGCCGCCGAACTGCGGGTCAATGGATACGCGATCCTCGACGGCGGCTTCCCGCCGGAATTCGTTCGCGGGCTCCGGACCGGCCTCGAACGGGCGTACGCAAAGCAGGTCGACGAAATCGGGGGCGACGACGCGTTGCGCCGCATGGGGGATGCCGACATCGCCCGATGCGTCCTCGCCTACGAACCGGATTTCATCGCCGTGGCCGCAGCGCCCCCGCTGAAAAGAACGCCCTCGCCCAGTGGCATCGCGATCTCAGCTATCAGCACTGGACCAGCTCGAAACCGCTGGCGATCAACGCGCTCTTCTGCATCGACGATTTCACCACCGAGAACGGCGCCACGTTCGTCCTCCCGGGAACGCATCACGTCACGGCGTTCCCGCCCGACCGCTTCGTGCAGAAATTCGAAACGCAGATCGAGGCCCCCTCGGGTTCCTACATCGTCCTGGACGCGATGCTCTTCCACCGGGGGGGCGTCAACCGGTCCGCCGGCCTCCGGCGCGGGGTCAATCATGTGATCGGGCTGCCGTTCATGGCGCAACAGATCGACATCCCATCGGCGGTCGCAGCCACGGGTGCCCGGATCCCCGACGGGGACGCCGTCGGCAAGTACCTCGGCGTTCGCTGGGCGCCGGCATCCAGCGTGACTGATTGGCGCTCCCGGCGGATGCCGAAGTAGGCCGCCGGCACCCCGGATCTCCCGGCTCACGCCGCAGGGGCGGCGTCAGGCCGGTAGCGGCGAACCACCCGCCGGAGGCCGTCTCTCGCGCCTCGCCGCTCTCCGGGGGTGAGGATCGTCCAGGCAAAGCCCATGGCGGCCGCGATGTAGGCTGCCGCCGGCAGAGGGTGCACCTCCACATCGGACCAGGTGTGCGCCGAGGCGGCCAGGATGAGCCCCAGACCGGTCAGCCACGTGCGCGCGGTTGAGCGATCCAGCACAAAGTGGCGCCGCGATGTGACGTAGGCGAGGATGAAGACGAGATACGTTCCGTGCACGAACAGAAAGTTTGCCCCCACCCCCTGAAAGGCATTGAGGGACAGGATCGCGAACGCGGCCCCTCCCACCTGCAGGGCTCCCCACACGAGCTCGGTCCAGATCAAGGTCTTGACGTCGGCATAGGCAATCATCGTCAGGGCGAAGACCCAGTCCGTCACTCTGAAGTAGTCCCCGATCAGCATCCAACGGATGATGTCGAGCGCGGGGACGAAGGCGGACGTATACAGGACCCGCACCACCACCGGCTTGAGCACGGTGGTGGTGACCACCAGGGGCACCATCAACAAGATGGTGAGGCGTAAGACCCGATGGATCAGTTCCTGCCGGTCGTGCGGCTCACTCAACCGGCTGAGGCTGGGGATGTAGTAGGTGGTGAAGGACGCCAGCGCCAGCAGGACATAGTTCATGCTGATCGTCCAGGCGACGTCGAAGAGGCCCGCCCCGGGAAGGGCGAAGCGGCGGACGACGATCGCCCGGAGCGCAAGGGGGACGGCCGTGGCGACCACGCCGAGGAACACCATCGTGGCGGCCAATCGTAGAAAGCCCCCGGCTGCTCCCGCGTCGAAGCGCAGACCGGCGTGACGAAACGGCTTCGGCAACCAGCCCCCGCGGCCGACGAAGACCAGCCCCAGCGCGCTCGTGGCCAGGGCGGGCACGGCGATCTGCAGCGCCAGCGCCGCGGGGTGTCCCTCCCGGAGCAGGAGCGCGACCGGATACGCGAGCGCGGCGGCGACGGCGGCGCCGACGATCTGGAGGAGCGTCAGACGGCCGATCGCGCGATGGCCGGTGAGCACCCCCGAGAGATAGGTCGACATCCCCCCGGCGAGGACGCCCAGGGATAACCAGCGGATCACCTGCACGCGCTCCCCGTCCGCTCGCCCCATCACGAACAACGCGATGGCTGACGGGAAGAGGAGGAAGGTCAGCGCGACCGCTCCTCCGCCCAGGAGAAGAATCCAGAACACGGTCGAGCGATATCCCGCCTGCTCGGCCTCCTCCCGGCTGGCGATCCCCTGGGCCATCGCGGTCTGCCCATTCAGGGTGCCCAGCATCAGGGCGGCCTGATAGGTTTGCCCCACCAGCGAGATGAATCCGATGCCCGCGGGTCCCAGGATGACCGCGAAGATCTTGGTGGCGACCACGGCAAAGCCGAGGGTGAGGAGCGACGCGCCACCCGTTTGCAGGACGGCGAGGGCCAGCTCGCGCATCAGCCGCGGACTCTCGCCTCGACGAACATCTCCGACCCCATCTGCGGCAGGTATTTGGTCATCGCGTCCAGCGCGGCGATCGCCTTGAGGTCGATGATGCCGTGCCGGAGGAGCGCGTCCATCTGATCATGGGTGAACGGCTTGATCAGGTAGGTGTCAAAGTGGAGGACTCGAAACCCATTCTCCTCCACGAGCTTGAGCAGCGATTCCCGGTCGAATCGTGTGTGCCGCTGGAACCGGATTTCCGTGGCGGACGGCTCGAAGAGGCTTCGGATCAGCCCCATTTCCAGCGCCAGCAGGCGGTGAAAGGAATAGACGTTTGGCACGTTGATGTGGACGGTCGTCGATGGAGTGGAGAGCCGCCGGATCGCCTGCAGCAGCGCCGACGGATCGGGGACTTCATGGAGCAGGCTGCTCACGATGATGAAATCGAACGCCCCTTGGGCGCGCAGGCTCTCGACGAGATCCTCGAGAGTCCCCCGGACCACGCGAATGTTCGCCTTCCCCTCGGCAAAGCGCAGCGCCCGCCGGACGAAGTCTTCCGATGGCTCGACCACGGCGTAGGCCGTGTAGTCCTCGAGATACGGGAAGCACGGCTCCATGCCGCACCCGACCTCGAGGATGCGGTCGTGCGCATACTTCCGGACCGAGGTGAGCACCCGCGCTCTCCGCGCGGCGATGGCCTGCAGCTCGAAGGAGCCCTCTTCGTAGTGCCTGACGTACTCCCGCGCGTAGCGGTCGATGTCAGTCATCCGATTCAACCGGGTGCAGTCCCGTCTTCCCCGGCGCGCTGCGGCTGAAGTATGCTCTGACGGCGGAAATCACGTGCTCGGCCTGGGTGTCGGTGAGATGGGGGCTGAGCGGCAGGCTCAGGCACGTCTTCGAGAACGCCTCCGCGGCGGGGAAGGCGCCGGTCTTCCACCCCCGATCCCCATAGGCCTGGGAGAGATGGGGCGGAACGGGATAGTGGAGCAGGGTGCCCACGCCCTCAATCCGCAGGCGTTCGCGGAGCTCATCGCGGCGCGCGTGGCGGACCACAAAGAGGTGCCAGACGGGGTCCGCCCACTCCGGGACCTGGGGCAGCCCGAGGCCCGGGATCCCCGCGAGGGCCCCCAGATAGCGACGGGCGAGGACCCGACGCCTGTCGTTCCAGGCATCGAGGTGTCTGAGCTTGACGCGGAGAAAGGCCGCCTGCAGGGTGTCGAGGCGGGAGTTGAATCCCTTCATGACTTCGTAGTATTTTTCCTTGGCGCCGTAATTGCGGATGATCCGGACCTGTTCCGCGAGGTCGCCGTCGTTGGTCACCACCGCACCTGCATCGCCGAGCGCTCCCAGGTTCTTCGTCGGATAGAAGCTGAAGCCGGCGGCGTCCCCCAGGCTTCCGGCCCGCCTCCCCTTGTAGCCCGCGCCGTGGGCCTGGGCGACGTCCTCGATGACCTTCAGGCCGTGACGGCGCCCGAGCTCGAGCATGGGATCCAGATCGGCCGGCTGACCGAACAGGTGCACGGCAATGATGGCGCGCGTCCGCGGACCGACGGCATCGCGCAGCCGCTCCGCGTCGAGGTTCTGGGTGCGTGGGTCGCAATCCACAGGCACAGGCGTGGCGCCCGAATACGTCACGGCGAGCCACGTGGCGATCGCCGTCATCGCCGGGACGATGACCTCGTCGCCCTCGTGGATCCCCCATCCCCGGAGGATGAGGTGGAGGGCATCGAGGCCGTTTCCCACGCCGATGCAATGCCGCGCCCCGCAGTACGCGGCGAATTCCTGCTCGAAGCCCTCGACTTCCCGGTCCAGCACGTACCAGCCCGATTCCATCACCCGACGGTAGGCGGCGTCGAGTTCCACCCGCAGCTCTTCGTAGGCCGGCCGAAGATCCAGGAAAGGGATGTTCACCGTCCACCCCGCACACGGTTGAGGAACTCTTCGTAGTCCCGGTAGTAGTCCGACTCCTCGAAGAAGTCCGAGACCACGGCGAGACAGACCGACCCGGAGGAGAAGTCGTCGATCTCCCGCCAGATCAGCGGCGGCATGTACAGCCCATAGTAGGAACGGTTGAGGCGGAATTTCTTCCGCCGGCCCCCGTCGTCCACGGTCACGGTGAAGCTCCCCGACATCGCGATGAGGACCTGGTGGAGCGCTTTGTGCGCGTGGCCGCCCCGCGTGGCTCCCCCGGGGACGTCGTAGAGATAGAACACCCGTTTGATCTCGAAGGGCACGTGACGGCCACTCTCGATCACGGTGAGGCTGCCCCGGTCGTCCGTGTTGCGAGGCAGATCGATCAGGCGGCACTCATCCACAGACACGGTCCCGACCCTCCCGACATCGTGGTCTAGCGCTCGGTCCGTAATTCATAGAAGTCGTGGGCCACGGCCCTCGCGCCGAATCCTTCCTTGAACTCGACCAGGCCGGCGTTGAGGTCGCGTCCCTCATTCTCGGTTGAACTGCCGAAATCGAAGTACGCCTTTTCCCGATACACCGCATCGAGCAGATGGTGGAAGACCAGGTCCAGCGCATGGATGGATCGGCCGGCCTCTGAAGAGGCGATGTACTGGGCATGGGCCGCCGTCGGGGTCTCGTAGATGACCGTCCCGGCGATGAGGGTCGAGTCCAGAAACGCCGCATAGAGCCTGATGTTCTCTGGAAACCTGGCATGCAGGCGGCGGATCTCGGCGAGGGAATGCACCGGCCTGGCCTGGTGCACGGTCGACAGGTTCCACTCCAGGATCCGCCAGAATCCCTCATAATCCTCGCACACTTCCACCCGGAGGCCGCGGGCCGCGGCCTTCCGGACGCCGCGCGCTCTTCGCTCCTGAAATCTGACGGGTTCGCCCGGCCGCGTCACGGTGAGCACGTCCCGCCGCACGAGCGACGCGCCGAACCGAACCAGCGCATACCGGTCCTCCTCCGCCGGAAGGCGGTGGTAGATATGGGGAATCGTCTTGTAGACGAGCCGCCGGATGCCGTGGGCTGTCGAGAAGGCGACGGCGCTCGCAAAGACGTCGAGCATCAGGACCGAGCCCATCCGGTCGTCGGTGATGAATCCGCCGTAGGTCAGCCCGCCGTGGCTCACCAGCGTGTCGCCCACCCGATGCGCCGGCAGCAGCGAGAGCAGGTCGCCGTCCGGCTGGCTGATCAGGAGCGAGTGGTCGGCAAAGCGGTCGCGGTGGTAGTCCATGTAATCACGGAAGAACAAGAAGGTGCCGTTCTTGCTCTTGCGGACAAACTCGTCCCACACGGCCTTGTTGTCTTCCGCGTACACCTCGACCCGCATGGCCGGGCTCACGCGTCCAGCACCGCGTAGCCGAAGCCCGTCGCGCCGCGGCGATTTCCGTTGTAAAACATGTACCGGCGACCCCCCGCATCGACGACGCATGGATAGCAGATCATCTCCGCGTCCCAGCCGCTGTCCGCGGGGTGGATCCCGGCCTCACGATCTTTGCGCGTCCACGTCACACGGTCGGCCGACTCCGCATAGCCGATGCGGTAGCCGGCCGGCGATGCGCTCCGGATCGAATACCACATCCTGTACACGCCGCAATCCACGATCACGCAGGGGCGGCCCACCGAGTGATCATCCGGCCGATCCGGCGCGATGCAGGGGCGGTCCGTGCCCGTCCACTGAATGCCGTCGGTCGACTCCGCGTAGCGGATGACACCGGTGTAGTGGATCCCGCCCTCCTCACGCGACCAGGACTCGCACGACCAGTACCACATCCGGAACACGCCGCGTTCGATCAGGACAAACGGCGCGGCCCGCGAGAACGATTCGCCCGGCGTCCTGTCCAACACCGGGGTGGGCGCGTATTTCGTGAACACGTTCCCGCCGGCGTCGCCGGTCGCCAGGCCGGTGAAGAGCATGTACGGGACTCGTTCGCACCGTTGCCAGCCGGTGTAGTACAGGTACCGGCGGCGCCCCACGCGGACGAGACACGACGGATTGACGCCGGAGTCGTCGAACGCGCCGGGCTGACCGATGTCCAGGACCGGCTCCGTCGCCTCAGAGAGGATGCGCTTGGGATCCGCGGCGTCCAACTCCACGTACCCGATCCGGCCATAGCGGTGCTCGTCCAGCGACGCGAAGTAGACGCGGATGGTGTTGTCGACCACCTCCGCGGTCGGCAGTACGGCGTGGCTCCTGGCCCACCAGAGTTCCCCGTCGGGTGCGTAGATGTGGCCCTGCTTCCGCCACTTCACTCCCATCCACCGCGGGCGGGCCGGGCTCCCCTGGGCATCGTCAGCCCTGCCTCTTCTTCCACAACCCGACGACCACCTGATCGTCGGGCACGTTGCCCAGCACCAATGCGCCGGCTCCGATCACGCAGTGGTTGCCGATGGTGACGTGATCGGCCACGGTGGAATTCACCCCCAGAAAGCAGTAGTCACCGACCTCGCACAGGCCGGAGATGACCACGTGGGATGAAAAGAAACAGTGGTCTTTGATGGTCGAATGGTGCCCGATGTGGTTGCCGCTCCAGAGGACCACATTCCGGCCGATGGTCACGAAAGGTTGAACCACATTGTTCTCGAAGATGAAACAGTGCTCGCCGATCCGGCAGTTGGGCCACACGAATGCCCGGGAACTGATGTAAGACGCGGGTGTGTATCGCTTGCGCCTGGCTGCATCGTACAGCCGCGTCCGAAGCGCATTCGCTTGCGTGTAGGTGACGGCGACGAAGAACGCGTGATCGGCCGGATCGTAGGTCCGTTCGATCTGCTCGAAGGGCACGACAGGAAGATCGAAGAGCCGGTCGCGCTTCAGGTAGGCTTCTTCCACGCTGAAGGCGACCACCCTGTGCGGGGAGTCATGGGTGAAGTACTCGTAGGCGATCTCGGCGAAGGGGCCATCACCGATGACGATCAGCCTCGATGGCGTCTCCTCCATCCTCCCCAGCCTCCCCAGGATTCAGCCACAGCATCGCACTCGACAGTGGAAAGAGCAACAGGGGGCGCCCTTCCGCAGCGCTCGGCCGGCCCCGATGCCGCGGGCGGACGAGCGGATCTTCTCGACGTCTTGCATCGTATATACCCTTACCCTCCGGCGCTGAGACCCTTCGCCCCTGGGCACAGACCCCCGCAGACCGCGGCCACAGCCAGGGCGGCGGCGATCCGGGCACCTCTCTTATAGGATGATGAGGGAACTCCGGCGTCCACTGGCCCGGCTGCGGCGGATCTGGACACGAGAGGGCAGGCTGGCGTTCGTCCGGCACCTCCTCGGACCGCTGCTGGCCGTCAGCTACCGGACGTGGATTGCCAGGAACGAACCGGCCGCCGCGGACCTGGCGCGGCAACGGGTGGACGCCCAGGCGATGCCGTACCGGCCGGTCTTCACGGTGGTGATCCCCGCCGGGGATGCCCCGCCCGCCCTGCTGGACGCGTCGATACGGTCTGCCGTCGATCAGTCCTACGAGCGCTGGGAAGTCCGGGTGGCGGCCGGGCCGCCCAGGAGCACCGAGGTCGAGCGTGTCGCAGCGGCCTGGGTGGAGAGGGATGCGCGCATCCACATTGACGGTGCGGACGCTCCCGCCATCCCGTTCGGGGGCGCCGGCGAATTCGTCGCCCCCCTCGCCGCGGGAGACACGCTGGCGCCCAACGCGCTCTTTGAGGTCGCGCGGCTGCTGAACGAGCACCGGGGAGCCGAGATCATCTACTTTGACGAGGACGCGCTCTCGGCGGACGGCAGGACGCGGTCATCGCCATTTTTCAAGCCGGGCTGGTCCCCGGAGATGCTGCTCTCGGTGAACTACCTGGCCCATGCCCTCATCAAGCGGTCCCTCCTCGAGGACATCGGCCCGGACGCCGCCCGCAGCGGGTCCTGGGACCTCGCTCTGCGATGCTCGGAACGGGCGCGGGAGATCCGCCGGATCGCCAGGGTGCTGTATCACTCGCGGTCGGGGGCGCGGCCGGCTCCTGCGCGCCCCGAGGACCTCCGGGCCCTGGAAACGCACTGCCGCCGGCAGGGGATCGCCGGGGCGCGTGCCGCCGTGGTGCCGCCGGGGGTCGTGCGCCTCACCTGGCCCGCCCGCGATCGCAACGTCTCCATCATCATCCCCAACAAGGACCGGGAACCGTTCCTGCGGCGGTGCCTCACATCGCTCCTCCGGCACACCGGGTACCCGCGTTTCGAGATTCTCATCGTCGACACGGGGAGCACGGACGAGGCCACCCGCCGGTACTACGCCGACCTGGCGCATGAACGGCGGATTCGCGTCCTCGAGCATCCCGGACCCTTCAACTTTTCGGCGGCCAACAACGCCGGAGCGCGTGAGGCGACCGGCGATCTGCTGCTGTTCCTCAACAACGACACCGAGGCGCTGGACGAGGATTGGCTCGAAGAGATGGTGCGCTGGGCGGACAGGCCGGAGATCGGCGCGGTCGGAGCGAAGCTCCTGTATCCGGACGGCACCATCCAGCACGCCGGGATCGTCGTCGGCCTGCGCGGGCTCGCCCACCACATCTACCGGCAGGCCGGCGAGACGCGCGTGGACCTCTTCGGCTCCGTCGATTGGTATCGAGACTACCTCGCCGTCACCGGGGCGTGTCTGATGGTGCGCCGGCAGGTGTTCGACGAGGTGGGCGGCTTTGACGAGCGCTACCGCATCGCCTACAGCGACATCGAGATGTGCCTGCAGATCGCCAGACACGGCTACCGCATTCTGTACACGCCCTTCGCCAGGCTGCGCCATGACGAAGGGGCAACGCGGGGGACCGCCTATCCGCCGGCGGACACCCGGCGGGCGCTGGAACACATGCGCGGCCAGGTGTCATCCGGGGACCCCTACTTCCACCCCGGTCTCTCCCACGAATCGCTGGTGCCGGCGCTCCCCCGCAGGGGAGACCGACCGCGGGACGTCCTGCTCAAGCGGCTCATCGCGCGGACATCAACGACGTAAGTCCGCCGGCGCCGGCTACCCGGATGCGGTCTGCTCCGCGGCTTCGCGGTACACGGCCATCGTGCGGCGGGCCGTCTCTTCCCACCTGAACCGGCGCGCCTGCGCGATCCCCCGCTGCACCAGCCGGGCGCGGCGGCCGCTATCCTGAAGGAGATTGCGGATGCCGTCCGCGATGCCCGCGGGATCCTCCGGGTCCACGAGGACGGCCGCCTCGCCGGCGATTTCCGGGAGGGAGGCCCGGTTGCCGGCCAGGACCGGGGTGCCGCACGCCATGGCCTCGAGCACCGGGAGCCCGAATCCTTCGTAGCGGGAGGGAAACAGGAACGCGCTCGCGCCGGTCAGCAGCGCCGGAAGGGCCACGTCGGGGACGAACCCGCAGAAGCGCACGCTGCCCCCCAGGCCCAACTCGTGGGCGCGGCGCATGATCCCGTCGGCCAGCCAGCCCCGCCGCCCCGCGATGACGAGGGGAGGGATCTCGCGGCTTTCCTTCCATAGAGTGGCATAGGCCTCGATGAGGCGTTCGAGGTTCTTGACCGGGCTGATGACTCCCGCGTAGAGCAGATAGGCCGAAGGGAGGCCAAGCTCCCGCCGCACGGCCGCCACGGCCTCCCCGGTCGCAGGCGCAAAGCGCGGGTCGACCCCAAGGTGGACGACGCGCGTCTTGTCCGCGGCCTCCGGAAACCGGTCGGCCAGATCGCGGGCGGTCGCCTGCGAATCCGCGATCAGCCGGTCCGCCCACCTGACCACACAGGAGAGCATGATCCCCCGGATCCACCGGTGCCGGCGGGTGACGGTCTGCGGCAGGAGCAGCGGAATTAGATCGTGGACCGTGACGACGCGCGCGACGCCCCGCGCGCTGGTGAGGGGGAACCCCAGCGTGTCGGGAGCGTGGAACACCCGAATCCGCAGCCGTGCCAGCCGCGGGCCCAGAAACAGGTTCGCCCGCAGCGTTGCGTGGCCGGCGCGTGTGTGCCGGGTTTCCGCGCGGGTCCGGGACGCCGGGCTCCCGGGGCCGGGCGCGGCCACCGCGTCGGAAAGCCAGGCGGGCTCGTCGTCCCCCGTAAAGAGCACGAATTCATCCGGGCCGGCGGCGGACACCCTCTGGGCGAGAAGGGCCCGCGTCAGTTCCTCCACGTAGCGGCCGATTCCCCCGTAGGCGGCGGTGCAATGGCCCAGGTCCAACCCGATGCGCATTCCGGCGGCAGCGCAATGCCCGGTGGAGCGCCCTACGGGGCCGCATGGGCGACCCGTTCCTGCTTCACGCGGTCGCGCCAGTAGTTGAGCAGATCTTGCCAGGTCCGCTCCAACGAGACCTCGGGCTTCCAGCCGGTATCCCGCTGGAACTTCGTGCAGTCTCCCCGCAGGGCTTGGACGTCGCTGGGACGCATCCGCGCGGGGTCCGGCTTGACCTGGATGCTCTTGATCACGGACAGATTCAAGAGCGTTTCAAGCAGGTCCCGGATCCGGAGAGCCTTGCCGGAGCAAATGTTGTAGACTTCTCCGGGCGTCCCCCGCTCCAGCGCCAGCCAGTACGCCCGGACGATGTCCCGCACGTCGCTGAAATCCCGCGTGGCGTCGAGATTCCCCACCCGAATCACCGGCTTCTGACTGCCGTGCTCGATGGCGGCGATCTGCCTGCTGAAGTTCGACTCCACAAAGACCTCGCCTCGCCCAGGACCCGTGTGGTTGAAGGCGCGGGTGGTGATCACGTGGAGCCCAAACGACCGATGGTACTGCTGCCCGGACAGATCCGCGGCGACTTTGCTGACCCCGTACGGACTGAGGGGGCGGAGCGGGTTCTGCTCGGTGATGGGCAGCTCGTCCGGCCTCACGTACCCATATTCTTCGCTCGACCCGGCGATCTGGATTCTCGTGTCCAGGTCGAGACTCTTGACGGCCTCCAGGACATTCACGGTGCCGATCGCGTTGATCATGAGCGTTTCCGACGGAGACTGCCAGCTCGTCGGGACAAACGACTGGGCGGCCAGATGGAAGATGTGGGTTGGCCGGATGCTCCGCACGGTGGACAAGACGTTGTGGGCGTCCGTGACATCCATCTCGACCCACTGCACTCGGCCGTTGAACCTGGTTTCCATCGGGCTCGGCTCGCTGCGCCGGCGCTTCGCGGCATAGACCTGGGCTTTCGTATGCTTGAGGAGGAACTCGATGAGATGGCCCCCCACAAATCCGGTGGCGCCTGTGACGACAACTCGGTCCGGCATGAACACCCTCCTCGAAGCAGTCTTCGCTTAGAGGAATACCACTCTTGCCCAAGTCCTAGTCATCTCAATGGAACTTGCCGGCAGGTTTGTCGAGGTCTCCGGTGAGCCACCGGTCGGGGGGGAGGCGCCCGTCAGGGCGATCCTGCCGCAACCTCTGCTTGCCGATGCGGGCTTTGCCCGGCCGCCGCGCCGGCGAAGGTCACGAACCGAATCCCGTTCCACGTTCGATCGTCATCGGCGTGAAACCGCCACGGCCGGCCGTCCGTCCATTGCTCCACCAGACGCGGCGCGAAGATGGGCCCGAAGTACGGGATATACGCCCACCGCCGGACGTGCTGCTCCGACAGGTGGACCACCAGCGTCTTGAAATCCTCGGGACTCCTCACCAGCATGAGCTCCTTCTCAAAATACAGCGGGCCCGCGCCGAGCATCAACCACTCGAGCGGGGTGATCACGATGTGGGCGGGAATGCCTCGGAGCCACTGGTTGATGCGGGCGTTCTGCGCCGTCGCCTGCCGCACCTGGTCGACCCCGGTCGCCTGGATGAGCAGGCTCACCATCGCGATCCCGAGGGCGCCGCGGCGAAGCACCGGCCACACCTGAGGCGCGGCGTCGCGCGCCCTGGCGACGGCGGCGGCGGCGAGCCACACCAACGCCGGGAGGATTGGCAGCAGGTACCGCGGCCCCCACTGCAGGCCGCCATGGGTGCCGGTCGCGATGACCGCCGCGGAGAACAACGCGCTCGTGACCCAGAGGAATCGCTCCCACCGTGACGCTCCTCCGGGGAGGAGCGCCAGGATCACCAGCGGCGCTGCGGGCAGCAGGCCGGACACCACGGTCCGTCCCGAGAAGATCAACCCGCCCACGCCGATGGCGCAGAGACCGCCGGCCGCGGTGACGGACGCCGACCGGCGGGCCACGCCGATCCGGAGCAGCAGCCCCGACACCACCAGCGCGGCCGCGAGCCCGCATCCCGCGGCCACCGCCCACGGGGAAAAAGCAAAAAAGTCAGGGGACGCGAGCACATAGTAGGCATTGCCCAGTTTTTCGCCGGCCCAAACCGCCGGCGTGTGTCCCGACACCGCCTGGACGGCGCTGCCCACCCTCGTCGCCACGAGGTCGTGGCCCTTCCAGCCAAACGGACTTCCATAGAAAGCGGTGTTGAGGGCCCACAGGACCCCAGCCGGCAGGGCCAGCCCGGTGACCAGGGCCAGGACCCCTCTGGTGCGGGGAGGGGTGGACGCCGACAGCCAGGCCAAAGCCGTGGCGATCGCCAAGAGATACGCTTCCGTCCGGATCCAGAATCCGAGCCCCAGAAGGGCGCCCGCCAGGGCGAGCCGCCCTGGGCGCGCCGCCGGGTCTCGATCGATCTCCCCCACCGCCAGGGCCAGCGCCCCGGCGCTCAGCGCGACGGTCGGGGCGTGGTCCCAAAACTGCGCACCGTAGATCACGAGCGGCGTGCCGGCGCCCAGCGCCAGCGCACCGGCCCACGCCATCCCTGGGGCGCGTCGCCGCAGCACCCCGTAGGTGATCCAGACCGCGGCGAGCCCGGCGGCCGCCGGGATGAGCAGGAGCCCGGCAGGCCCGAGCAGGCGGTAGAACGGAGCCGCCGCCATGGCGAAGTACGGGAGGTAGGCGAGGTAGAATCGTCCGCCCCGCTCAAAATGAAACCATCCGCCGGCGGGGAAATACCGCCCGGCCGGATCGAGGGAAGCTGCGGGGTACGGCACGGCGACATCATGGTAGCGGGCCCGGAGCAGGCTCTCCACCTGAACGACGCGCATGGCTGAATCGGGTGACCAGAACCCACCCTGCCGGAGAAGCAGGGCTCCCACGACGATCTCGGCGGCGAGGCAGGCGATCAGCACCAGCCAGAGCTCGAGCCCGCCCGTCCGTCCTCCCTCCCGCGCGTTGGGACCGGCGGCGCGGTCCGGGCTGGGCGGCCGCCCCGACAGGGGCAGGTGAACGTCCGTCACGCGGCGCTGCGGTCGGGCCGGCGGGGCCGGAGCTCGCGGCGGAGGAGGTGCACGTAGTCCCGGATCGTCGTGAACAGCCGCATCTTGCTGGGGCCTTCCTTGAGGTCGTATCGTAGAATCAGCGGAACCTCGGCCACGCGGGGGCGAAGCGCGCGGGCCTTCAATAATATCTCGGTCATGACGGAGAACGCCGCCGCCTCGACGAGGGCGTCGCCGTGACGGGCCCACAGCGCTTTGAGCAGGGCCGCCCGGTAGGCCCGAAATCCGGTCGTGTAGTCGCGGACACCGGCGACCGGGCAGAGACAGCGAAAGAGCATGCTGGCGGCCCGGCTCAACACCCGCCGCCGCCACGGGACCCCTTCCTCCCGCCCGCCGCGGACAAACCGCGAGGCGATCACCATGTCGGACCCTGCGAAAATCCTGACGAGCATGAGCGGCACCAGTTCGGGCGGGTGCGAGTTATCCGCGTCCATGATGACGACGGTGTCATCGTCGCCCGCGCGACGGCACACCTCGCGGATGGCGGTCCGGACCGCGCCCGCCAGCCCCTGGTTCCGACCGTGCCGCACGATCTCGACCGGCAAGCGGGCGGCCGCGGCCTCCGCCACGCCCACGGTATCGTCGCTGCTCCCATCGTCGACCACGAGCACCCGGAACGGGAACACCCCCGTCCACGCCGCCCCAACCCGGTCCAGCAGCGGCGGAAGATTGGCGGCCTCGTTGTAGGCCGGCAGCACGAGCCACACCAACGGCGTCTCCTCCCGCCTGTCTGGGTTGGTGCGCGCCTGCTTTGCGGTCCTCCCGGATGCACCCCTACCGGAGGAGCGCCCTGCGCGTTTGCCGCGGACCCGTTCCGGCCTCCGCCTCGTCGGTGCGCCGCTCATGGCTTCGCCGCCTTGGCCTTGTAGCCGAGGCTCCTGAGTTCGAAGACATAGACGTAGTGGAAATCCCACTGCCTTCCGCCGGCAAACCCGGGCGCAAGCAACGTCCTGAGACGGATGAAGGCGCTGTCGGGCAAGGGCACGGTCGCGACGATCCACAGGCGCGGATGGGCCTTCGCAAGGCCGAGCACCCAGCTCTTCCCGATCGCGGGGTCGGGCTTCTTCTTCACCCTCACCATGAGGTAGTTCTCGACGGGCCAGAGCGGGCGTCGTTCCAACGAGCCTTTGTAATAGTATTCAAAAGGTGTTTGGGCGAAGCCCGGCACGAAGAGCAGGTAATCGTTCGGAGCGGCTTCGGCCGTCACGACCTCAGCGGCCGCCCGCCAGTTGTATGTGTCGTTCCCTTCCCAGGAATAGCCGTTGATCACCGGCGCGTTCACCGCCAGCGCCGCGATCACCACCCCCATCGCGATCGCCGGCCGGCCCAGCGGCCGGAGGCTTGGGAGTCGCGGGAGGGACCTCGCCGCGAGATCCAGCCCTGCCGCCATCAGCAGGGCCCAGGCCGGCGCCAGGAAGGAGAAATACCGGGGATAAAAGATATTGGTCCGCTGCGACACGGCGACCGCCGCGGCGATTGGAGCGGCCCAATAGCAGGCCAGGCACCAGGCCCGCTCGCCCCGGAGGGCATAGATCCCTGCCCCCACCAGGGCCAGAAAAGGCAGCGTGAGGAGCAGGGCCATCCAGGGGGAGAGGTGGGCCACGTGGAAATATCCGGCCGCGCCAAACAACTCCCCGCCGAAACTGAAGAGCCCAAGCATTTCCACGACCGCGGCGGGGCCGGCCGAAGGCCTGAACGTCGGCCATCCCCGGCCCGACACCGCCTGGCTCACAAACGCCGGCGCCCACGGGAGGAACAGGAGCAGGACGCCCACCTGCGCCAGCACCGCCGCGATGACCGTCTGGCGATCGCGCCGCAGCCGGGGGGCGAGGTAGAGCACCTGCGAACCGAGCACCAGGAAGCCGAAGTAGTGCGTGTACAGCATCAGCCCCGTGGTGGCGACGTAGGCGATCCACGAACGGGCCCGCGGCTGCCCGAGGGCGAACCGCAGCGAGGCCCAGGATGCAAGGGCCAGCAGCCCGAGGAGCGGATACATCCTGGCCTCCTGCGCCGCGCGCGCGGCAAAGGCCGAGCCGGCCAGCAGCGCCGCCGCGGCCAGCGCCACCTCACGGTCGGCCATCCGCCGGACGAATCCGTACAACAGCGGGACCATGAGGACCCCGAAGACGGCGGACAGGCTGCGGACGGCGTTCTCGCCCGAACCGAAGAGCAGCGTCCATCCCTTCAACAACGCGTAGTAGAGGGGAGGATGCGTATCAAAGAGCCGGACCGCCCAGACGAGCTGAAGGAACGAGCCGTGGGTCACGGAGACGCTGTACGCCTCATCGAACCACAGGCTGCGGTCGGCGAGCCCCAGGAACCGGGTCTCGGCCGCGATCGCCAGGACGACGATCAAGAGAACCCGGAATCTGCGCTCTCCGATCTCAGCCCACCCCCTGATCACAGTGCTCGCTCCGCACGCCCCGCACGAAACCCGAAGCGGCCGGGGTGTGCCCCCGGCCGCTTCACAGGTCTATCCCTGAACGTTCCTAGAACGTGCCGCCGCCGCCGGACGAGCCGTCCCCGGACAGCGTGATCCAGATGCTGTCGGTGCCGACCAGCGGTGCCAGCGAACCGCTCATCAAGACGGTGATCTGCTGGCTGTTGCCGGAGAACGACGGAGAGGCCCAGTGCGCGCCACCGGGCATTGCGAGCCCGATCTGGGCGCCCGTGCTGTCGAACGTGTTGTACTGCTGGTAGTAGGCCCACTCCAGGGTCTTCGCTTCCTGCAGGATGTTGTCCCCTTCAGCCTTGTAGGCCTTCTTCCGGGCCGCTAGGTACCGCGGGACCGCGAGGGCGATCAGGATGCCCAGAATGGCCAGGACGACCACGAGCTCGATAAGCGTGAAGCCCTTCTCCTTGCGCGTCAGCGACTTACGAAACCACCGAAACATGATTCCATTCCTCCTTGTTCAAGTTGTTGCGAAACCTCTTTGTATCTCGTTCAAGACTAGCTGTGTCAACCGTTGGACTGGATCCCCTACTGCCTCCCCCTTCTCCTCCTCTGCACCTCCGTGTTCATCGTCGTCCCTAGTCACCACAGGATTAAGATACCCACCGGCGATTCGGATTAGACCACGACTTTTGCGGGGCGGCACGGGCCCCGCAAGAGCGCTGTGCCTAGAATGTAGACGAGGTCCCGGACGTCCCGTCCGCGGACAGCCAGAGCCAGATGCTGTCGGTGCCGGCCAGCGGGGCCAGCGAACCGCTCATCAGGATTGTGATCAGCTGGGCGTTGCCGGCGAACGACGGAGAGGCCCAGTGCGCGCCACCGGGCATCGCGAGCCCGATCTGAGTCCCCGCACTGTCAAACGTGTTGTACTGCTGGTAGTAGGCCCACTCCAGACTCTTGGCCTCCAGGAGGATGTTGTCCCCTTCAGCCTTGTAGGCTTTCTTCCGGGCCGCTAGGTACCGCGGGACCGCGAGGGCAATCAGGATGCCCAGAATGGCCAGGACCACCACCAATTCGATGAGTGTAAAACCCCGGGCCCTTTGCCTCAATTGTCTGGAAAATCCCCTGAACACACGCTCTACCCCCCCCTTATCCTCCGGGGAACCTTCGCTCCGATGGTATTGATACCCAACTCCGACGGCGTTTAGCCCCCAGGCGGCCGTGAGGGCGGCCCGGGGCGTCTGACCTCGAGGAGGTGCAGCCAGATTCCGGGAAAACTCCGGCTGCCGACGACCCGGTATGCGCTGTCCAGGCCGGCGCGAAGTCGCTCCTGCATGCCCGGAGTGAGCGGAGGAGTGGCGATGATCCACAGACGTGGGTACCGTTTGGCCAGGGCCCGCGCCTGGAGATCCGTGAACGTCGGGGCACGGTCCGCACCCTGCACGGCCTCGACCGGCGTCAGCGCCAGCGACGGATGCGGCTGATCGAAGTAGTACGTAAAGGCGATCTCGGCCGAGCCATTCACAAAGAGCAAGAAGTCGCCCGGCCGGCCCTGCCGCCGCACGAGATCTGCCGCCGCGCGCCACGGGTAGGGCCGAAAGCCCGGGTCGAAATAGTAGCGTCCCAGCACCGGCACGCCGAACGCGAGCAGGCCCGCGGTGAGCAGCGCAAGGACCTCGGGCCGTCGCCCCCTCCCCCGCGCGGCGAGGTCCTCCACGCCCCGGGCGAGCACCATGGCGTAGAAGGGCAGCAGAAAAGAGAACCATCGGGGGTAGAAGATGAGCAGCCGCGCGAAGGAGAGCGATGCCATCGCGGCCGCGGTCACGACGACGGGCAGCCCAACCAGCGCCAGGCTCCGCCGGTCGGAGATCCAGGACGCGGCTCCCCGCCACAGGACGAGGAGAAACGGCAGGAGGATCAGCGCCTGCCAGGCCGGTCCGACCGTCCCAGGGAAGAAGTAGCTCCCCATTCCGAAGAGCGATCCGCCGAACGCGAATAACCCGAGGAGATCGCCGAAATCGAGAAAGACGGTCCCTCGCCCGTACCAGGGCGCCCCCTTCCCGAGCGCGATCTGCTGCCACAGCGAAGGCACCCAGGGAAGGTACAGGGCCGCGGCCGCGCCCACGGCCAGAAGCCACGAACCGCAGTGCCGGCGCTCATACCACGCCACCCAGACCCCGTGCGCCAACACCATGAGGCCGCCGAGATACTGCGTGTAGATCATGGCCGCGGTCAGCAGCGCGTACCCTCCCCAGCGCAGCACCCCTCCCCGCTCACAGCTTGCGACGAGGGCCAGCGTGGAGGCCAGGGCCAGCGTTCCCAGCAGGGCATACATCCTGACCTCCTGGCCGGCCATGACGGCGAAGGGGGAGACGCCGATCACGAGGGCGCTCAGGAGGCCGACCGGGGCCGGGGACAGCCGCCGCATCAACGCATAGGTCAACACGACGGACAGCACACCGCAGAACGCCGAGGGCAGGCGCACCGCCGCCTCGCGGGCGCCGGCGATCCCGATCCAGGCCTTCGTCAGGAGGTAGTACAGCGGTGGGTGGGCGTCGCCCGCTCTGAGCAAGGGGAGGATGTCCTGCCACCTGTGCTCTGCGACCCACACCACCCACGCTTCGTCGAACCACAGGCTGTTTTGGCCGAGCAGGGAGAACCGCAGGGCGGCCGCGACGGCGACGATGCCCGCCAGCGCCACACCCGGCGCGCGCCACTTCACCGGTCCGCCACCGGCGATGGCGGGTGCCGGACCAGGCCGGCTCCGTGGCCCGGCTTCGCCTCGAGCAGATACACCCATGTCCCCGTGAAATCGTGGTAGCCGGTGACTTGAAAGGCGCTGCGCAGCGCCGGCAGCAGCCTGTCCTGAGTATGGGAGTGAAACGTCACGGTGGCAATCAGCCACACGCGGCTGTGCCTGACGGCCAGGGCCTCTGCCTCGGTCCGCGTGAACCCCGGGCGGGCGTGTCCTCCGGGGAGCCCTTCGGCGGCGCGCAACACCATCGCCGGATGCGGTTCCCGGAAGTAGTATGCAAAGGGGAGCACGGCCACATCCTCGACGTAGAGGAAGAAATCCCCGGGTCTGACCTGCGACCTGACCAGATCGGCCGCCGCCCGCCACCGGAAGGGCCGGAAGTACGGATCGAAATAGTAATGATCGAGCACCGGCACACTGTACAGCAGGAGGCCCGCCGTGAGGAAGGCGAGGATCCGATCCCGCCGCCCGCGCACCTGATCCGCCACAGTCACGAGCCCCTGGGCCAGGAACACCGCGTAGAACGGCGATAAAAACGAGAACCCGTGCGGGTACACCACGGGGCGCCCCAGCAGGACCACAAACATCACTGCGATGATCAGGGCGGGCGGAAGCCCGACCAGCGCCCGGCCGCGCGGGCCGGACGCGAAAGACGCCGCTCCCCGCCATAGCACCACGAGAAACGGCGATAGGAGGATCACCTGCTCAATGGGCGGCAGCGTGCCGGGCAGGAAGTAGCTCGGCATGCCGAAGAGCGACCCCCCGAACGCGAACAGCCCCAGGAGCGCGCCGGGGCCGAAGAGCGCGTGCGGCGGCCAGGCTCGGCCATACTGCCCCCCCGCCTGGTGCCAGGCGGCGGGGACCCAGGGGGCATAGAGCACCGCCGCCGCGCCCATCGAGGCCAGCCACGCGCCGAGGTGCCGGCGCTCCCAGCCCGCCACCCACACCCCGTGGGCGAAGAGGACGAGGAACCCCAGGTACTGCGTGTAGACCATCAGGACTGCAAGCACGGCGTATCCGGCCCAGGGAAGCGCCCCTCCCCGCTCCACTCCAACCGCGAGCGCCAGCGTGGACGCCAGGGTGAGCGCGCCCAGCAGCGGGTACATCCGCGCCTCCTGCCCGGCCATGATCTGGAATGGCGACACGGCTACCAAAAAGGCGCTGAGGAGGCTCACCGGCTCCGAGGCCACCCGGCGCGCAAGGGCATATGTCAGGGGGACGCAGATGACGCTCAGGCAGGCCGAGGGGACCCGCACCGCCGCCTCTCCCGTGCCGGCGACGCCGGTCCAGGCTTTGACGAGCAGGTACCACAACGGCGGATGGAAGTCCCGGCCCGCGAGCAGGGGCAGAACGTCCTCCCATCGATGCGCCCCGACCCACACGACAAACGCTTCGTCAAACCAGAGGCTGTTATGCCCGAGCCCGGCAAAACGCAGGACCGCAGCCAGACCCATGATTCCTCCGAGAACCACTCTCGAGTCCAGGCGAGGGAAGGCCCAAGCGCGGCCCGGGCGTGGCGCCGCAGCGTCCGGCTCGGGATTCAGCGCGATCGTCGGTGCGTGGCTCATCGGCGAAGGCGGGCCCCGCCCTCAGTGCGATGGGGGTGATGTCGTTTCAAACAGATACACCGCAACGCCGTGGAAGTCGCGGACCCCGCCGGACCGAAACGCGACACCGAGGGCGGGAAGGACGCGCCGGCTCAGGGATGCCCTCGGGGCGCTATTGACCACCAGCCACACGCGCGGGAAGCGCTCCGCCAGGCGGCGCACCTCTGCCGCGGCGAGGGGATCCCTCCGCCGGCCGCCGAGGGGCCCCCCGTCGAGCGGATCCAGGTTCACGGAGGGGTGCGCGTCCGGGAAGTAATACGTGAAGGTCTGCTCCGCCGGCCCGTCCCCGTACACAAAAAAATCGCCGGGCCTGGCGAGCGTCTTCACCAGCGCGGCCGCAGCGCGCCACTGGTACGGGCGCGAGAGCGGGTCGAGATAGTACCGATCCAGCACGGGCGCGGAGTAGAGGAGGAGACCCGCGGCCAGGAGGGCGGAGACACGGTCGCCGCGCTCGCGGAACCGCTCCCCGGCCGCAACGATCCCCCGGGCGAGAAACACGGCGTAAAACGGGACGAGAAAGGAGAACCACCGCAGCAGGAAGACCGGTTTCGCAAGAGACGCCGCGAGCGTTGCCGCGATCGCCACCGCCGGAGGGAGCCCGAGGAGCGCTGCGAGGCGGCGGTCGGACGCCATCGCGGTCGCGCCCAACCACAGGACCACGAGGAACGGCAGGAGGACAATGAGCCGCTCCACCGGCCCGAGGGAACCGCCCGAAAGGTACCCGGTTGTTCCGAAGAGCGATCCGCCGAAGGCGAACAGCCCGAGCAGGTCGGTCGGTATTTGATAGACGATGACGCCGGACGCGGACGGCCCACCGTGCGAGCGGACGATCTGATCCAGGCCGTGCGAGTGGATCGCCTGATCCCACAGCGACGGCAGCCAGGGGGCATACAGGATGGCGGCGCCCCCGGCGGCCGCAAGCCAGCGCCCGAGGCATCTGCGTTCACAGCAGGCCATCCAGACGCCGTGGGCCGCGAGCACGAGGAGGCCCAGATAGTCCGTACCGGCCGTCAAGGTCGCCAGCACGACGTAGATGAGCCACCACCCCACGCCACCTCGGGCCACGGCTTCGGTCAGCGCCAGCGTGGCGGCCAGGACGAGCGCGCCCAACAACGGGTACATTCGCGCCTCCTGGCCCGCCATGATCTGGAACGGCGAGACGGCGACCAGGAGGGCGCTGAGAAGGCTCACCGGCTCCGGGGCGACCCGCCGCAGCACGGCGTACGTCAGGGGGACGCACAGGAAACTGAAGAAGGCCGAGGGGACGCGGATGGCCGCTTCTCCCGCGCCCGCCACCCCGATCCAGGCCTTCATCAAGAGGTAATACAGCGGGGGATGGAAATCGACGGTCCGCACGAGGCGCAGGAGATCATGCCACTCGAACCGCGTGATCCACACCACGAACATCTCATCGGACCACAGGCTCGGCTGGCCGAGGCGCACGAACCGGAGTCCGGCCGCCAGGGCGATGATCCCGCCGAGGGCCGCTCCTGCCCGCATCCTCCCAGGGGTCCACCGGCGGCCTGGGCGCGCTTCACCGGCACCCGGCTGCGGGGTCATCCGCACGGGGGATCCGTTCGGGACGTTCTCGCCCACGCCGGAGGCACGTGCTGGCTCAGGCCATGGCCCGTCGGGCCGCGGGATGACGCCCGGAGAGCCCCGGGAACGTCGCGGGCCGCGCCCGCCGGGCGCGGCCCGCTCGGGGAAGCGGTCCCTCACTTGACCGACAGCGCCAAGTTGAAGATCGGCAGGTACAGGGAGATCAGCATGGCGCCGATGACGATGCCCATGCCCACGATCAGGATGGGCTCCAGAATCGAGGTCAGGCTCGCCACGGTGTTATCGATCTCCGCGTCGTAGAAGTCGGCCACCTTGTTCAGCATGGTTTCCAACGCCCCGGTCTCCTCGCCGACCTTGACCATCTGGATCACCATGGGCGGGAACATCCCGCTCGCCTGCAGCGGGACGGCGATGCTCTCGCCTTCCCGGATGCTGGTGCGGACGGATTCCACCGCTTTGGCGACCTGGACGTTGTCGATCGCCTTGCCCACCACCTCCAGCGACTGCATGATGGGCACGCCGCTGGCGACCAGGGTCCCGAACGTCCGGCTGAACCGGGCGATGATGATCTTCTTGTTGACCGCCCCGAGGATCGGCAGCCGCAGCTTGACGAGGTCGTAGTGCCCCTTGCCCTGAGGGGTTTTCACGTACGTCCGGACCGTGTACAAGGTCCCCCCCAGCGCGGCGATGATCAGGTACCAGAACTTGCGGAGGATCGTGCTCACCCCCATCGCGATCTGGGTGGGCAGGGGCAGCTGGGCGTTTGACCCCAGCTCCTTGAAGAACGACGCGAACTGCGGAATGATCACCACGGTCATAAAGAGCAGGGCCCCGATCGCGGCAGTGGCCAGGAGGACCGGGTACGTGGTGGCGGACTTGATCTTCTGGCGCAGCGCCAGCTCTTTCTCCAGGAAGTTGGCCAACCGGATGAGCACGTCATCGAGGACGCCGCCCGCTTCGCCGGCTTTGACCATGTTGACGTACAGGTTGCTGAAGGCGGCCGGATGCTTGCCGAGCGCGGTGCTGAGCGTCGACCCGCCCTCGATATCGGTCCGGACCGCGGCGATGACCTCTTTGAGCTGCTTCTGCGTGGTCTGATCCTCGAGGATGGCGAGCGTCCTGACCAGCGAGAGACCGGCATTGACCATGGTGGAAAACTGCCGGCTGAAGACGGCCAGGTCCTTGAGGCCGATGCCCTTGAACTTGGCGAACCACTCCCCCACCCCCACCGGCTCGGTCTTGCGGTGCAGGTTGGTGATGAAGAACCCCATCTCCCGGAGCTTCTGCGTGACGGTCGCATCGCTCTCGGCCTCGATCGCCCCGGCAAGCACTTTGCCGGTGACGTCTCGGGCGGTGTATTCATACAGTGGCATGGCGCCTCCCCTCCCGACCCTTCATGAGAAATATGAATCGTCTCCCGGCGCCCTCGTTCGGGGCTGCGGCCCCCCGCGCCGCGCGCCTATTCACGAATCAGCTTCCGCAGTTCCTCAGGATGAATCGCCCGGCTGAGGGCGTCCTCGACGCTGACCATGCCGCGCCGGCACAGTTCCGCCAGCGCCATGTCCATCGTCTGCATGCCGTACTGGGCCCCGGTCTGCAGGGTCGATTCGACCTGGTGCGTCTTGGCCTCGCGGATGAGGTTGCGGATGGCGGGGGTGGCGATCATGATCTCCACCGCCGGCACCCGGCCGATCTCCTCGATGGTCGGAAAGGCCCGCGCGATCGTGGCGGCGCCGACCCGGCGCTGCCCGGCCGCCCGACCGGCCCCCGCCCGCGCCAGGTACTTCTGGTTGGTGAGGAGCTGCATCGAGACGACCGCTTCGATCACCTGGGCGAGCTGGATCCGAATCTGCTGCTGCTGGTAGGGCGGAAAGACGTCGACGATCCGGTCGATGCTCTGCGCCGCGTTCGACGTGTGCAGCGTCGCAAACACGAGGTGGCCGGTCTCGGCGATCGTCAGGGCCGCCCCGATCGTCTCCAGGTCGCGCATCTCGCCGACCATGACCACGTTCGGATCCTCGCGCAGCACGCCGCGCAGCGCGTTCGGGAAGCTCTGGGTGTCGAAGCCGAGCTCGCGCTGGTTGATGATGCTCTTCTTGTGCTCGTAGAGGTACTCGATGGGATCCTCGACCGTCACGATGTGGCAGGCCCGATCGATGTTGATGGCGTCGATCATGGCGGCGAGCGACGTGCTCTTCCCGTGGCCGGTCGGCCCGGTCACCAGGACCAACCCGCGCGGCTTGCGCGTGAGGTCCCGGAGGATCGGGGGAAGGTTGAGATCCTCGATGCTGGGGATGGCCGAGGAGATGGACCGCATGGCGATCCCCGTCGCGCCGCGCTGGCGGTACAGGTTGACGCGGAACCGCCCCAGTCCCGGGACGCCGTACGAGAGATCGAGCTCCCAGGTCTTTTCGAACTTCTGCTTCTGGAACGCGTTGAGCATGCTGTAGGCCAGCTGCGCGGTGTCCTCCGGGGTCAACACCTCGTGCTGCTCGAGCGCCTGCAGCTTCCCCCAGACCCGCAGCATGGGCTTCCGGCCAACGGTGAGATGGAGGTCGCTGGCCTGCGCATCCATCGTTTCTTTGAGCAGTTCGTTAATCTGCATTATGCGCCTCCCACGGCACGGACGTCATTGTACGCGATGCGGGCCATCTCAGTCGTCGACGTAGACGACGTCGAGGACCTCCTCCGGACTGGTCATCCCGAGGATGATCTTCTCGAGGCCGTCTTCGGCCAGCGACCACATCCCCGCCCGGGTCGCCGCTTCCCTGATGTCCGCCGCCGACGCCCCCTTCGTGATCAGCGCCTTGACTTCGTCGTCGACCACCAAGATCTCGAAGATGCCGATCCGGCCCTTGTACCCGATCTTGCCGCAGAACTCGCACCCGACGGGCCGGTAGATGGGGACCTGGCCGTCGCCGGCGACCATCCCGGCGCCGAGGCGCTCCAGCAACTGGGCCGGCGGGGCGTAGGGCTGCTTGCACCGTTCGCACAGCGTGCGGACGAGCCGCTGGGCGATCACCCCGATCAGGGAGGAGGCCACCAGGAACGGCTCGATCCCCATGTCGACGAGGCGGGTCACCGCCCCCGGGGCGTCGTTCGTGTGCAGGGTGCTCAGCACCAGGTGGCCGGTCAGGGCGGCGTGGATGGCGATCCGGGCGGTCTCCTCGTCGCGGATCTCGCCCACCATGATGATGTCCGGGTCCTGGCGGAGGAACGCGCGCAGCCCGGTGGCGAACGTCAGCCCCGCCTTCGGGTTCACCATGACCTGGTTGATCCCGGCCATCTGGTACTCCACCGGATCCTCGATGGTGATGATGTTGCTCTCGGTCGAGTTGAGGCGGTTGAGGATTGTATACAGCGTCGTGGTCTTCCCGCTGCCGGTCGGTCCGGTCAGGAGAATGTTGCCGTAGGGCTTGATGATCATCGACTCGAAACGCTCGCGGTTGTCGGAGAGGAGCCCGATCTTCTCGATCCCGACGACCGTGTGGCTCTTGTCGAGGATCCGCATCACCACTTTCTCGCCGAACACCGTAGGGATGGTGCTGACCCGCAGGTCGATCTCCCGGGTGTCCGCCTTGAGCTGGATCCGGCCGTCCTGGGGGAGCCGGCGCTCGGCGATGTCCATGTCGGCCATGATCTTGAGCCGGGAGATGATGGCGGCCTGGATGTGCTTGGGCGGCGTCATGATATTGTACAGCGCTCCGTCGATCCGGTAGCGGACCCGCACCCGCGTCTCCTGCGGCTCGATGTGGATGTCGCTGGCCCGCTGGCGGATCGCCTGCAGGATCATGCTGTTGACGAGCTTGACGACCGGGGCTTCGTCGACCAGCTTGCGGAGACTGTCGAGCCCCAGTTCCTCCTCGGGCCCCTCGGCTTTGATGTCCTGGATCATGGCCTCCAGGCTCTCGTCGAGGGCGGGGTACTGGTTGAGCACGCGGAGGAAGCCGTCGTGCGCGATGACCGCCGGCTCCGCGTCGTGCCCGGTCTGGCGGCGGACGTCGTCGAGGGCCACGATGTCGAGCGGGTCGACCATGCCGACCTTCAGCCTGCCGTTGGCCAGCGCCAGCGGAATCAGCTGGTAGCGCCGGGCCAGGTGCTCCGGCAGCGTCAGCAGCACCGTCTCGTCGGGGATGAAATCGTCGAGGTCGATGAATTCCATGTTGAGCTGCTGCGCGATCGCCCGCGCGATGTCCTTCTCGGTGCCGATGCCCATGGAAATGAGCACCCGGCCCAGGCGCTCCTTGCCCGTCTTCTGCTGCGCGATGGCCGCGGTGAGCTGTTCGCGCGTGATCAGCCCGGCGTCGATCAGCACCTCGCCGAGGGGTTTCCGGCGGCGCGGGGCCGCAGGCGCCTTTGCCCCATCGGGCGCCTTCGCCCCATCGCTCTTCCCGCCGCGCGGGATGCGAGGCCCGCCGGGTGTCGTGCTCATGCCCGCGCCGGCTCCGCCTTTGTCAGCAATCCGGTCTCGACCAGGTACTCGTAGATCTGCTGGAGCTTCGCAAAGCCGCGGAAATCCGCCCGGTACTCCTTCTCCAGCTTGTAGTCCAGCTCGACGAACTTGTTCAGCGTGACGAAGAACGCGTACTGCACGATGTACGAGGCGCTGGCGGGCGCGTCGCGGTTCTTGTCCACGAAGAGGTTGACGATGTCGACGTGCGGGAGGCCATCCGGGTCGAGGTTCGCGGCCTTGGCGCGCGACTCGAGATATTCCACCAGCTCCCGGGTCGCCTTCCAGTCCTTGGCGAGCACCATGGCGACGTCCAGGTCGTACTCGAGGTCGCCGCTCCCCATGCTGTGGTGCATCGTGGGTCGTTCAAACTCGGAGTACTCCGCCTCGTTCTCGGCCGGGCGCTCGTCGAGGCGGCACCCCTCTTTGTCGAGGGGCGAGATCGTGAAGATCGGGATGTTGAGCTCCAGGCTCATCTCCGCAAGCGCGGTCGAGAGCATGTCGTTGCGGGCCTTCCAGTCGTCGATGTGCTCTTCCAGCGGGATCTTCTGCAGGTAGTCCAGGAAGATGACGACATCGCTGGTCTGGAACTCCTGCATGACGTTGTACACGTGGGTCCGGATGCGGCTGAGGGTATCCTGCCGGCCCCCTTCGATGAGGAAGAGGTACGGGGCGAACCGCGCCATCTGCGCTTGGGCGGACTGGAGCTGCGGCACGATCGTCGCGCCGCCGGGCGTGCCCCCGGCGAGGATGGTCGAGGGAGCGATCCCGGTCTCTTTGGCGAGCAGCCGCGCCCCGAGGACACGCTGCGTCTGCTCCCACGAGTAGTACAGGCACGGGACGTGATGGTTGGTGGCCACGTAGGTGGCCAGCTCGAGGGCAAAGTTGCTCTTCCCGCGCCGCGGCGCGCCCGCCAGACCGTAGTAGAAACCGCGGCGCAGGCCGGAGAGCAGCGCGTTGAGGCGGTCGAACGGGCTGATGGAGAAGCCGAGGAGCGCCTCGCTGCCCCCCAGGCGCGCGGCGTCCTCCGTGAGCGTGCTGAGGATCGAGGTGACGGGGCCGAGGCGGCGCCGGACCCGCTGCTTCTGCAACTCGATGAGCTTATCCACCATCTCGGTGGTGAACTGCACCAGATCCCCGTGGGTCCCCTCGGCCTTCAAGAACCCGTCGAGTTGCGTGTACAGCGACTGAAGCCGCTCGCGGCTGTCGTGGTTGCGCAGCGCGTCCAGGTAGGCCATCAGTTTGCCCGCATCGGGGGGGCGCATCGAGATGACGGCGCGCAGATAGTGCTCCATCTCCGCGTTCAACACCCCGCGGCTCTCCAGATGGTTGCGCACCGTGACCTCGTTGATCGCCTCGGAGCCCCGTTTCAGGTAGAGGTCGATCAGGGCGTTGCACAGCCGCCGGGCGACGGGGGATGGGAGCAACTCCGGCGTGAATCCCTCGTTCAGCGCGATGGTGATGAGTTGCCGGTCCCGGACGAACCCCTTCAGGATCGTGGCTTCCAGGTCTTCGAAGTCCATCGATCGCCTCCGCTGCGTATACCTACGCGCCGATCGGCCGAGCGGGTTCCGCGCTGCTCGATCGACGCGTCGCTCCTGTCACTGCGGCAGCCAATCCACACGAAAGTATTCCCCAAATCGCCAGGTAATCAGACAAGGGATGCCGAACCGGCGGCCTCGTTGCCACGGCGACCCAGATCCGGCGCCCCCTCCCCGCCGCTCAGACCGACTCGCTCACGAACACAACCCGGAGCATCTCCTCAAATGTCGTCACCCCCTCCAGCACCTTGCTCACCGCATCCTGCCTGAGCGTGCGCATCCCCTCCGCGATGGCCAGTTCGCGCAGCTTCTCGGTGGGCGCGCCGCTCACGGCGAGCCCCCGAATCGGATCGGTGATCACCATCAGCTCGAACACCCCGAGGCGCCCCTTGTAGCCGGTCTTCCGGCAGTGGTCGCACCCCTTGCCCCGGTACAGGCGGACATCCGCCGCCGAATCGTGCTCCAGCCCCAGGCGGCGCAGGGCATCGACGGGCGGCACGTAGGCCTCCTTGCACTTCGAGCAGATCACCCGCAGGAGCCGCTGCGCCAGCACGCCGATCAGCGACGAGGTGATGAGGAAGGGCTCGACCCCCATGTCGCGCAGCCGCACGACCGCGCTGGGGGCATCGTTGGTGTGGATCGTGCTGAGGACCAGGTGGCCGGTCATCGACGCCTGGACGGCGATCTCCGCCGTTTCGCGGTCCCGGATCTCCCCGATCAGCACCACGTCGGGGTCCTGGCGCAGGATCGTCCTGAGGCCGCTGGCAAACGTCAGGCCCACTTTGACATTGACCTGCACCTGGTTGACGCGCGGGATCTGGTACTCCACCGGGTTCTCCACGCTGACGATGTTCCGCTCCGGGGTGTTGATCCGGGAGAGCGACGTATAGAGCGTCGTCGTCTTCCCGCTGCCGGTCGGCCCGGTCACAAGGATCATGCCGTAGGGTTTGGTGATGAGGCTCTCCCAGACCTCGAGCAGGGAGCCGGCAAACCCGAGCTCGTGGAGGGCGACCTTCGTGCTCGACTGGTCCAGGATCCGCAGCACCATCTTCTCGCCCAGCACGGTGGGCAGGGTGCTGACGCGCAGGTCGTATTCTTTGCCCTCCGCCTTGAGATGGATATGGCCGTCCTGCGGCAGCCGGCGCTCGGCGATATCCATGTCGGCGAGGATCTTGAGGCGGGAGATCAGCGGCGCCTGCACCACCTTGGGGGGCGACATGATGTCCTGCATGACCCCGTCGATCCGCAGCCGGACCTTCACGTCGTGGCGGTGGGGCTCGATGTGGATGTCGCTCGCGCCGGCCAGGATGGCCTTGCTGAGGATCTCGTTGACCGCGCGGATGATCGGGGCTTCCTCGACCGCGGTCCGGAGGTGCTCGAGGTTGGTCTCGTCCTGCCGCGGCTCCTCGGCATCCGGTTCCGCCCGGAACATCTCCTCCATATCGCCGCCGCCGCCGTAGACCAGTCCCTGGGCTTTGGCGATGTCGGCGGCGCTGGCGATCACCACCTCGACTTCGAGGCCCGTCAGCAGGCGGATGTCGTCGATCGCCACCACGTTCGAGGGGTCGGACATGGCGACGACGAGGCGGTTCCCTTCCCGCCCGATCGCGACGACCCCGTGGCGGCGGGCCAGGTAGGAGGGGATGAGGCGGGCGACCTCGGAATCCACCACGGTATCGGCAAGGTCGATATAGCGGAGCCGCCACTGCTCGGCCAGCGCCTGGGACAGCTGCTGTTCCGAGATGGCGTCCATCTCGACCAGGATCCGCCCCATCCGGGCGTTGCTCTGCCGTTGAACTTCGTTCGCCCGCCGCATCTGCTCCTCGGTCACCCACCCGTGGCTCAGGCAGATCTCGCCGAGGCGGGTCTCGCGGGGCCAGTTCTTGCCCCGCTCAGCGGTGTGCGCTCCCGGGGCAGGCACGGCGCTCCCCGGACGCCCCGGTCCGTTTCCCCGGGCGTCGCGGCCGGGCTTGTCGAACGCGGACGCCGGTTTCTTGACCGGCTGCGGGGCCGACGGCGGCGGCTTCGGCTCCGCGGGCAGGGGGGTCCGCCGGAGGGGGGCCGGGCGCGCAGGCGCAGCGGGAGGCGCGGCGCCCTGCGCCGGCTCGGGGGCCGGTGGGACCGCGGGCTTCGAGGTCGGCGCCTTGGCGGCGGTCGGGGCCGCCGGCCTGAGGGTCTCGAGGGCCGACTCGACCCTGCCGGCTTCATGGTGGTTCCCCGCCCCGGCATACGCGTCGCGCAGCGCCTTCAGCACGTCGGCATCGTCGGGGGCGAGCTCACTCGCGCGCTCCCATGCGGCGATCGCCCCGACCCACTCCTGAGCGCCCGACAGCTGCTCCCCCAACGCGCTGAGGACCATCACGGCGGCCGGCGGGACACCCTGCTCCACGTAGAGGTCGACCAGCTCCCAGTACGCAAACGCGTCGCCGGGGGCCAGCTCGATGACCTTCTTGAAGCACGCCACCGCGCTCTCGATCTGCCCCGAGGCGCGGTGCGACTGGCCGGTGTGAAACCAGACCGCGACATCGAGGCCGACGTCGAGCTCCGGCAGATCCAGCGCCTGCCGGTACTCGGCCAGCTGCCGGGCGATCTCGTCGGGAAGGGCGGACGCGTCGTCCGGCGCCTGCATGCCCTGCGGATCTCCTACAAGCATGCCGCCACGGCCTCCCGCGCTCGGGCGGCTTCGATCCGCAGCCGCCCCAGGTTGCAGAGCCGGTTGCCCATGACCACGAGCACCGCATCTCCCGCCGGGGAGACCGCAATGGGCCCGCTTTCAAATTCCACCAGCAGCATCTGCGGGCCACCGGCCGACGCGTCGGTGCCGAAGGTTTCCCACCCGATCAGCGCGCTGCTCGTGAACGCGCCCAGGGCGTCCATGTCAAACTCTTCTTCGGACGTGAGCCCCTCGATCACGAAGCCGTCGCGGCTCGCGACGCACGCCGCGATGACGCCGGGCTTTTTAGTCAGCTCGGCGAGCACCTCTTTGAGATTGGCCGTTGCTGTCGCCACCGCTCACGTCCCCTCCTTGCCGCCGTTTGCGCTACCCTGCCGCGGCAGGATCGACAGCGTTGACGAGCTCCGGCAGGTACCGGCGGAACTGCACCCGGGCTTTCCCGACGTTGCCTCTGCTGCTGAGAAACAATGCGACGCAGTAGTCGAGTCCCGGCATCGCCGCCAAGACCGTGAACCGCTCGCAGCTCATCATCAACTGGTCGAATGAGCCCCCCTCGGCCTTGCGGCACATGTAGAGCAGGAGCTTCGCGGCGGTGACGACGTCCTGGCTGACGTTCTCCGCAGGGAATCCGGCTTCCATCTTCAGGAGCTCGATCGGCGCCCCGTCCATGCCGATCAGGCCCGCCGCCAAGACCCCGTCGGTCCCCGCCACCATGGCCCCGAGGACCTCTCGGGCCTTCTTCATTCACCCCGCCTCCCGGTGTTGCCGGCCCCCATGGCGCCGGCCGGCTCGGGGGCTCGAGGCCGCGGGGTGGTCTCGTCGCCGTCCACCTGGTTCGGCTGGGCGGCGAGCCAGGCCCGAACCCCCTGCAGGCTCATGCCCTCTTCCTCGACCAGCCGCCGGATGGCCTGCACCAACCGGAGATCCCGGGTGGAGTACAACCGGTGCCCGCCCTTGGTCCGTGCGGGGCGGAGGAGCTGATACTCCACCTCCCAACTCCGCAGGCGCCGCGCGTCGACTCCCGACAGCGACGCAACTGTCCGGATGGGATAGATCGGCAGATCGTCCGATGGCTTCACGGCTCTCGTACCTCCTCTGTCGTCCCGTCCCTGGCATCGTCACCTTCACCCGTTTTGAGGAGTGTCGCAAGACGCTTCAGCGCGGCGGCGAGCACCCGAGAGACGTGCCGCTGCGAGACTCCCAACCGGCTGGCCACTTCGCTCTGGGTCAGATCCTGGTAGAACAGGTAGTAGACCACTTTTCGCTGCAGGTCCGCGAGGCGCTCAACCGCCTTCAACAGAATGATCCGGTCCTCAATGGGGAGCTGGAACGAGATGTACCGTTGATGCGCGATCACGTCCCGCCGGACCTCTTGATGGTCCACGAGATCGCTCATGGAATGGACGCGGGACTGGTTGTGCGCACGGAGAATCTCGAGGACGCCGGCTTCGGTCAGGTTCATCCGCTTGGCGATCTCCGCGAGCGTCGGCGTCCTGCCGAGGCTCTGCCGCAGCCCGGCGACCGTCTCCGTCACTTCGCTGTAGAGCTTCCGCACCCACCGGGGCGCCCGCATCTGGTCGACGGCGTCACGCAGGTAGTGCCGGATCTCCCCGGCGATATGGTGGTACGCGTACGCTTCAAACTTGACGCCGCGGCCTGGGTCGAACGACCCCACCGCGTTCATCAGGCCGATCGTGCCGATCTGCGCCAGGTCGTCGAGCGGGACGCCGACCCGGACATACCGGCGCGCGATTCGCTTGGCCAGGGGCAGGTAATGGCAGACCAGTTCCTCCCGCAGCTGCGGAGTGCTGGCGCGCCGGTACTGGCGGAACTTTGCGAGCAGTGCGCGATCGAGTTCGGTGTCCTGTTGCGGCTGGGATGCGTCCGTGTGGAGCTCTTTGACAGCGTGGGGCTCTTTGACAGCCGATCGAGTGCTGGCCATGATCCCCTCCTGGACGAGCGACGACCAGGTCGCGCCGATGAGCCGCGGGAGGGGGTGAACATAACGACCTCCCGCGCATCACGGGAGGTCGGAAAGTTGGCCTTAAGTTGCCGCTCCGGCAACCCGGCTGACTTGCCAGCACCGCTGGCCTGTCCCGTGGCTTTGCGCCCCCAGATCTCTCTGGGTTTGCCCTTGACGGAAGCATTGTGAGTTAAACATATGGCGTGATGGTTGTCAAGGAATTCGCCGGAGGCTGGCGTGATGCTCCGCGGAGGTTCCGATCTTCGTTGAAACCTCCACAGAACCGCACGGGCGCTGACGGGCAAGTGCGTCTATCCGGAAGACAATGTGGGCATAGTGCCGGATAGGGCTGCAGTCCCGGCACACGCGCCGGTATGCACTATTGGAAGGTCAGAGCGCAGGCGGCGACCACCAGCAGGCCGATCGTTCCGGCGCCCCTGATGCTCGCGGAAGACACGCGCGTCCGCTGATCCTTGATCCGAGGGAGGCTGCGGGGATGGATGGCACCGGCCACAGTCGTGAGGCGCTTCATACATCGATCCGCGAAGCCACCGCGATCGCGCAGGAGTTGGAGCGGCAGGCAGAAGCCGCCCAGACCCTGCTCAAAAACGCCACCGCCAACGCCGAGGAGCTGCAGCAGCAGGCCGCAACCGCGCAGCAGATGATCGCGGCGTATCAGGAGCAGGACGCGGTGATCGCCCGCGCGCTCGCGGAGGCCGAAGGGGCAAGCGAGCGGATCATCCAATCGGCCAAGGCGAAGGTCGAGGAGACCGTGGCGGCCGCCGAGGCCTCCGCTCAGGCCGCCGCCGAAGAGATCCTCCAGTCGGCCCGCCAGACCGCCGAGGAGACGCTCGAGCGCGCCCGCCTTGCCGCCCGCGATCAGGTGCAGGCCGCCGAGCGGGCCGCCGGGCAGAAGGTGGAAGAAATCAGGAAGAGCGCGGAGCAGTACATCGAGGGCATCGTCGACAAGCTGGAAGCCTTCGTCGTCGATCGCGAAGGCGTGTCTCGAGGGCTGGAAACGCTGGTCGAAAAGCACAAAGAGTCTCTGCAGGTCATCTCCCGTCTGAGGTCCGAGGTGGAAAGCGCCGTCCTTCCCGCGCTGCACCGCATGACGGGCGGGCTCCGAAGCGAGGCGGGCAGAGAGGACCGCGCGGCGCCGGAGGCCGATCGAAGGCCGATCGAAGCGAGGAGTAGTGCGGAGGTAAGCGAGGAGTGGAGCAAAGGGAAGGCGCAGCCCGCGGCCGCGGCGCAGACCCCGGTCCGCCCGGCGTCTGCGGCGCCGGGCGGCGCGCACCAGGCGGGATCCCAGCCGGCCGGGGGCCCGGCGCGATTCGCGGGCATGGCGGCGCGCGGCGGAGGGACGGCCGCCGCGCAGGGAGCGCAAGAAGCCCACGCGGCCGACGCGCAAGGGGCGCATGCGGCGGGCTCCCGATCCGCGGCGCACGTGGACGCCCCGGCTCACGCCGCAGGCCCGGCCCGCCAGACCGACGAGGCGGTCGATCAAACCGACGAGGCCGACGGAGCGGCAGCGCAGGACGCGGCGGAACCGCTCGCGCCCGCGGGGCGCGCCAACGGGGAGATCGTGGTCAGCCCGATCAACTCGTTCCTGCAGGCCACCAAGTTCATGGCGGCCCTCGCCCGGATCAAGGGCGTCCTCAGCGTCAAGCTCAGAACCTACGCGGGATCGAAGGCGGTCATCGACATCGTCACGGAAGGGCGCACCGTCGGGGGCATCGATATGTCGCTGATCGATGGGTTTCAGATCGATGTGGAGGAGTCGACCGACAGCCGGTTGTCGTTGAAGATCGGTCCGGCCGCCGCCCGCCCGGTGGCGCGCTAGATCCCCTCGCCCGTCGCGCCGGCGGGAGCGTCCCGCTCCCAGGGTCGAGCCTCGAGATAGCTCTGGACGATCAGCGCCGCCGCAACCCGATCCCGGACCGCGCGCCGGTGCTCACGCCGGGCGCCGGCCTCGATCAACGCCCGCTCGGCCGCAGCCGTCGAGAGGCGCTCATCCCACAGGTCGACCGGGACGTCGACCAGCCCGCGCAGCGCCCGGACAAACGCCTCGGCTCTCCGCGCGGCGGGACCGCTCGTCCCGTCCATGTTGCGCGGCCAGCCGACGACGATCCGCTCCACCCGGCGGGACTTCGCGAGATGAGCCACCTCCGCCAGGTCGCGCCGCAGCGCGGTATGTGACATCGTCAGGAGGGGGACCGCCACCGTACCCGTCGGGTCGCTGAGCGCGACCCCGATCCGCCGCTCCCCCAAGTCCAGTCCCAGGATCGTCACCGGCGTCCGTCGGACGTCATGGCTCACGCCGTAGGCTTGGCCGCCCCCAGGGCTTCGCCCACCACCGATGCCAGGTCGGCCATCACCGCATCGAGCAGCGCCGGGTCGCCGCCGCCCCCCTGCGCCAGTTCGGGACGGCCACCGCCCCGGGTGCCGAGCTTCCGGTTGAGCACGGCCATCACCTTGCCCGCGTGCGCGCCGCGCGCCACCGCATCGGGGGTCGCCATCACCACCACGTCCACCCGCCCGTCGCGTGCGGAAGCGGCAACGACCACACCCGCGCGAAGCCTGGGCTTGACGCGGTCCCCGAGCGCCCGGAGCGCCGCCTGGCCGGCGCCGGGGCTGGTGACCCCGACAACGGTGACGCCGGCGACGTCGGGGGCGCTGCGCACGATCGCGTCGAGGTCCGGCACCGCGGCCTGCGCGCGGGCCGCCTCGACCTCCTCCTCGAGGCTCCGAACCCGGCCGGCCAGGTACCGGACGCGCTCCGGGACCTCGGAGGGCGAGGCCCGCAGGGTCTCGGCGAGGTCCCGGAGGACCTCCTGATCCTCCCGCGCCCGCGCGATGGCGGCCCGCCCCGTGAGGGCCTCGATGCGGCGGATGCCGCTTCCCACCGACGATTCGGAGGCGATCAGGAAGAGCCCGATCTCGAGGGTCGACGCGACGTGGGTTCCGCCGCAGAGTTCCCGGCTGTACTCATCGATGCTCACGACCCGCACCGTGTCCCCGTACTTCTCGCCGAAGAGCGCTGTGGCGCCGCCGGCGATGGCGTCCTGGTAGGCCAGGACCTCCGTCCGCACCGGGAGTCCGGCCAGCACCTGCTCGTTGACTCTCGCCTCGATGCGGGCGCGCTCCTCCGGTGTCACGGCGCGGAGATGGAAAAAATCAAACCGCAGGCGATCGGGGGCCACGAACGATCCCGCCTGGCGCGCGTGCTCGCCCAGGGTCTCCTGCAGGGCACGGTGCAGCAGGTGGGTGGCGGTGTGGTTCCGCATGATGTCCCGCCTGCGGAGGACGTCGACCCGCAGGCGCGCCGCCTCACCCTCCGCCACCTCACCCCGCGTGACCCGGCCGCGGTGCACCACCAGGCCCGGGACCGGCCGCTGGGTATCGGTGACCTCCACGACGCCGCCGGGCGTCACGATCTCTCCGGTGTCTCCCACCTGCCCTCCGGCCTCGGCGTAGAAGGGCGTCCGATCGCAGACCACCTCCACCACGTCTTCGGCGCGGGCGGCGGCGACCCGCTCGCCGCCGCGGAGCAGCGCCTGAATGCGGCCCTCGGCCTCCAGGGTCTCGTAGCCGACGAACTCCGTCGATGCCCCCGCCTCGTGGAGGCCGCCGTACACGGAGCGATCCTCGGTCTCGGCCTGAAAGACTGCCGCGCCGCGGGACCGCTCCTGCTGCTTGGCCTTCTCGGCGTCAAAGCCGGCGTCATCCACCTCAAGCCCGTGCTCGTGGGCGATATCGCGGGTGAGGTCCGGGGGAAAGCCATAGGTGTCGTGGAGCCGGAAGACCTCCTCCCCCCGCAGCACCGCAGCCCCTTGGCTCAGGGCCTCCGAAATCAGCGCATCCAGCCGCTCCAGCCCGGACCCCAGGGTCTCGCGGAACCGGGTCTCCTCATCCGCCAGCGTCTCCCGGATGAAGGGGGCAAACCCGGCCAGTTCAGGATACCCCACGCGCATGATGGCGATGACGGCGTCGGCCAGTCCGGCGAGCAACGGCCGCTGGGCTCCGGCGCGGCGCGCGAATCGAAGGGCCCGCCGCACGATCATCCGCAGGACGTAGCCGCGGCCCTCGTTGTCGGGGACGATCCCGTCGGCCACCAGGAACGTCATGGCGCGGCCGTGATCGGCCAGCACCCGGTAGGCGACGGTGTGGGTCGCGCGCTGCGTCTCGGAGTGCCCGAGGAGGCCCTGGATGCGGTCCTTCAGCGGCAGAAACAGGTCTGTATCGTAGTTGCTCCGCACGCCTTGGAGGACCGAGACGATCCGCTCCAGGCCCATCCCGGTGTCGACCCCAGGCCGGGGCAGCGGGGTCCTGGCACCGCCGGCGGCCTGATCGAACTGCATGAACACGAGGTTCCAGATCTCCAGCCACCGGCCGCAGCCGTTGTCGAGGGCGACGCTGCAGTCCGGGCGGCCGCAGGTGCAGGCCTGCGGGCCCCAGTCGTAGTGGAGCTCGCTCGTGGGCCCGCAGGGGCCGATGTCGCCCATCATCCAGAAGTTGGTGTGTTCCCCCATCTTGAGGATGCGCTCCGGAGGAACGCCGATGGCGGTCCAGGCCGCCAGCGCCTCGTCGTCTCCGTCGAGCACGGTGAACACCAGGCGGTCCGGAGGAATCCCAAATCGTTTCGTGGTCAGCTCCCAGGCGAACCGGACCGCTTCTGGCTTGAAGTAATCGCCAAAGCTGAAGTTGCCGAGCATCTCGAAGAAGGTGTGGTGCCGGGGAGACGGGCCGACGCTCTCCAGGTCGTTGTGCTTACCGCTCACCCGCATGCATTTCTGGACCGTCGTGGCCCGCCGGTACGGCCGCTGCTCGAAGCCCAGGAACACGTCCTTGAACTGGACCATCCCGGCGTTGGTGAACAGCAGCGTGGGATCCCCCGCCGGAACCAGCGAGGCGCTGGGGACCCGGGTGTGTCCCTCGACTTCGAAGAACTTGAGGAAGGCTTCCCGGATCTCGTCCGCGCGCATGACGGGCCGGCGGCGGGTGCTGCGCGTCACGACCCGCCCTCCGTGGCGGCCCCGACCGAGCCCAACAGCTCCTCGGCTGCGGCGACCGCCTCCTCGATTCCGTCGGCGGCGCGGTGGATCAGCGCGGGCGTGATCACGAGCGGCGGCGCCACGCGGATCACCTGCGGGTTGTTCAGCGTGTAGAACGTGATCACCCCGCGGTGGCCCGCCTCGGCGGACGTCATCAGCGCGTAGTCGCGGTGCGTGAATTCGATCCCCAGCATCAGTCCGCGGCCGCGGACGTCTTTCACCACCGCCGGGTGCCGCGCCTGGAGCTCGCGCAGCCGGCCCAAGAACTGCTCCCCCAGCGGGCCCGCGCGGTCGGCCAGACGCTCGTCCACCAGCACGTCGAGGGTTGCCAGCGCCGCGCGGCAGGCCAGGGGGTTCCCGCCGAACGTGGACGAGTGGATGTACGGATCCCGCTTCATGCGCTCCCACAGGGCGGGGCGGGCGGTGAACGCGCCGATCGGCATCACCCCGCCGCCGAGCGCCTTCGCCAGGGTCAGGATGTCCGGGACGACGCCCTCGTGCTCGACGCAGAACATGCGGCCGGTGCGGCCCAACCCCGTCTGGATCTCGTCGGCGATCAGCAGCACGCCCCGCCGGTCGCAGATTTCGCGCACCTGACGCAGGTAGCCCGCGGGAGGGAGGATGACACCGGCCTCCCCTTGGATCGGCTCGAGCATGACCGCGGCCACATCACGGCCGATCGCCGCCTCCACCGCGGCGGCATCGCCGAAGGGCACGTGGACAAACCCGGGCACGAGCGGCTCGAACGGGGTGCGGTAGTAGGCGCGCCCCGTCGCCGAGAGCGCCCCCAGGGTCTTGCCGTGGAACGCCTCCTGCATGACCACGAAGCCCGGCCGGCCTGTGGCCAGGCGCGCCAGCTTGATCGCCCCCTCGTTCGCCTCCGCGCCGCTGTTGCAGAAGAACGAGTACTGGAGGTCGCCGGGCGTCACCTCCGCCAGGCGCTCCGCGAGCGCCGCCATGGGCGCGCTCGGCATCGTGCGCACGGACATCGGCATCCGGTCGAGTTGGTCGCGCACCGCCGCCAGGACCCGGGGATGGCGGTGGCCGATGTTGAAGATCGCCGGGCCGCACGCGCAGTCGATGTACTCGCGGCCGTGGACATCCCAGACCAGGCACCCTTCAGCGGCCCATTCGACGGTCTCGACGCCGCCGAACTGGAACAACCGCGCGAGCCCGGGGTTGAGATACCGCCGGTACTGCGCCAGCGTGCGCTCGATCAGCTGGGCCCGATCGGCGCCCTCCGGGAAGCGCCGGGGACGTCCCGGCGGCGCGGGGTGGGCGGGCTCAGGGCGGGGGCGGGCCATGCTGGACCTCCGAAGGCTCCGCCGGCTCCCGGGCCGCCGCCGCGGCCAGCACGGCCTCGGCCTTGCGGACCACCTCGCGGGTTTCCTTGTACTTGATCCGGTCCAGAGCTTCCGCGACCGACACCCAATCACAGCGCACGAACCCCTCTTCGCGCTGCGGGCAGGCCTCTTCCCCGCCGAGGAACTCCATCAGGTAGTAGTGCACCGTCTTGTCATAATAGGTGTCTTCGGTCTTCCAGAAGAACAGATAGCGCTCTTCGCCGAGGTCGCGCACGATCCGGACGTTGTGAAGCCCGGTTTCCTCGCCGACCTCCCGGAGCGCGACGGCTTCCGGAGTCTCCCCCGCCTCGATCGTCCCCTTGGGGAGCATCCACTTGCCGGCTTCGTGCTGCAGGAGCAGGATGCGGTATTCGGCCGGGGAGGCGGCTGCACCGGACCGGCGATAGACGACCCCGCCGGCGCTGTGGGCCCGCTTCACTTTCCGGGCCGGCTGGCGCACCGCACCGCTCCTTTCGCCCCGACGGCCGGGCGTGCCCCGTGCAATCCAAGCACAGGCGCGGCCGGGCGCTCACCAGCCTCGCCGGCTGCGGCGAACCCGCGATCCGGGAGGATCTCCTCTTCAGACGGAAGCAGGCCCGAGGCTCAGAACCGTTTGCGCCGAGCCGCGCGGCGGCGCCGCTTCTGGCTGGGCTTCTCGTAGTGTTCGTGCCGCTTCGCGTCTGTGAGGATTCCGGACCGCTTGACCTGACGCTTGAACCGTCGCAGGGCGCTGTCCAGCGTCTCATCCTTGCCGACCCGAACCTCGGTCAAGAGTCCACCTCCGGTGGCTGCGGCTCCGTGCGATGAGGCCATTATACACGAGGGGCGCCCCGAACAGCAAACGGGGCGCCCCTCGCGCCGGCGAGGTGGAACGATCCGAAGGGCGTCCGAGAGAACCTTCGACGTCTAGCGGGGTGGCGTCAGGGACTCTGGTAGGTGATCGCGCCGACCGAGTCCACGGACGCGGTCCTGGTTCCGGCGATGCTCACCAGGGTGATGGTGTGGGCCGCGTCCGGAACGCCGAACGGAGAGAACGTCACGGTGTCGCCCGCCTGCGGCGTCACGCCGGTGGGCAGCGAGGCGTTCTCGCGAAATCCGCCGGTGCTCCGCGCGATGATATAGTTGCCGGAGGAGCTCGTGAAGGTGATGGTGTACTGCGATCGCTCGGCCTTGGCGCGCTCCTCGGCCTCGCGAATATTCGAGGCCACCTGGATCGCCGCAAACCGCAGCCGCTGCTGGGCGGTGTAGTTGCGCCAGCTCGTGTAGCTCAACGTCACGAGGACGCTCATGATCGTGATGACGATCACCATCTCGATGATGGTGAACCCGCCTTCCCGGGGCCGAGGCATGGTGGGCACCGCCCGGCGCACAGACATCGCCTTACGGCGGGGTCGCTTCACGCCAGACCGGCCTCACTCCGGCCAAGGGCTGGGAGCCGCCGACGACCATGTACAGGTTCGTCGTCGGAAAGAACGGGGGCGTGAATCCGCGGCTCATCCGCGTGTCGAAGGTGAAGGCGCGCCCGTACCCGGTGGCCTGCTGTCCCAGGGTGGCGTTGTACGTTCCGAAGTTGCCGTAGTATTTCTCGATCAGCCCGCCGAGCAGGTTGATGTTCCCCCGGGGGCCGCCGGTGTTCCAGTTCTGCACGTTCACCGAGCTGTTGTACGCGCTGCCGGAACTCCCGGCCATGAGGATGGCATCGATGATGAGGTTGTTGGGGGCTTGGGGCATGACCTGGATGTCCCCGCCGGCCGCGTAGAGCCCGAGCACGTTGATCGGGTTCGAGTTCGGATCGGCGGGATTGGGCGGGGTCTGGTAGAGGACGTTCCCCGCGATCCCGATCGACCCCGCGGAGACGATCGATGTCTGCTCGTTCTGCTGCAGCGTCCCG
>WNGI01000202.1_pt1 | contig 41712 bp, 39 predicted proteins | sample 5400621 | NCBI WGS metagenome assembly WNGI01 (sample SAMN13153374, study PRJNA577476) | soil metagenome | isolation source: 20 cm soil or saprolite under Garry oak tree replicate 1 | place: USA:California | collected 2016-06-15
CGGTAAGAAAGACGGCACGCTTTGGTATTACCGCGCGCTTGTCACCGCGTTTCGCCAGCATGGCGATCATACCGATCTCGTCGGCGAGCTCGATCGGGTGGTAAGTGACATCGAGAAGTTTGCGCGAGAACGATGAAGGATGGACCTGGCAGCCAGTAAATCGCGATTCCTGAGGGATTTTGAACGATGATCGCTGCGGCTATGTCTAGCTTCCACTATGACGAAACTCATTGCGTTAGTAACGGCGGGACTGTTTGCGGCAGGCACGATGTTTGCGGGTGAACATGGCGACTGCACAAAACAAGTCGGGAATCAAGCGAAGGCTGCGTGTCAGGTTTCGTTGGCGAGCCTGAACCTGACAGCTGATCAGAAGACAAAGATGGATGCGGCCATGACCGAGCATCAGAAGGCCGGTTGCACCGAAGCCAGCGAGACCAAATACAAGCAGGAAGCAAAATCAATCCTGACGCCAGAGCAGTTCGCAAAGTTCAAAGCCGAGTGCAAGAAAGGCGAAAAAGAGAAGACGCAGACCTAATCGCGAGTTCGCAATTAGATCAAGGCTTCGCGCCGAGAGCAATCTCGGCGCGTTCCGTGTACGCATTCGCGTCCACCATCCGTTGATCGAATGTGAGATGGCGCACCCGCTCCAATGAGCTTCGGCGTGGCAAGCAGCGACGTGGCTACAGCGTCTGCGTATCTGCGAACATTTCTTGTATCTGTGTTCCAACTGTGTCCATCTGTGGCTAAAGATTCGAGCTAGTTGATATGAACCCGCCACCTTCACCACGTCGAAAACGTTTCCCGTGGGTTTGGTACCTGCTGGCGCTTTTCCTGATCCTGGCGTTTGCGTTTGCGCCGATTGGATCTGTGATGTTGTGCGCTTGGATTGCTAATGCGTACGGCTGCAAGGTCGATGAAGGCTCAGTGCATCCCTGCATTATCAACGGACACGATTATGGCGAGCTTCTATACGATCTCGGCGTGATGGGTTGGTTCATGCTCGTTACTATTCCCGGAGGACTAGTCGCATTTGTCAGCTGGCTGATCTTTCTCATCCTGCATCGTGTAGCCTGGCGAAAGCGAGTCTCTGCCGGAGTTCCTCCTCCGATTCCCTCGCCGCCATCACCGGCTTGAGCGGTTATGATGTCACGGTTGATCGTCGATTATTGAGAGTCGAGAGACCAGGCACGGTTAAGATTATGAGAATTCACATCCTTCAGCTTGTTCTCGTGCAGTCTGTAGCGAGCATCGCACTCTATGCGCAAGAGACGCAGGCGGCCGCTACAGCAGCGAAGCCAGCGTTCGTTTTCGAAGGCGTCAGTTATTTCCACCGCTGGTCGATGAATGATCAGCATGAATTTACGCCTGGCGGTCAAGAGGACCTCGAGAAATGGTCTGATATGATCACGATGAATGTTTACTCGAATGCTCATGATGGTGACGCGCTGGCAGCAAAAGCGAACGCGGTCCTGGAAAATTATAAAAGCCACAACGGCACGGTGCTCAGACCAATTCAGTTCCTCGGACGCCGGATCGGCCCGCGGAGCATTTCATCGCGGTGGTGTTTGGCCGGTCAAACTTTATCGAGGTGGCGTTTGCTCGCTTTAAATTAGTGGACGGCGCCGGATGCTCGATCGTGTATTCACATCGCATTTACGGCGAGAAAGTCGGCGACCAAATGAGTGCCTGATCAAAGGACAACGGCCCGAAAATGGAAAAGATGCTGATGGAATGGAACGATACGCCATCGCCAGCTTCACTCCGCGAATTGCCGCGCAAAGCAGCGCGCCTTGAAGAGGCGAAAGCTTCGCCTTCGAAGATTTGATCTGCGTCAGGGTCTCGAGATTGGAATAAGCCGGAGTCACCGACAGCTCCGAATTTCTTCGCGAGCAGGCAGGCTACAACGCAGCTGACCTGTGTGTGACAAGCTTCGGCACGGCGAGAGATGAACCCGCGATTTACAAACCGCCGCTACAGTAATGATCGCAGGCGAGATGCCTGCCGCTACAGTATTCGCCTAGCAATCGCAGCTCTTGCCGCAATTGCACGCCTTACCGTTATTCATCGGGCAATTTTTGCCGGTCTCTTTACACGCGGGCTGATCTGCTGCGAGTGCAGTCGCGCATATGATCGCTGCGAAAACGGAAAAGAGAACTTTCGTGTACGCCTTCATACAGATTTGAATCTTTCCCCAGTAGCAAAAGTTGCGCGAGAAAAACATGAGCGGTGATGATCGTCGGCTCGCCACCCTCGTAGTTCGAATTTCGAGCAACTGAAACGTTGAGCGAAGCTTCGGGCCGAATGAAAGATCTTACTCAAGGCTCGGTACGCAGCACGCATTGTAGACGCAGTTAATTTATGAAAGATCTGACGACGGGTTCAGTGACCAGGCATTTGCTGCATATGTCTGCGTTTTTGGCTGCGAGCATGGTGGTGCAAACGCTTTATTTACTGGCCGATCTTTATTGGGTTGGACACCTCGGGAAGGAAGCGATTGCGGCCGTTGGCGTGGCGGGAAACATCATGATGATTGTGCTGGCGCTGACCCAGATGCTGGGTGTCGGAACCACTACGTTGATCGCGCACGCCGCCGGAAGAAAGGACCAACCGCGCGCCGAGCTTGTGTTCAACCAATCTTTTGTCATGTCTATCTTACTTGCCATCATTTTGGGTGGTGTCGGGTTCCTTGTGCGTCCTGCCTATTGCGAATGGTTGAGCGCGGACGCGGCGACGGCGATCCTGGCAAAAGCTTATCTGCTCTGGTTTCTTCCTGGACTCTTACTTCAGTTTCCTCTCGTGGCGCTGGGTTCGGCGCTGCGCGCTACTGGCATCATAAAGCCAGCTGTAGGATTCCAGATTCTGAGCGTGCTGCTCAACATCGTGCTCGCTCCATTGCTAATTTTTGGAATTGGTCCATGGCCGAAACTGGGTGTGACCGGCGCAGCGCTTGCCACGTTTGTTTCGATACTCGTCGCCGATGTGCTGATGGTAATTTATTTCAAAAAGAAATATCATTACCTGCGGTTTCGGTTTCCGCTGTTTCGCCCGGACACAAAAATTTGGGGCGGGATGCTGCGGATCGGTGTGCCGGCGGGCGCGGAATTTTTGTTGCTCTTCGTTTACATCATGCTGGTTTACGCGATCATCCGCGGGTTTGGACCTGCGGCTCAGGCGGGTTTCGGAATCGGCGCGCGCGTGATGCAGGCTCTTTTTCTGCCCGTGGTGGCGCTCAGCTTTGCTGTTTCACCTGTAGTGGGACAGAACTTCGGCGGACGTCGTGCCGATCGAGTCCGGCGTTCCGTCTATTCGGCTATTGGCATCGCGTCACTGATGATGCTGGTGCTCACGTTAATCACGTATTTCGCGCCGGCGACGTTGATTCGCGTTTTCTCACGCGATCCGCGCGTGATTGCTTTTGGCGGCGAATACCTTCAGATCGTCTCATTGAATTTCATATCGGCGGGGATTGTCTTTGTAAGTTCCAGCATTTTCCAAGGAATCGGTAACACGCTTCCGCCGCTGTTCAGTTCGATGACACGGCTGGCAGTGTTCGCTGTGCCAGCGTTGCTCATATCACGAACGCCTGGGTTTGAGATAAAACACGTATGGTATCTGTCGGTTGGATCCATCATTCTGCAGATGTGCGTTAATCTTTTGCTGCTCCGGCACGAGCTGCGGAAGCGACTTCGATTCGATGAACCGGAAACTTTCATTCCAGCGAGCGCGACGGCGTCTTAGCTCGCGTGCCCACGACTCCGCGTGCGCCTTCTTCTATCCGATTCGCGATGGCGCAAGGAGCCGAAATGCGACCAGGCTGACGAAAATGGCGACGCAAACCCAGCCGAACCAATCGCCAGCTCGCGTGTAAAACGTTTGTGCAGACCCAACGTTTACTTTTGCTGTAATCGACACGAAACGGCCGGGAACGGTTGCGGCCTCAGCGACGATCCGACCACGATTATCGCTAAGGGTTAAGAGTCCGTTGCGCCCGGAACGAGCAAGCGCAAAACCGTTCTCAACCGCACGTAGCACGGCCATCCGCGCGTGCAGCCAGCGATCGAGATTGAAGTCCCATGCAGGCACCAGCAGCAGGGTGGCGCCTTCGGCGGCATATTTGCGGCTGAGCTTCGGGAAATCCATGTCCTTGCAAATTTGCAATCCCCAACGTCCCGACACTTGGTCGAGAAGCACTCGTTTGTCGCCGGGTTTTTCGGGCTCAACGCCCGGTACCAGATGATGCTTATCGTAGTTCGCCTCGAATTTTCCGTCCGCCGAATAAAAGCGAGAAGAATTAAAGGCGCCGAATGGCGTTCGCCGAACAAGGCCAAGGACAATCGCCGCGCGTGTGTCAGCAGCAGTTGCAGAAAAGAGCGCATCCACCTCCGCTAACGCGTTCTCGCTAACGCGCGCGATTTTTTCCGGGAGAACAACAGCCTCCGTTCCAGTTGGAGTAACACGCCGGACCTCGCCAGCATACTCGCGCAACAGTGCTAGCGCTTGCTCTTCGGTACCGAGGTAAACGCTCATCGGCACGTCCTTAGCGATAAGTGTCACCGCTACAGATTCAGCCGAAGGATTTGACCGCAACCGCCATTCGCCAAAAAGAAAGAACGCGCAAACAACGATGCCGATAGTGACGGCAAGCGCACCACGTTGCCGCGGATTTCCGATGCCGCTCAACAGAGCTGCGATCGTGCCGGCAAACAGAAACACGATGAAGCTAATCCCCCAAAGACCAATGATCGAAGCGATCTGGATCACGGGGAGGCAATTCATTTGTGTGTAAGCGAGGTTGCCCCAGGTGCTATGAGGCGACGCGATCGCGGTGAGATATTCGTATGCCACCCAATAAACTGGGAAAGCAAGCGCCGCGAGGAAGAGCAATCCACCGCGAAGAAAGCTACGCACGAATAGAACGCCCAAACCGAAAACCGCAGCAGGGACTACAAAGTAAAGGATCATGATTTGCCATGGCAGTTCGATCTCATGCCTGACGTAGTTCCATTGGTTCATTTCGCCAATGAGCCACGCGACCGAACCGAGCAGAAAAGCTGTGCTATTACGGATTCGCGGCGCGATCGCGAGTACGGGAACAGGCGCCAACCACAGCATCCACCAAATTGGCTGAAGGCCGGTGCCCAAATACGAGAACGCAGCCGACCCGAGACCGGCACCAATGATGACCAAAAACTTAGGTGATCGCATCCAAACCCGCTGCGCAGTAATTACTCCCCACGATTCTGTCAGCAAGCGCGACGGCCTCGAAAGATCGCGGTGTCTCAGCGACCTTTACGTCCCCGGCCCAAGCGCGCGCAGGCTTTCTTCAATCTGGTCGATCAACTCAGGAATATTGATCGGCTTCGCGAGAGATCGATGCCCTTCGATGCGGAGACCAGCTTTTGTCTCAGGTTCTGTGATTAACGCAGTGAGAAAAATTATCGGCGTGCTACGTAATTCTGGATCGGTGTCGATTTGTGCTGCTACTTCGCCTCCATCTGTCTTTGGCATCATAATGTCCAGCAAGATCGCATCCGGCCGAAAATTCCTAGCGCTTTGATGAGCTTCATCAGGGTCATTCTCTTCGAGCACGACATAGTTGCCGGTCTTTTCGAGAAGGATTTTGAGCAGGTGCGTGCTGTCTGGATCATCGTCAACAACAAGAATACGGCGCTTTTCTTTGACCAGCGACCTGGTGATCGCATCGATCTCGGATTGATCGAACCAATACACGTGAGAACTCGGCGGATCCTGGCCGACGATGTACGAGGCATTAACGCTAAATCCGTCCGCTTCTTTTATGACTTGGATCACACCTGACACTTCCGAATTTATTCCGTCTCGCATCGGTCTGAACGTCACCGTCTGTCCGTCGATTTTCTCAAAGGGCACTGGCAACTTCACCGTGGGCGGTTTGTAGCTCATAGCGTTTAATGTTTCGGTTTTGATCTCTCGTCCGGCTTTGTTAGCTACCTTGTCGCCAGACGCTATCCGTGCGGCTTCGGAGGTTCGCCCGGCTTTGAGGCTTCCCCCGGTTTTGCTGGCGCACCGCCTGCCGGTGCGCCTCCGGAAAGATCTTCGTCAGGAGCGGCAAGAATATCGTGCTCAGTGAATGATTCGGGATGATTGGCCAGCTCTTTGCGCAACGCGGCAATTTGTTCGGGTGTGAGCGGGCTGGCGCTGTTGCCCCATTCGCTTCGCTCGTAAGTCATGACATCGGCAATCTGTTTGTCAGTCAAAGTTTTGTCCCACGGTTGCATGACAGCGGTGCCGTACTGTTGGCCTTTAACTTTAACCGGGCCCTGCAAACCTTTGAGTACTATCATGCCCATGCGTCGCGAGCCGCCAGTTGTAAATTCGGAACCGGCAAGAGGCGGATATTGACCCGGCACGCCTTGACCATTGGCTTGATGACAGGTCTGACAATTCGCCGAGAAAACCTTCTTGCCGCGATCGTGGGGCGATAATTCCGCCGCCTGCTCGCCGCCAGCAGGACCCGCCACTGCTTTCTTTGCCGGAGGCGGCGCGCCCATCGGGTCGAGCCCGCCACTGCTGAAGTTGCCCGAGTAACGGCCGAGATACGCGCCACCAAAAAAAATCGCCAGTCCGTAGATCGCGATGAGCCAAATCGAGAGCGGCTCGGCACCGACGCGCGGTTCGCGTTTTTCACGTTGAACAGCAGCGTGCACCTGCTGGACGTCGGCTTGTTCGCCGTAATCCATTCCCTGTCCCACGCGCGCCGGCTCTTTCGGTTCTTCGTTCATTGCGTTTTCATTTTGCTGGCGCGGGGGACCCGGCGGCTGAGGGACCAGGTGATACGGCTGGTGATGCTGCGGCCGGCGGTGCACCTCCGGCAGATCTCGCTTCGCTTAGCGGATGCGATTGATTGAGCGCCATCATGTAAGCGACAAGGCATTTCGCGTCGTAAGTGGGAACAACTTCCCAACCTTCAGGCGGCGCGTCGGAGCCAGTGAGCTGCAGGGCTTCCGCTGAACGTGCGTCACTGATGCGGCGCTTTTTGTAAAGGAAACGATAAGCAGGCATGTTCGAATCGAAGTTGATGCTGCGTGGCGAATAAAGGTGCACATGATGCCAGGCCGCGGAATACATCGGTGGTTCGCCAATCGTTTGAATTGGCCACGGCGGGCCTGCGGTCTGCGAACCGGATGACGGGGCAGTCACGCCTCCCGGCGTCGCATTCGCTGCTGCTGCAGGGGACGGCGAGGCGAGACCTGTCTTAGGGCCGGGCGGTGGCGCTCCCGCGGGCGGCGATGATGATCCTGGTGACGCGCCGGGCGACGCAGCAGCTGCTGTTGCAGGCGAACTCGCAGTTGCGGGCGAACCTGCTAGCCCGGGTGAGGCACCTTGTGTTGCAGGGGAGGGATTCGGACTTTGTTTCGCCGCTGGTGAAGCAGCCGCTGGTGCTCCTCCTTGTGGCGCAGGCGAAGCCGCGGGACTTGTTCCTCCACTCGGCGAACCTCCAGGAGGCGCCGCTCCGGTTGGCGCCGGGCTCGCCTGTTCCGCAGACGCGTGGGCGCCGATATTCGCGAGGTCCTGGCCCATTCGCATTTTCCCGAGAAACACTGGCCGTTCGAAGATGTAATCGCGCGGTGCGCTCCGGCGGTCACCCCATTTGCGTTCGATGTCGGCCGCGGCGTAAGCGGGGCGCACTTGCTGGCTGTGACAGTAAATGCAGCCGTTTGCAGCATAAACGCGAGCGCCGCGCTCGAACATTCCTGATTGCGGCTGCGGATAAATATCGGTGCCTTCCTCGTCGGATTGCGGATTCAGATGTCCGATCTGCCAATTCGGGAGGACGGTCAATCCCACCCATGAGAAAGCGAACGTACCGAAGATTCCAAGGAAGAGAGGAGCGAGACCTTTCATCAGTGTCCTCCTGAAGTTTCCTCTGCTTCGACTGGGTTGAGAAATGTAGGAACAGTCGATGTGCGCCCTAAGCCCAAGAGCATCAACCCGAAGTGATACGCGAAAATGAAATGTGCCGCGGTGAGCAAAATACCAGCGAGACTGCGTCCTCGCAGATACGGCAGCACTGTTTCCACGGTCTCACTGAATGGGAGCGTAGGGTTCTCCATGTCTGCGCCTTGAAGAAAGCCGCCAGCGAGCAGCATGAGCGTCATTAAACCGATGCCGTAAGCCGATGCCCAGAAATGCAGTTTGATCAGCGATGCGTACCGCCATTCGCGGCCGACTAACCGCGGCACGATGTAGTACATGGCACCAAAAATCACCATTGTGAAAAACGCGTAAAGACCGAGATGCGAGTAAGCGATGCTCGTCTGGGTGAAGTTGACGTATCCCGCGACCGAGCGAAGTGAAATCAACAGGCCAACTACGCTAAAGACGGTGTAAGACATCGCGCCGAACACGGTGAACCGCAGCGTCGGGCTGTAGCGCATCAGCGGAAAATAACCCTGCATCGTCATGTGATGGTTAAGGCCGACTGTTGCGACGGGAATCATCGCCAGAATCATCGCGGCGATGCTGGCCGTGATCATCCACGCTGGAAACGGCCCATCGACCAGCCGCTGCATTCCGGTCCAGCTTGAGAAAAGCGCGTAGGTCCAAAAGCCAATTGTCGCCAGATGATAACTGTACACCGGGCGTCCGATCACTTTGGGAATCATGTAATACGCCGTGCCGAGAGCGATGGCGCCGAACCAGAGAAAGAGCAGATTGTTCGCGTACCACCAGCCGACGGCCGACTGCAAGACCCCCTGCACCGGCACAACGAAAAGCATCAGTTGCCCGGCCGCGTATAGCCATGGGAACCAGAGAAACGCGCCGAGCAAATACCATTGCGTAATGTAAATTTGTTCGCCCCGCCGATAGCGAAACATCAGCACCGCCCACGAAACAACGAGCGTGTACGCAACAAAAAGAATGATCGCCGCGTAGCCCGGAAATTCGAGCCATTGATAACCGGTGCTGTCGCCGAGAAGAATTCCGCAGACGCCAAGGAGCACGCCCAAGTTCCAAAAACAAGCACCCGCAAGGAGCAACAGCGGATATCGCAAAACGGTCCGGCACAATCGCGCCATGAGCCAAATGGCTGTGCCAATTCCGGCCATGGAAGCCCAGCCGTAGACCATCACGTTCATGTGCGCCGGCCGCACGCGTCCCCACGTCAGAAAACTAATGTTCGACAGCAGATCGGGCTCGTGAAGTTTAAATGAAACGAAACCCGCCAGCAGCGTGCCGAGGATCAGCCACGCCATTGCCGAGGTGTAGAACATCAGTACTGGCACACGCGTCGACGCGTCGATGTACGCGCGCTCCAACTGCTCTGTCGCTCCCGCGGCGGCAGAGACGGATGGTTCTTTCAGTGGAATTCCAGTGGCGTTCATCCTTCGTTGAACCGTTGAAATGTTGAATCGTGAAATCGTAGAGCACTCATGGGCTTTGCGCAGGTGACGGCGAAGCCGCGGCGGGTGAAGCACCTGCAGGTGGCGATGCCTGTGCCGCTGGTGAAGGCGATGCAGCAGGTTGAGTCACCGGCGCAGCGGGTGCGGGCGCCGAAGGCGAGCCAGCCGGCTGAACCGCGCCAGGTTTCGGGGAACCTGCAGGAGCAGGTGAACTGGGCGCGGCCGGAGACTGCGCCTGTGGCGTAGCAATTGGACCTGCCGGCGCTGGTTTTTGCTGTGCAAGCTGAGCGGTCGTCAGCTCCATCGCGCGACTGATCGGGATTTGAACGACGCCTTTATTTTTATCGATCCAAGCGTACGTGTTCAGAGCTTTCTCTGCGTCTTCTCGGACAGTTTTAAGTTTTTCAATGCGCTTTTTGGCGCGCGTCTCTTCGTAGTCACTTCCCCGCGGCATTGGGCCAATGATCGCGAGCACGATTACGCCAAACAACGCAAAGATGAGCACGACCGCCAACCACGTGGACAACGGAGCGCGCGAACGTGCAATCTGACGAATAGATTCAGCGTTTGCCATTTCAGTTTACAGTTTGCAGAGATTCGATCAGCCGCGGATCGCGAACAGGAAACAGCGAAGTCCTGGGCACGAGACGCAGATAGACGAACCCGAGCGTCGCGCCGATGGCGATGAGCGAAAGCAAATCCCAAATGCTGGGACGAAACCCGGTGCCGTGTAACGCAGGCAGCACGATGAGGTAGATATCGAGCATCTGCATGCACAGAATCCAACCAGCTACGATAGAAAGCTGGTGCGGATGCTTCTTGATGGAGCGCATGAGCAGGATTGGAAAGGCAATGAAGAAGCGCCCGATGACCAACAGCATGCTCAACACCCACCAGGATTGCGTGTTTCGCGTGATGAAAAACTGCGTCTCTTCCGGGATGTTCGCGTACCAGATGAGCATGTACTGGCCGAAGCCGATGTAGGCCCAGAAAACGCAGAAGGCCAGCATCCATTTTCCCATGATGTGATAATGTTCAACGGTGACGACGTCCTTCAGGTAGCCAGCCTGCCGCAATGCGGTGATCACCAGAACGAGCAGCGACATGGAACTGCCGGCTGCGCCCGCGAAGATGTAAACACCGAACATGGTTGAGAACCAGCGGTAGTTCAGGCTCATGAACCAATCGAACGCGCCGAAAGTCAGACAAAGCGCAAACATCGGCAGACTAATGAACGAGACTTTGCGCATTCCAATGGTGAACCACGGATTGCCATCGCTGTCCTGCCGGACTGAAAGTCGTCGCAAGGCGAGCGCAGCCAGAAGGAAAAACCCGAGAAACACTACCGCGCGCACGAGAAAGAAAGGCCAGTTGAGATAGGCGCGTTTGGTATCGAGTGATTCTTCGACTCCGCGCGGAATATCCATCCACGCAAACAAATGATGGCGGAGTAGAAGAATCGGGACAAACAGCAGCGCCAGGACCGTCAGTAATGCGCCAAGATTTTCCAGCTGACGGCGCACGACCACGCTCCATTCGGCGTCGGTCGCATGATGCACGATTGTCCAAAAAAAGCAGCCAGCGCACAGCGTAAAGAAAAAGGCAAACGCAAAGAGCCAGGAATAACTGAACTGATGTGGATTTAGGACTGCGCCGACAACACAGAGGACGAGCGCGACTACTGCAACCAGTCCAAGCAGGAACGAAAGCCCAGCGAATCGGCCGCTGTCGAAATATTCGCCTTCAGGAGTCGGAACAGTCTGTAAGCGTTCGCTCATTTTTTTGGCGCCTCCTGCTTCCCTGCGGGTTTCGCTTCCGGCGGTTTGCTCTCGGCCGGCTTGTCCAGTTCGGCGCGATGCTCTGGCGGCACATCGGCAACGTTCGTGTTTTGACTACGCTGCAAAGCGCGCAGGTAAGCAATAATCGCCCAGCGATCCGGCACGATGATGTTTGGGCCGTAAGCCATCATCGTGTTTTTACCGTTGGTGATCGTGTTGAAAATTTCGCCGTCCGACATTTTGCGAATGCGTTCGTCCTGAAGCGTGACCACAGTGGCAAGGCCATATTGTTTGGTGATTCCATTACCCGCAGCCGCAGCGCCGTGGCACATCGCGCAAGTGATGTTGAAACGCTGTTGTCCGCGTTCCATTAACTCGCGCGTCACTTCCAGCGGAATACCTGTTCCCCACTGGTCGGCCATTTTGCCGGTGTTGTAGTAATCGGTGCCAACACTGAAAGTGCTGTGCGGATGCGACCATGGACCGACTTCGATGGCCTGCGTTTCAGCGCTCTGAGGCTTCGGCATTTCGTACCCAATCGGAACTGTGCCAGGAACCGGCAAGCGTGGTCCCCGCCCGTCCGCGAACAAATCCAGTGGCGCTTGTGCGCGCACTTTCGGCTGGCGCACCATGTCAGGAAAAACTTCAGTCGGCGGTTGTGTGCTGATTTGCCCGCGAAATCCGAACACCGCGATGATCGCGATCGTGCATAGAAAAAAAATCACGAAAAATCCGCGCAACATAATTAGTCCTCGTGGACGATGGTGATGTGTTGTCCGCCGGTTTCTTCCAATAATTGGCGCACGCCAGTCTCGGTAAATCGTGGGTCGCGCGCTTCGATCGCGAGGAAAAATCCGTCATTGGTAACGCGGCTAAACCGCTCCCAGTTGAACATGGGATGATTCCAGCGCGGCAGCCGGTTCATTCCCTGCCAAGCAAAAAACGCCGCAAACGCGGCGAAAAGCACCGTGAGTTCGAACATGATCGGGAAAAACGCGGGAACAGTGAAAAAGTTGGTTGGTTTTCCGTGCACATCGACCGGATAAAGAATCGATGAGGGACCAAACTCGACCAGCGCCGCCGTGAGCAGTCCCGAAATTCCGCCAAACAAGACCCAGCCGCTCAACCAAGATTTTCCCAGACCCATGGCTTCGTCCATCCCATGAATTGGGAATGCCGAATAAACGTCCCAACGCCGGAAGCCGGCGTCGCGGACGCGCTTGGCTGCTTCATAAAGCGCTGCAGCGCTCTGGTACTCCGCCGCCATGGCGTAAACTTTGTGACCGTACGGAGTTTTGATCATCGTGTGCGCTCCTTTCCACCAGGAGATACCGATTGAAGAGGCATATCATGATGCGGGTCTGCCTCAGGCACGGCTGTCTTCACTTCCGACATCGCGATCATCGGCAGGAAACGGATGAACAGCAGAAACAGCGAAGTGAAAATCCCGAGTGTGCCAATGTATGTCCAGATGTCCACCCACGTCGGATGATAAACTCTCCATGACGATGGCAGGAAATCTCGGGCCAAACCGCCGGCAATAATGATGAAGCGCTCAAACCACATGCCGGCGTTCACGCACATGGCGACAAAGAAAACGACCAACACGTTGTACCGGCACCACCGGAACCAGAACAGTTGCGGCGAAAGCACGTTGCAAAAGAGCATGCCGAACCACCAGTACCACCAGTAAGGACCAAAGATGCGATTCCAAAACGCGAACCGCTCGTAAGCATTGCCACTATACCACGCGATGAAAAACTCCATCGTGTAGGCGTAACCGACGAATGAGCCAGTCAACAAAATGATCTTCGCCATTTTGTCGATGTGCTGCGGTGTGATGACATCTTGCAACTTGAAGATGGCGCGGGCCGGCAACAGCAGAGTCAGCACCATGGCAAAGCCCCCGAAGATTGCGCCTGCAACGAAGTAGGGCGGGAAGATTGTGCTGTGCCACGTCGGCACGACCGTGCTGGCGAAGTCGAACGATACCACGCTGTGCACGGAGAGAACCAACGGTGTCGAAAGGCCGGCCAAAAGCAGATACGCCATTTCGTAATGGCGCCAGTGCCGATTCGAGCCGCGCCAGCCAAGCGCGAAGATTCCGAAAAGGAACTTCCTGATCTTTGTGGTTGCCCGGTCGCGCAAAGACGCCAAGTCCGGAACTAAACCGGTGTACCAAAATAGGACCGAGACGGTAAAATAGGTCGATACCGCAAACACGTCCCACATCAGCGCGCTGCGGAAATTTTGCCAGATCGCCCAGTTATTGGGCACCGGCGCCAGATACCAGGCCATCCAGAACCGGCCGACGTGAATGCCTGGGAAAATCGCGGCACAGATCACCGCAAAAAGCGTCATCGCTTCCGCCGAGCGGTTGATCGAAGTACGCCATTTTTGGTGAAGCAAAAACAAGATCGCCGAGATCAGTGTGCCGGCGTGTCCGATACCGATCCAGAAAACGAAATTCGTAATGTCCCAAGCCCAGCCCACCGGGATTTGATTTCCCCATGTGCCGACGCCAGTGGAAATCAGGTAGCCGATACAAAAAAGCCCAAACGTCGCGGCGCTTGCAGTGATGGTGAACGCCACCCACCACCAGCGCGGCGCCGGTTGTTCGACGACACCGGAAATGCGCTCGGTCAGCCAGCTGAAATTGCGCCGGTTTAAAACCAACGGCACATGCGCAATTCGCTGCTCGGCCTCTTTGATTTTTTCTGGTGCTGCTGCGGGTGCTCCGTCCATCACGAAATTACCAATTGCCAATCGCCAGTTGCCAACGGCGACAATCCAAAATCAAAAATCGAGAATCGGAGATTCATTATTCCGGTAATTTCTCTACCAAACTCGCGACTCCGATGTTTTCCGCGTCAGGCATTTTCGGGTTTGGATTGCGAATGCGCGCGAGATAACTGACTCGCGGGACAACGTTCAAATAATCGAGAATGCGGTAATTGCGATCCTGCTGTTTCACTTTCGAGACCGCACTTTCACGATCCTTGATGTCTCCAAAGACAATCGCGCCGGTGGGGCACGCTTGCGCACACGCGGTCGTAAACGAATCGCGCGGAATACGTTTGTCCGGTGAAGCGCCTGCGCGTGCGATCGCCGCGATCTTTGCTTCCTCGATACGTTGCACGCAGAAGGTGCATTTCTCCATCACCCCGCGCATGCGCACGGTGACGTTCGGGTTTTTCTGCATCTTGATCGTGTCGGGCGCGCCTTTGGTGGTCAGCGGCGCGAAATATTCTTCGTAGATATTGAATGCGCCCACGACCTTTCTCTTGCCGACTGGTCGCTGATTGTAGTCGAAATAATTAAATCGGCGCACTTTGTACGGGCAGTTGTTCGAGCAAAATCGCGTGCCGACGCAACGATTGTAAGCCATGACGTTTAATCCGTCCTCGCTGTGGAGGGTCGCGTTCACGGGGCAAACCGTCTCGCACGGAGCGTTCTCGCAATGCTGACACGGCATCGGCTGATGCACGATCTCGGGATCATCCGGCCATTCGCCGCGGTCTTGATTGAATGGTTTACGACTGGCGTAGTAACGATCGATGCGCAGCCAGTGCATGATGCGGCCGTGCGAGACTTGTAGCTTTCCGACGACAGGAACGTTGTTCTCCGCCTGACAGGCGATGACGCACGCCTGGCACCCAGTGCACACATTCAAATCGATGCTCATCCCCCACTGCTGCGGCGCGTCCAGCGGCGGATGGGTGTAAATGCTGGGCGGAGGATGTGGCAATTCTTCTTCGCCCGGAATTTTTTTCGCGAACTCATTATTCGCCCGGTAACCTTCCAACGTCGCTTCGCGGACAAGCCCGCGGCCTTCGATGCTGAAGTGCTCCTGCGTAATCGAAAACGGATACGTGCGGCCGACTTTGGTCACGCGAACACTCTCGATCCCAGGCGCTCCTGCGACGGCAAAATACGGATTGGCAACTGTTCGCAGGAAATAACCATTGAAGCCGGATTGCTCCGCGATTCCAGGTCTTTGCTTGAGCGCTCCGCCCGCGTACGGAAGCTCGTAAAATTGCGGCATCTTCCGCGCGTAACCCAGCGGGATGGTAATCGAATTGTCCGCATGGCCGGGCGACACGAGTGCGGCGATGACCAACTCACGTTTGATCGGTTCCAACGCGGCGCTTTTTGCTGTGATCGTGATCTGCACCAGGTCGCCGGTTGCAACACCAAGCCTCTTCGCAAAGCCAGGACTCATGAGCGCGGCGTTGTCCCAGGTGAGTTTGGTTATTGGGTCGGGCAATTCCTGTAGCCAGCCGTTATTGGCGTAACGCCCGTCGTCCATTGAATAACTGCCTGTGAGCACAATCTCCGGCGAATCCGGCGTTGGCGCTGGAGGCAACGTCCATGAACTTTGAAACTGCGGTCGGATCGCGTTTGCATTGAACGAAGCGGTCTGATCACGCGGTTGGACGTGCGATGCGAAACCGTCGTGCAAGAAACGGGACCACGCAGTTTGAAAATCGCCCAGCGGATTTGTGGCGCGAAAACTTTCCTGCACGAGTTCAGGCCCTTCTGTTTTTGGGCCGCCGAGCAACGCATTGAGCAGTTCGATTTCCGAAAGTCCGCCAAAGAGCGGCAGGATCATTGGTTGAATTGACAAGTAATCGCCACCGGATGTGAGTGCGTCGCCCCACGATTCCAAATAATGCGCGAGCGGAATTTGCCAGTGGCTGAGCGCGGACGTCGCGTCCTCGTGATAACCGAGTCGCACAATCTCCGGCACCTTCTTTTGCAATTCAGCCCAGTCGAGCGGGAGCTTTGTTTGCGGATCCGATACGAGTCCGCGCTGTGCGTTGTAAACGGGATCGCCGCCGAAAATGAAAAGTTGCTTGATTCGCCCATCCTTTACGTCGGACGCCAATTGTGAAATGCTTATCGTGCGCGCGTTGTGCGGTAATTGTCGGACGGTCAACGTCTGGCCGATATTTTTCAACGCAGCATTAATTGCATAAACAAGCAATTGCACTGGGCTCGGCTGATTTGGACCCGTGAGTACCAAGCTCGCACCCGGTTTTGTGAGCAGGTCATTTGCGGCCTCGCCAAGCCATTGTTCATTGAAGGTTGCGCCGCCTGCCGGAGTCTGCAGATTGTTAACGAGTCCGCCTAGTCCGGCATCGTTTGTTCCTGCGAGAATTTTTTTCGCAAGCGCGTGCGCGAACGCGGCAATCTGGCTCGCGGGGCAACGGAGCCGGTGGTCTGCCATTGCACCGGTGAGCGTGAAGCGGTTCTCGACGACGTAAAGCCGATTCATACTGTCTGCCGCGGATTTCACTCTTCGGCGCGAGGTGAACGCGTGCACCGATTCGAGGTCGCCATGGCCGCAATCGAGAAAATCGCTATCCAGCGCGAAAATTACGTCTGCGCGATCCAATTTCGGAACAAGCCGCGCGCCGGCTCCGAACGCGCTTTGCGCAGCAGTTGCCTGCTCATGACTCAGCAGCGGTTCATAAACGCACCAGCGCATGCTCGGAAACATTTTTTCGAGTTCATTGCACAGTCGTTCACGCGTTGGGGAATTCGTTTCCCCAACCAGGAATGCAAGACCGTCTCCACGTTGGCTCGTAAGCGCGTTGCGAAGAGTTCCTACGTAAGCGTCAAAATCAGCGCGATTGCTCGTTTTTCCCTTGTGAACAAAACGCTGCGAGCGTGATGGATCGTACAAGTCCAGAATTGATGCTTGAACAAATGTGTCCGTGGCGCCGCCACTAGCCGGATGCAACGGGTTGCCTTCCAATTTTATCGGGCGCCCATCCACGGTTGTGGCGATCAGCGGAATTGCGCCTGTGCGTCGGGGCATCGCGGTGGCGTAGTAGAGAAATTTCCCGGGGATCGTCCATTCAACGTTCTTTGTGAACGGAACGAGATGCAGCTCGGGCCTGCGACAACTCGTCAGGCCAACGCCTGCGAGCGCCATCGAGGCGCCCATTAACTTCAAAAAGTCGCGTCGCGACCATTCGTCCCCGTTCAGCTCTGCCGCGCCTGGGGGAAACTCACGCTCCAGCCATTGCCGAAATTCTGGCGTATCGTTCAACTCACCCAAACCGCGCCAGTAATGCTTTCCGTGTAATGGCTCCGGCGGATGTTGGAAGACGCGTTTCATCGATGGCACCCCTGGCAATTTGTCGGCGGCGTTATATTCCAGCGCTCCTTCAGCGTCTCGCCGATCTCGGTCTGCGTGAGTTTTTTCTTCTTGGAAAAATCTTCGCGCACGTTGCTTGGCTGACCGTATTTGGCGACAAACTCCGCCGGCTTCACGTCTTCAGGTTTCCAATCGAGATCAAAAACCTGTTCTTCAGGCCGCAGAAAATTTTCCGGATGCCGATGACAGTCGAGGCACCACGCCATGCTATGCGGCTTAGCCAGATACACGGTCGACATGTGATTGACGGGGCCGTGACAACTGAAACAACTAATGCCCCGGTTCACATGTGCGGCATGATTGTAATAAACGTAATCGACCGTGCGATAGATCCACACCCAGTCGACCGGATCGCCTGATTTCCAGCTCGCACGCACCGGCTCCAGCTTTGGATTGTCCTTTTGCACCTGCGTATGGCAGTTCATGCAGGTCTGCGTGTTCGGCACATTGGAGTGCGCCGCCACCTCCACAAAGCTGTGACAATAACGGCAATCCATTCCGAGCTGTGTAACATGAATATCGTGCGGAAACGGCACGGGTTGGATCGGTTGATATCCTACTTTGGTGTATTTTGGCGTAGCGTAGTACCAGGTGGCGCCACTCAGCCCACATGCGAGCACGATGCCGCAGACCACGAGCTTGATCGGCACCCAATTCGTCCAGCGTGGAAAGAAATTTGCCATAGTCAGTAATCGACAGCCCGGCTGACGGAGCTGAATCTCCGCGCTCCCAACAAAAGGAAACTGAGCTCAGAAACTATCTCGTTCAGACGCTGCAAAGGGTTAAGGTTAATCGCTTGTCCGAGGAGTAACGGATTCTATAAATGCGCTGCGGGAGGGCAAAATAAATTTCGCTGTTCATATCGATCCAAAAACTTCCGCGACACCTGATCACGTCAGAACTTCGGCAAAGCGTCAAGTCCGTAAGATCGACATTGATCCTGCCGATTGTGTACCAAACCCTGTAGGGCAAGCTGTTAGCCTCCCGTACAAATAAAATTCAGAGATGGTGAAAACACCTCGAGCGGCGCAATGGTTATTTTCCTGTCTCGCCGCATTTTCTGTGACTGCAATGATTCGCGCTCAGGATGTCGATCTCGTGCTTGCCAATGGAAACATCTACACGGAGCACGACAAACAGCCGAAAGCTGAAGCAATTGCTGTAAAAGGCGACCGAATAGTTTTCGTTGGCTCGAATGAAGACGCGAAGAAATTTCACGCCGCGAAAGTCATCGATCTTCGTAGACATACGCTCGTGCCGGGATTGACCGATTCACATTGCCACATTTTTGGGATCGGCGAACGCGAGATGCGCCTGAACCTCGAGGGCACGAACACACTTGGCGATTTTCTAAACAAAGTGAAAGCGCGCGTCGCCCAAACTTCGATCGGCAAATGGATCACCGGACGCGGCTGGATCGAAACATTTTGGAAACCGTCAAAGTTTCCCACCCGACAGGACCTCGATAAAATCGCGCCGGATAATCCCGTTTTTTTCACGCGCGCCGACGGTCATGCGTCAGTCGCAAATTCTGCCGCGCTGAGAATCGCGAAAATCGACAGGAACACGCCAGACCCGTTTGGTGGACAAATTCTGAAAAGCAGTGGCGAGCCAAATGGAATGCTGCTCGATAACGCGCAGGAACTGGTCTCAAGAAATATTCCGAAGCCGACAGAAGCAGAACGCGAGGAAGCGTTGCTGCGCGGAATTAATCGCGAGATTGGGCTGGGCTGGTGCGAAATTCAAAACGCCGGCAGCGACAGTGAGGATATCGACCTTCTCCGAAAAGATTTTGAAGCCGGCAAGATCAAAATCCGATTCATAAACGCAGTGTACGGCCCAGGTAAAGATGCGCAGAATTTCTTACGTGAAGGAGCAACCATTAACGCGTTCGACCATCATTTCACGCAGCGCACGATCAAAGTGATCTTCGACGGCGCGCTCGGTTCGCGCGGCGCTGCCTTGCTCAAACCGTACGCCGATGCGCCTGATACTTCCGGTTATCTGACCGAGAAGCCGGAAGAATTGAAGCCGATGTTTGAAGAAGCGCTTCGCAGCGGCATTCAAGTCGAGACACATGCAATCGGCGACCGTGCGAACCGGCTGATCCTCGATCTTTACGAACAGGCGTTCAAAGCTGTGCCGCCGAACGCGCGAAAAATTCGCGAGCCGCGCTGGCGTGTCGAGCACGCGCAGATTGTCGATCCGGTGGACATTCCGCGCTTCGCGAAACTAGGTGTGATCCCTTCAATGCAGCCGTCGCACGCAATAAGCGATCTATTTTTCGCACTGAGTCGTCTCGGAATTGATCGGCTCGCCGCAGCGTATGCGTGGCAATCGTTTCTGAAATCCGGCTCGATCATTTGCGGCGGCTCCGATGCGCCAGTCGAACGCGGCGAACCGATGATTGAATTTTATGCAGCAGTCGCGCGCAAAAGCATCAGAGGCGAATCAGCTGAAGGTTGGCATCCGGAGCAAGCGGTCTCTCGCAAGCAGGCATTGAAAATGTTCACGATCTGGCCCGCATACGGCGTCTTTGAAGAAAACGACAAGGGCTCGATCGAAGTCGGAAAACTCGCCGATTTCACCGTTCTCTCGCAGGACATCCTGAAAATCCCGGAGCCGGAGATCCTAAAGAGCCGCTGCGTGATGACCATGATCGGCGGCGAGGTTGTCTTTGAATCCGCAGAGCAACGCCTGGAATGACACGCTCTCTGACTTTTTCGTTGTCGTGAGGCTTCAGACAAACGGAAGCGGAACCACTTCGACTGAAATTGTGTTGGGTTTTTGCGCTGCGAAATCTGCCGCCACGAGCGCATCTAATTTCGTGCCGACGCTGTTGAAGCCGCGTTTCACATATCCGAGGGCGATCTCTTTTCCCATTCGCTCGCTATGGGTTGCGCTGGTGATCCAGCCGACTTCTTTCCCTTCTATCGACGGAGCTGCAAGTTTCATTGTTGGCTGGAGCGGAACGTTATCGAGCGGAATCAACCCGCATAAGCGTTTGTTTGTTTGGCCTGACATCTTAATTCGTGAGATCACTTCCTGACCGATGTAACAGCCTTTTTGGTAATCGATCGTGCGTTGTTCCAGGTTCGCTTCAATGGGGATAATCTCCTCGGTCAGCTCTGAGCCCCACTGAGGAATACCTTGCTCGATTCGCATGATGTTTGCCGCGGCAGAATCGAGAGGAGCAAATGTGGAAGACAATTGTTGCAACAAGGCGTCGTGATGTGCCCGGTCACTCCATATGTCGCAACCTTGCTCGGTAAAGCGACGCGCAGAAACAAGCCTGCTATCTTTTGCTGTTGGTGATTCCGGTGAGAGAACGTGAAACAGCGAGAATTGATTGGTGACGTCTTGAATTTCAACGTCATCGGCGATGATGTAGCGCTCCAACCTGGCGCGGAGTTTCTCTCGAACACCCGTCTCGGCATCCACCAAAAACGATTCGCCCAATGCTCCAACGAAAATGTGCGCATCCATTTTTCCCTTCGCATTGAGCACGCACGCCTCGATCGCGACTGTTTCGCTGACTTTGCGCAAATCGTTTGTGATTTGCCCGTTGAGAAATCGAAACCGGTCCGTCCCGGTGATCCGAAACTTCGCGCGCTCCGAAAGATCGAGGGAGCTGGCCTTCCCAGCTCGGGAGGGCTGGATCATTCTTGTCCAGACGAGAACCGGCTCAGGAGTTGTTTGAGAAAACCGCGGCGCAATCGTGTCGTTGCGTCAGCCGCTGCACCACCTGCCTCTCCGAAAGCGAGCAAAGGCTGTCGCGTCGCGAGACCCCCACCTTCTGCAACCTTGTCCGGCTCCGATTCTGCTAGGGCAATATTCGGCTCAGCGGCGTCGGCTTTCTCATCCTGCTCTTGTGTTTGCGGCTCTTCGTAAAGCGCTGCACCACGGTCGTGCAAATATTTGCGCACAACGGACGAATAATCATCGTCTCCGTGACCCCACTGCATTTGCTCAAGCAACTGGTCGTGGACCGCGGCGGTCACTCCCAAGTCCAAATAACGCGACAAAGCAACCTGACTGACGATCTGCATGTCTTTCAGCATGTGCTTAACGGAAAAGTGCGGCTCGAAATCCCGCTCGAGCATTTTCGGGAGTTTCAACGCTAGAGTGCCAGAATAACTGGCATTGGCATGCATCGCTTCGACAAATTTTTCCAGCGGCAAGCCTAATGCTTGAATCAGGGCGAGAGCTTCCGCCGCGGCTTGGACGGTTGCGGCAGTGATCATGTTCGTGGCGAGCTTGATGGCACTCGCCTCGCCGACAGCTCCGAGGTGGATGATCTCTTTGCTGCTAGCCTCAAGAATGGGACGCGCTTCTCGCAACGCTGTGTCGGTTCCGCCGACGTAATAAACCAGTTCACCTTTTTCGGCTGCAATCTTGCTCCCGGTAAATGACGCCTCGATGAACCGTGCTCCTCGACGTTCGGCAATTTCTGCCGCAGCACGCATCGAATCCGGAGCGACCGTCGAATGCGCAAGGACGAGATGACGCGGCGCAAGGTCTCCGCTTAGCTCTTCAACAGTCTGCAGCAGAGCTCCGTCGTCGGACACAAAGATCTGGATGTAATTGCAAACCTCTGCCAGTTCTCCAAGCGAACCGACAAAATTTGGCACCGACCGCGGCGATCGGTTCCAAACGAAAACCGGAAACCCTCTGCGGCGGAGATTCCCGGCTACTGACCGACCGATGATCCCCAGGCCAATCACCCCAATGTTCTTTTGCGTTAGACGGGACATAGATACGAAGGGCTCCGTTGAGACGGCAATTCACAATCAGACTGCCGGGAAAGATGGCAACAGGCAATCTGGAAATTTGCAATTGACGGCCAGAGCGGTGCGACGATGCGCATCTTGTGCCGCGCTACTCATTCACCTTAGCGCGAACTCAGACAGGTAATACAAGGCGACGGACCCGACGGTCTGGAGACTCTGCGCGCTGACTTTGTCGATTGTGTCATCGGCTGTGTGCCACCAGGGATATTCAAAATCAATAATGTCCGCCGTCGCAATACCGACCGCGTTCAGCGGTACGTGATCGTCGATGAGCTCCCGGCCCAGGTAGGTAAAATAGTTTCGCAACTTAAGCGCTTCTGCCGCGGCAAAAATACCTCGCGCAATCTCGGCAGGGGAATCTGCGGGAAGCGTTATGCCGAGAGACCGGTCGCCAACCATGTCGAACAACAGCCCGCCGCGAAATTGTTTCGCGCCGCCGCTTTGAAGTCGCCTGGCAAAATAGCGGCTTCCGTACAAACCATCCGTCTGAGAAAACTGTTCAAAAGCTTCTTCGCCATCAAAAAACACCAGTTCGATTTTCTTAGCCAAACTTGGCTGCTGCCCGATTACCCGGGCTAATTCCAGGAGCAGGCCTGTGCTAGAGCCGCCGTCGTTAGCTCCGACAAACCGAATGGCGTCAAAAATTTTTGTGTCGTAATGCGAGCACAACAAAAACGAGGGGGACGCCGCCTTCCCCTGGCCGGAAAATTGGGCAACCAAATTTACGAACTGGATCGTGCCCCGCGGGGTGTCGTCACTGAATGCTTGACGCGTTACCTGCCAGCCAGAGCGACGAAGTTGGTCCTCAATGTAATCTCTGGATTTTTCGATAGCCGTAGATCCAGCTAGGCGCGGCCCGAAATCAACAAGCCGTTGAACATGACCAAAAGCTTTCTGGCCGGAGAATTCCTCCCAGATCTTCGGGGTCTCTGTCTTTGCCAGTAGTATCGCAAACAGCAAAAACGGAACCAATCTCGCGTATGCAATCGCACAGTTCATCGTTTCAATGCTTCAACGATCCAACTGTTCCCCCGCTGCCGCAGTGCAGCAAGGTCAGGTCTCGCTGGGCGGCAGTCCCAGGGCAGTAACGATCCGTTGGAGATCGTCCGTTCCGTAGTACTCAATTTCAATCCGCCCGCGTTTGTCTCCGTGGTGGATGGTGACGTGCGTCGCCAGATGTTGTTGCAGCCGGTTCTGTAAGTCTTCCACTGCCGTCCCCGCGGCGGGCAATTCGGCCGCCATCCGTCGAGACCTTCGCCGTGACCGTCCGATCCCGAGCTGGCGTGCGACCAGGCGCTCCGTGGAACGCACAGTGGCATTGCGTCGCAAAACTGTTTCCGCAGCCAATAGTTGTTCCTCTGGAGCTTTTAATGCCAGCAGCACTTTTGCGTGACCAACCGAAAGCAAGTTCTGAGCTAGCCAGACTTGCACCTGTGGGTGCAGATCCAAAAGCCGCAGCGCGTTCGCCACTGCCGCCCGGCTACGTCCGACCTTGACCGCGATGTCCTCCTGTCGCATTCCAAATTCATTAGCTAACCTCGCGTAGCCCTGAGCTTCTTCGATTGGGTTTAGGTCCGCGCGCTGTAGATTTTCAATCAACGATAACTCGAGCACCTCCAGGTCATTTGCGGTGCGAACGATCGCGGGCACGGTCGCAAGGCCGATTTCCTGTGCCGCTCGCCAGCGGCGTTCGCCTGCGATAAGCTCAAATCGCGCGCCCATCTGTCCGCCACTGGACGGACTCGCTGTGGCGAGGCGGACGATGAGGGGTTGAATGATGCCGTGCTGCTGAATCGAATTGATCAGTTCCTGCAACGCTTCGCGCCCAAAATCCTTGCGCGGCTGTAACGCGCTCGGGACAATGCTCGCCAAACTGATCTGGTGCACTCTCTCGCCCGATTCAGTGACCTCTGTGCCCGTGGCGGCTGAAGGCGGACCAATCAGGGCGCCAAGACCTTTACCCAAACCGGAGCGAGCCATCGGTCCTGAGGCTAACGGAACAGCTTTATTAAGGCAAACAGCAATCCGAGCCGAGCATTCGACGCTTAGCAGGGCGCTGCCTGTACTCCTCCAAAAAGAATTTCTAAAAAAGTATTGACACTAAAAGCTGAAATTCAGTACCAACGCGGAAGGTTCCAAAACAGACACGGGACCAACGGCCGTATTCCGATCGCCGGTGGTGTTCAGCAGCATCGCTGCAGCGCCAACTGCGGTATTGGAATCCGACCCGGCACCGCTCGTGAGGGCCAGCGCTCCAGCACCGACCCCGGTGTTGAAGCGAAGAAGTAGCAAAGGTGAATCCCGCCTTGATAGGGGTGGACAAAGACGGAAAACCCTACACCGTCCGCTACAACCAGATCAACGCGATGTTGCTCAACGAATTCCTCAAAGAGCATCAGACCGTGCAACAGTTGAAGGCCACGACTGAAAAACAGCAGGCTACCATCGCCTTACAGGAGGGAGAAATTAAAGCCCTGACTGCAAGCCTGAGGGAGCAGGCCGCACAAATCCAAAAGGTGAGCGCCCAGATTGAAATGATCAAGCCGGCGCCCCAAGTAGTAGAGAATCGATAAGATTGTGGAGGGAGCGCTGTAGAGAAGTCAGCACCTTCCTCGACACAGTTGTAACAAACAGCCATCGCGCCGAACCGCGCGGCGGCTGTTTTGTTTTATGAAGGAAGCGTTGTTCTCGTCTTCGACAGAGCGATCTCCTAATCAAAATCGAGGGGGCGGTTTGGTAAGCGCGCGATCGCGCAAAAGCGACGCGAGGACGCGTATGCACTCCAAAGCTTCGCAAAAAACAGAACATGCGGTCCCCACGCTTTTCGAACGCAGTGCTTTGGGACTGCGACGCGTCTTCGCATCGCTTTCATCGTCGAGGCGTCTATTGTTAACGGAACCTGACAGGCAAATGATTAGAGGTCAGAACAAATGACGAAGCACATCCCCGACCGCTTTACCCTGGGTCATTCCCCCGATCCGGATGATGCGTTCATGTTCTATGCGATGGCGGAGAACAAGATCGATCTCCGCGGTTATCGGTTCGACCATCGGCTGGAAGATATTCAGACGCTGAATGAACGAGCGCGACGCAGCGAGCTGCACATATCAGCTATCTCGATCCACGCGTATCCATACGTGGCCCACAAGTACGCGCTGCTGCCTTGCGGAGCGAGCATGGGCAATGGATACGGGCCGATTGTTATTAGAAAGCAGACAACGCGCAGCGCTCGACGCTCAACGCTCAATAAGAATGGAATGCAAGAAGCCACGGTGAAGGAATTTTTAGTGGGCAGCAAAATCGCCGTACCGGGCAAGATGACGAGCGCATTTCTTGCGCTACAACTTTTTGTGGGCGAATTCGATTACGTCGTCGTTCCGTTCGATCGAATTTTCGATGCGGTAAAAGCAGGGCGAGCGGATGCCGGTCTAATCATTCACGAAGGACAACTCACCTATGCGCAATCAGGTTTTGAGAAGGTTGTCGATCTTGGAGAGTCGTGGAAGCGCGAAACGGGCTTGCCGTTGCCTCTGGGTGGCAATGTGATTCGTAAAGATATCCCATCAGCAATCCGGCACGATCTCAGCGAAATTATTCGCGAAAGCATCGATTATGGTCTGGCGAATCGAGATGAGGCGGTGCGTAATTCGCTTGCCTACGCCCGCGGCATGAGCACGAAGCTCACCAGTAAATTCATCGGCATGTATGTGAATGAATTTACCCGCGACTATGGTGAAGTTGGACGCGCGGCTATCCGCAAATTTCTAACTCACGCACGCGCCAAAGGCTACATCGACGCTCCCATTGAATTGGAATTCGTCGAATGAACCGGACCGCGTTGTAACCGGGTCGGTGACCCCCGGCACTGCCCAGATTCTGCAAACGCACAGGCTTTTAGAATTTTGTTGCCACTCTGTTCACGAATCACATATCAATAATGACCCGGTGAAGGCGTTGCTGCCAGGCAGAGGCGATCTTCTCTCTCTCGCGCGAGTCGGAAGCCGGTTTTCTATATGCGGGCTGCTCGCGCTTGATGCCCGCGAAACGAACGAGCACGTCAGGCAAGCAAAGGCGGCCGATAAGACAACTTCGGATTTTCCGCAGATCACTGCGGAACGGAAGTGATCATGGCGGACAACGACAAATCAAAGTTTGATTTACCTTGGGGAACCCTGTTGCCGCTCCTCGCAGTGCTCGCCGGAGTAATCGCGCAATATAAACCGCTGGTCAGCACGCGTCCGCCCGTGCCGAGCGAAAAAGCGATTCCGGTGACAGCGAAACAAGACGTAGATGCTCGGCTGTGGCAGGACCCAATCGCCGTGGCGCAAAAGCAGGAACTTTCGCTCGAAGCGGAGATTAAGGCTCGGCATGAAGTCGGCGCCCTGGCCGAGCTTCTGCGCGACCGTGCCTGCACGTTTCATGTTCTCTTGCTTGCAGTGATGCTCGACGCCGGACCGTACAGCGAACAAGCTGAGTCACGAGTGCGCGCGCGCCAGGCCGTTCTCGAAGGATTGAGCGAAAGCGGATTTACACCGGTTGATGGTGAGCACATAGGATTCGTCACGCGAAGCTGGCCGCCACCGCCAGAAAATCAACTGCCGCCTGCGAACGCGCCTTCAACTGCGGTGGAGCGCGCGCTGCTCCTTCCGTGGGAAGAATGCGAAGCAATAGGCGATACCAAAAGAGTTTTTCCCCCGGATACGACCCGAGTTGTTGTAGTCTGGTTGCCGGCAGGGAATTTCAATCCTAACCCATTGCGCCGCTTTGCCGCTCTTGTGGACGAGCTTCTGCCTGAGGACCCGGAGAACATCCGCGACAGCGTCACCGTCAAACTGATCGGCCCGGCTAATTCCACCGGCCTGCAGAACATGGTTCGCGAAGCAAAATGGGACGGCTTAAGCGCCCCGACGCAAAAAGCGCTCGACGGGGTCTTGATTATTTCGCCTCGAGCGACGGCGCCGAATGCCGCACTTCTGGCTGCAGCAAATATTCCAGACGAGACTGGTGCTTCCGGTCAACTGCCTCGCGATTGCGAAAGTTGCGCCGGTCTTTTGGAAAACAAAATGGTCGAGAAAATTCTTGAAGGTTCGACTGGACTCGGCCCTCGTGGCGGTCTGCACTTTGTGCGAACAGTCGCACCCGACGACGAAGTATTGTGCGAACTGATCTGCGAACTGGAGCGTCGGCGCATTCCGGTAGTGCAACAACCATGGGCTAACGCGGAGGCAGGTTTCAAGCCGCCCCACATCGTAATTCTGAGCGAATGGGACACTCCTTATGGCCGGTCGTTAGGCGCAACTTTTGAAGCACAGGCTTCCGGCCAAACCGTTAATCAGATCCTCGAGCAGCCTGACAAACGGCCATCATGGATTCACTCTTACCATTACCTTCGCGGCATTGACGGCCAATTGCCGGGCGAATCCGGCAAGGAAAGTCAGCACGAGCAACCACAAAAAAGTCAGCTCGGCCAAAACACCGTCGCGATCGAAGCGACCGAAGGACTAAATCAATCTGATTATCTGCGCCGTTTAGCGCGGCAGATGAAAGAGGACAACGCGCGCTGGCAGCGCGAAGATGGCGTTGGAATTCGTGCGATCGGTCTGCTGGGCTCAGACATTTACGATAAGCTGATGATTCTGCGGGCGCTGCGTCCGGAATTTCCCGGCGCACTTTTTTTCACCAACAACTACGACGCGCATTTTGAGCGCCGCGACGATTGGGATGACACACACAATCTCATCATCGCATCGCCCTTTGGCAGCGCGTTGCCCGACATTTACCTTCAGCAGCACATCGCCCCATTTCGCGACACGAATCAAACTTCGATGTACGTCGGCACGCTTGTCGCCACGACTAGAATGAAAAACGAAGAGGCGTGGTGTCTTTCCTGGCAACCGCGACTCTTCGAGATTAGCCGGCGCGGCGCTTATGATCTGAGTCACCCTTGGTATCTCTCGAAACCGAACGGGGACTTGAAGATTGAATCGCACTACGGCAAGAATGAAAAAGACAAGACGTGGTTTCGGGAGTGGTTGCTTGCGCCCGGTGTTATCTGGTGGCTGATCATCATTGCGCTCACAGTGTTGGCCATGGCTGCCTGGATAAGTGTGAGCATCGCGCGACGCACCTTGCCCGGAGGTGGTACTGTTCTTGAGCGTCTAAAACGCGCGCTCGTCAGCACGACTTTCTGGTTAGTCTGCGGGGGGCCACTCATAGTTTTCCTGCTCGCTCTCATCGCGCAGTACTGGGCTCCTCAGGAGCCGCTGGCGTTTTTCTCCGGAATCAGCATCTGGCCCAGTGAAATGCTGCGCATGGTCGCCTTCATGCTTGCGATTTTTTTCATGTTCAAAGCGAGCTTCGATCTCCACGCCAATGCAAAGAAGATCGAAGCAGAATTTTCTTTTGCTCCATTACCGTTGACGCGATTTCGATGGCGGGATCTTGGCATCGGGTTCGAACACTGGCAGATGAAGGAGCCTCCGCGAACTTCGCGTTTTTCCGCGGAAGAAGCGTGGCACGCTTATCTTTGCCGCAATAAATTTTGGCCCCGCTTTATTCGGATCGGAGTTCTCTTTGCTCTGTACTTTTTGTTCTCCTTCGTAATCTACAAGCTTTTTCCGCCGCCACCCGCCCCCGCTCGCGGTGAGATGGCGTTTAAGATCGACAAGGTTGTCTCTTTTCTGTCTGGAGCGAGTCTTCTGCTTCTCTCCTTCTACGTGGTCGATGCGATCCAGTTGAACAGCAATTTTATTCGCATGTTTGCCAGGGAAGTAACCAGGTGGAGCCGTGAGGTCGTCGAGCAATCTCACCGGAAACCGCCGCTGACCGAAAAGGAACTTTCCGCCTACCATGAGATCTTTTTTGTCGCGCAGCGCACGCAAGTAGTGGCCCCCCTCATCTGGTATCCGCTGCTCGTTCTCACGTTGTTGGTTGTCGCGCGTTCATCCTTTTTTGATAATTGGACGTGGCCTGCCAGTCTCGTTCTGATCGCTGCCATCACGGCCGCCTGGGCGCTGGGCAGCGCCATCTTGCTCAGACGCGCGGCCGAACAATTGCGCGAAACTGCGCTCAATGATTTGCGATGGTTTCGACTCGTTGGTCAGGAAAGCGACGCGAAACGGCAGACATTCGATGAGCTGATCGCCGAAATCCGCGATCTCAAGGCGGGCGCGTTCGCGCCGCTGACTGATCAGCCTTTCATTCGTGCCGTACTTTTTCCCGGCGCCGCCGTTGGTCTCCTTGCGGTCGGCCAGCGTTTGTTCGAGTTTTTCTAGGCAACGAAAAGATTGGGCCCGGCCTCTGCGCTGCATCTGCCTTAGCAATAGCGTCTAGAATTTTCTTGCCAGAAAGCTCTCGACCAACGTATCAATAATGGCTCGGTGAAGGCGTTCGGGGAAGCCAGAGACGATCTTCTCCGCCTCGCGCGAGTCGGAAGCTGCCTCGTTGCATGCGCGGTTGTCGTTTTTTCCAGCTGCAAGAAAAACGAGCCAATTGACGAAGCGAAAGCGGCTGGAAGGACCACTGCCGATTTTCCGCAAATCACTGCCGACATTTTCAAGCCGATGCACGGCGGCATTGATCTTTCCCCCGAGGAAATCACGGGACGCAACACGTGGAACCTCTGGAGCGGAGGCAACCAGCATTTTTGGAATCAGGACGCGCAGGACAGCTACGGCTTGATGGATCTCTTAAAGATGCTCGACAACCGCAAGTTTCCCCGAAGCGAGCGTTTCAAAACTTTGGGCTTAGTGAAAGACAAAGAGAAATTGCTCGAATATTTGAAAATGCTCTAGGGCATTTGTCCGTGCGAAAAGCGCTTGTGCGTGCGGCGGTTCTCCGCCAGTTTCGTCCTGTCATGGCCGGAAATCGCGGGCTCGGTTGTCTCAGCATTTTTTTGTTTGTCGCGCTTTGCGTCAGTCTGTTCGTCAACTTTGTCCTGATGATTGCGGCGTTTCAGCGCCTGGGCGGCATCCGGGAAGCAGAACCGATCCCGCGTTTCCGCGAGATCCTGCTCCAAAGAGGCGTGCGCGCCAGCCTGGACAAAATCGCTGTCATCACCATGCGCGGCCTGATCAGTTCTTCGATCCCCGGCAACGTAAGCGATTCAATGGTCGATGACATGCGCGCGGCGCTGCAACAGGCGCGCGACGACAGCCGGGTGAAAGCCATTGTGATGGAGATTGATTCTCCCGGGGGAGAAGTGACAGCATCGGATGCGATCTACAGCGCGCTGGTCAAGACGCGCGCGAGGAAACCAGTAGTCGTCTATATGGATTCGCTGGCGGCGTCCGGCGGTTATTACGTCTCATGCGGCGGTCAGTTCCTAATGGCCAATGAAACAACTATCACTGGCAGCATCGGCGTCATCATTCAAACGTTGAATTATGAGCAGCTGTTCAACAAGGTGGGCCTTGCGTCCGTTATATTTAAGAGCGGCAAATTCAAAGACATGCTTAATGGCGCACGACCAATCACGCCGGAAGAACGCGACCTTGTGCAGAACTTCATCATGAAAACTTATGACAAGTTTCTCGGCATCGTTGCGAACGAGAGGAACCTCCCAGCCGATCAGCTGCGCAATACGATTGCCGATGGCCGGATTTTGTCCGGCAAGGAAGCGTTCGAACACAAACTGATCGATGGCCTTGGTGAGTTGGACGACGCTTTCCATAAAGCCAAAGAATTGGGCAACGCGCCGGATGCCAAAGTGGTGAAGTACGGTCCGCCTTTCAGTCTAAGCCGTTTCCTGCGAATATTCGGAGAATCTGACGCAAAGATTGAACTCCAGCTTCCGAAGCAGCTTATTCCGCAACTGGAATCGGGGCGCGCGTATTTTCTGCCAAGCTATTACGCACCGTAGCGGCGGGGTCCCATGCCATCCGCCAGCCTCTTTGCGGCATTCGGAGCCGCCCCAAGCCTCGTCTTAGGCGTCCTTTCGGTCCTTTATCTTCTTGCCAGCCTTTACGTCTACATTTCGCTGATTCATCAGATCAGCGCGCGAACACCAAACACCGCTGGCGCGGACGCACCGGCGCGAAGCTTCGGGCTTCCGGAAGCAATACTTGCTACGCTGTTGATTCTTTTCCTTTTGCTAAACATTGGCGCATCCGTTTCGCAGCCCTCGATCCAGTTCAACGCGCGCAATCTTCTTGGAAATTTCCTTCTCACCGCTTTCGTAGTGCTCTTCGTAGTGACATTCCTTCATCTTCGCGGATTCGATGTCGGCGCGTTAGGCGGATTTTTCAGAGTAAGTTTTGCCCGGACCTTGAGCACCGGAGCGATCCTGCTGTTTTTTGCGTATCCACTGATCTTGTTGTCCGACGCCATCACGCAGCGGCTTTTCGGAGGTGGCTCGAGCAAGCAAAACATCGTCGAATTTTTCAGCGGATCGCGCACGATCGAGCAGCGCATGATGATCATCGTTTTCGCGATAGCAATCGCGCCGGTGGTTGAGGAGTTTCTTTTTCGATTTTTTATTTACGGTGTACTCAAGCGTTATTTCGGCCGTCTTCTGGGCATCACATTCAGCGCGCTGTTGTTTGCAGCAGCCCACGCGCATTTGCCCTCATTCGTGCCATTGTTCGTCCTGGGAAGTTGTTTCGCGATTGCCTACGAATGGAGCGGTTCGATCCTGGTCTCCATGACAATGCATTCGCTCTTCAATTCGCTAACCCTCACCGCTCTGGCGTTTCCGGAGATTTTTTCTCCATGAAACTCCGTGATCTGCGCGAAGACCGGCTTCTCGATCAGCTTTTGTCCCGTCTTCCGCGCGGAAAATCGGTTGTTGCAGGCATGGGCGATGATTGCGCTGTGGTCGAAACGATGAATCGCGACAGCTTTCTTGTACTAAAAACTGACTGCGTTGTGGAAGGGGTGCATTTTTTTTGGGGAACGAATGCGCGGGACGTTGGTTGGAAAGCAATGATGCGTCCGCTCAGCGATTTTGCCGCTACCTCAGCGCTGCCTGAGTTCGCGCTGATTACGCTTATGGTCCCCGAACAAACCGAAGTACGGTGGATGAAAGAGCTCTATCGCGGGCTGCGCCGGGCTGCGAAGCGGTTTCAAGTCAGCATAGTCGGCGGCGAGACGAGCAGCACGCCCGGGCCAATCGCCATCTCCGTGAGCGTAATTGGATTTGTTGAAAAGAGGCGCGCGATATCGCGCCGGGGCGGCAAGCCGGGTGACGATCTTTTCGTTACTGGCCGGCTCGGGCGTTCCTTGGAAAAAAAACATTTACAATTCATTCCGCGAATCGTGGAGTCGCGCTGGCTTACGGATAATTTCTCCATCCACGCGATGATGGATCTGAGCGATGGCTTGGGAACGGATCTTCCGCGTTTGGCGCGTGCCAGTAAAGTCGGATTCAAAATCGACACGAAAAAGCTGCCGCTCACCCGTGGCGCAAATATCAATGATGCAATTTCTGAAGGCGAAGATTACGAATTGCTCTTCGCAATTTCACCGCGCTACAACGACCGCCTGGTGCGAAGCTGGCGAAGAAAATTTCCAAATCTGCCACTGACTCGAATTGGTTCGCTCAATCGAAAATCGAAAATCGAAAATCGAAAATTACCAGGTGGCTACGTTCATTTCCAACAGTCCGACTGAGACGGAAGCGATTGGGCGGCGACTCGCAGAGCATATCAGCCTCGGATCGATTTTGGCTCTCAAGGGAGACTTGGGGAGCGGTAAAACGTCCTTCGTCAAAGGTCTGGTCGCCGGGTTGGATAGCAGTGCCAGTGTGACGAGCCCCACATTCACCATCCTGCACGAATATCGAGGAGGACGACTACCCGTTTATCATTTCGATTTTTTTCGTGTGGAAGACAGACAATCCGTCGAACGACTTGGCCTCGATGATTACTTCTTCGGTGACGGCCTCTCAGTAATCGAATGGGCCGACCGTTTTCCCAAATTCATTCCCGAACAAGCGCGGTGGATTTTGTTTGAGATAAAATCGGAAAATCAGCGGGCGATTACCCTGCAATGAAAATTCTCGCGTTAGAACTTTCCACGTCGCGGGGTAGCCTGGCGTGGCTGGATGGCGAAGTTGAGGTTGCACGCGAATGGCCAAACGAGCGAAAGAATTCTGCTGCATTTTTCGAGAACCTCGATGCTGTAATGAAAAAATTTGGCGCGCCAGACACCATCCTTGTTGGCCTTGGCCCTGGTTCGTACGCAGGGACGCGCATCGCCATTTCCGCTGCAATCGGCTTGCAAGTTTCTTCCGGCGCGCGCCTGATTGGTTTTCCTTCCATCTGCGCCATGGAGTCCGACGGGCGAGAATACTGTGCGATCGGGGATGCCCGCAGGAATTCGTTTTTCTTCGCGCGAATCCGCGACCGCAAACTCTTAGAAGGCCCGATTTTGTTTTCTGAAAAGCAACTTCAGAAAAAACTCACCACACTCGACACGCCCATTTTTTGTTCTGAATCGCTGGCCCAATTTACAACAGCGGTCGTTCAGTATCCCTCTGCGCGCGTACTCGCGCGCCTGGCCCGGGATTCGACACGCGATTTTCAATTGCCTCCCCTCGAGCCAATCTACCTTCGCGAGCCATACGTCACGATTCCGAAGACAGGAACATAGCCTTGTGGCCAGTGCGCTGTGCGGACATGTTGTTCGCGATTAAAGATGAAAGAAACTTTTCGTTGCTGGGCTGAAATCGATCGAAATGCACTACGGCACAATGCAAAGGTGGTGCGTGATCGAATCGGTTCCGCCGAAATGCTCGCGGTGGTAAAAGCCAACGCTTACGGTCACGGTTTGATCGGCGTGGCCCAGACGTTGGCAGATGACGCACAACTATTTGGCGTCGCAAATCTGCAAGAGGCGCTTGCGCTGCGCGAAGTCGTCCCGCATCCGGTCGTGATTCTCGGGCCCGCAACTCCGGAGGAGAGATCAACAATCGCGGAATGCGGATTTATTCCCACGATCTCCAGTCTCGAAGAAGCCCAAGCATTCAGTCAACTCAGGTCGGCGGCTATCAACTTCAAGATCGACACTGGCATGGGGCGAATGGGCGTGGTGGAAAGTGAAGCGTCCGAGGTTTTCAAACGGGTCGTAGCGTTGCCGAACATCGCAATCCACAGCATCTCGACCCATCTGCCAGTGTCTAACGAAGATGCGGAATACACGCGGGGCCAGCTTGTCCGATTTCAAAACATCCTTCAGCAGATTTGCGCTGAAGTTCCAGGACCTTACAAAGCGCACGTGTTGCAAAGCGCAGGCACGCTGGCGTTCAATCCTTCGGAGTTCGACATTGTGCGCGCAGGCATCGTTCTCTACGGGATTTCCCCACTGCCGGAATTTCAAAAGCTGCTCCAGCCAGCGATGACATGGAAAACGCGAATTGCTCTGGTGCGCGACATGCCAAAAGGGAGCTCCATCAGTTACGGTCGCACCTTCATCGCTCCGCAAAAAATGCGGATTGCGACGCTATCAGCCGGTTACGCCGATGGGTATCCATGGCATCTTTCGAACCGCGACGCGACCGTCTTGGTGCGAGGTCAACGCTGCGCGATCATTGGCCGAGTAACAATGGATTTGATGATGATCGACGTAAGCAAGGTCGAGGCTGTGCAAGTCGGTGACGACGTTGTTCTCATGGGGCGCGATGGGAGTGAGGAAGTCACCTGCGCAGAACTCGCTGAAAAGGCCGGCACTATTCCATGGGAAATCGTTACCCGCATTGGCACGCGTGTGCGACGGGTTTATGTTTGATCGCCGATGTTCCAAATTATCTTCAACGAGCTGAGCGCGGCCGAGATCTCGGCGCTCCCGAAGAAATTGCAGCTCGAGTTACTTGCCGAATTTCAAATTTTGCCAGAGGACCTGGAGCATGTCGATTCGGAACGATTTGGCGTGATCGAGCGCGATGGAAAAAAATTGTATCGCTATCGCGCAAAAGATTATCGGATTTATTTCGCGAAGACCGACGAAGGCATCAAGGTGCACCGCGTTTTACACAAGAACACGTTTCGCGATTTTCTTTTCCGCAGCAAACTGCCCGTTTCTGAAGATGCCCAACTGGGCGAGACGCGCGAATTCTGGAAGTTAATCGAGCAGGGCGAGAAGACGCGGAAGGCGTAACCAAGAACGCCGAAGCAAATCTCTAACGTCAATTGCCGGTGTAGCGGCGTTTGTGTCAAACGCCGAACCCGACAACCAGGCAAAACAGGCGCTTGGCACAAGCGCCTCTACATCTATTTCATCAACAGGACCGAGCGGCTGCGCTTGATCTCCCGCGTGATTTTGCGGTGCATGTATGCCGGCATGCCGGTCACGCGGCGAGGCAGGATCTTGCCGCTCTCAGTAACGAATTTTTTCAGGAGATCGGGATTCTTGTAATCGATTGCTTCGAGAGCAATATCGATCCGGCGCCGCGGCATTGGACGATTGGCGCGACGGAACGCGGAACGGCGTTTTGGCGTTTTTGGCTGCATCAACGGTTACTTGGTCTCGCGGTGCAACGTGTGTCGCCGCAGAAACGGATTGTATTTCTTTTTCTCGAGCCGATTTGGCGTGCGCGGGCTCTTTTTATTTCGCGTGGTCATGTAGCGCGAAGTCGGTTTGCCTAAGGCTTTCGCCTCGGTGCATTCCAGAGTGACAATTTCCTGCGCCATTTCCGCTACTCCTTCACTTCAGTTGGCGCAGCTTCCTCTTCCTCGGCGTCGCCCCCTTCTTCCTCAGTCAGGCCGAACAAGGAGGTGACCGATTGACGAACGCGGGATGCTCTATTCTGCCTTTCCAACTGCGATTGGCATTCGACGGTGAAACGAGCGAACGGGATTGCTTCAAGTCGCGCACGCGGGATTGATTTTCCGGACATTTCGCACTTTCCGTAGGTCCCCAGCTCGATGCGCTTGAGAGCCTCGTCAATTTCGTAAAGCGCGTCCTGCTCCTGCGAAAGCAAACTCAACGCAAAATCGCGGTCGTACGCGTCCGATCCGGCATCTGCTTGGTGCATGCCAAATGCAGAGGCCTCGCTGCCTTCAGCGCGGGAGCGCAGAGTTCCCTGGGCTACACCGGCCATCGAATCCACCATCGCATCGCGAAGCTGGAGGAGCTTTTGTTTTTGCTGGTGCATGAATGGGTCCAGCTTCTTTTCGCGGTGATTCAGACCCAGCAGAATCGCAGGCGACTCGGTGCTTTCCCGTCTGCTTTTCGCCGAAGGTCGCGCGGCCTTGGTGCCACGCGCGCTCCTTTTCGAATCCGTCTGCCGCGACGCAGGCTCGCGACGCCGAGCCTTCTTGGCGCGAATCTTGCGGACTGGTCGCGGCTTACGCGCAGCCGATTTCTTTGCAGAACTCTTCTTTTTGGTTGGTCTTGCCATGGTTGTAAGCGCCTTCTAATCGCCCAGCGCAGGAAAAATGGACGCTTAATTAAGAACATTTCGCCGAGCGCGCAAGCGGATTCGGCCAAAATTTCAGCTGTGTCGCTTATAATCTTGATTGTAGCGTGCTCTGCCCTCAACGCAGCGGAGTTGCGGCTTCGAACGATCATCAGCTGAGGACAGCGGACGCTACAGCCATTTTCGCTACGTTGCGCCCTGCATTCACGAGCTTGCGCTGGAGTAATGCCGCAGAGCAAATTTCCAGAAGACACGCGAAAGCCAAAACACAACACTCGATGCGAGAACCAGGTGAAGCATCAGTGGAAACGGTTGCCCAAGTGATTTGATAAGCAGTCGGGCGGGAATATTCGCAATAATGACTACCGGAATGATCCAGCCAAAAATTATGCGGAAGAGTCGCGGGAAAATCGCGTCCGGATAACGCGCAATGTTCAGAAAATTAAAATAGCCATAGACCAGTCCCTGCGCGCGGATGATCCAAAAACTCATGGCCGCCAGGCCGAGCATGATCGAATAATGCACGGCAATGCCGAATCCGAGTGCAATCAGGTATAGCGAGATTGACGTGAGATTCGGCATAAGGTCTAGGCGCGAAAGGGAGAAGCAGACTACCACGCCTCCGAGCGCCGCGTTGACGATGCTGTCCAGACCGAATTGTTTCGTGGACACGGCAAATTGGCTGTCGATCGGTAGGACGAGCAGTGAGTCCAGCCTTCCGGTGCGCACTAGCTCTGGAATGTTTGCGATGTTCACGAAGAAGAACGCCTGGAAAAGTTGTGCGATCATCTGGTGCGTGCCTACCAGCAGCACCACCTCCCACTTTGTCCAGTCGCCAATTCGGTCCACATTGCCGAAGATGATGCTAAAAAAGACGATCTGGCCGCAGAACCAAAGAACTTCGACGATCATCCACAGGAGGAAGTTCGCCTTGAAACTCATCTCCCGAATGAGCGAGTTGCGCAGCATGATGGAATAGATTTCGATGTAACGGCGCATCGCTTGTTCCTGTCGCTATTTGTAGGCGCAGTCAACCGCCACTTGAATGAAACGTTTTTTGCCGTGGGTCGTCCTCATCGTCGCGCTGCTCATTGTCGCCTCCGTGGTGCGCCAGTGCCGCAACGCCGTGGCTGAAAATTATCAGATCTCCATTGTCACGCGCGGTCCGATTACACAGGCAGTAACCGCGACGGGTACGCTCAACCCCGTCGTAAACGTGCAGGTGGGCAGCCAGGTCTCAGGAAATATCGCAAAGTTGTTTGCAGATTTTAATTCACAGGTCAAAGCAGGCCACGTGGTCGCGCAAATCGATCCAGCACTTTTTCAGGCGACAGTCACTCAGGCAGAAGGCGATCTCGCCAGCGCGCAGGCCGCGCTGGAGCTCGCGAAACTGAACGCCACACGCACAGAAGAGCTGTTTGCTAAAAAAACTTCATCCAAAGCGGATCTCGATCAGGCAGTAGCAAACCTGCACCAAGCGGAAGCCAATGTGAAAATTAAACAAGGCGCGCTGGATAAAGCAAAGGCGGACCTTGACCACTGCACAATCACATCGCCGATCGATGGTGTGGTGATCTCCCGCAGCGTGGATGTCGGGCAAACGGTCGCGGCCAGTTTGCAGGCGCCAGTCATTTTTCAGATCGCCAACGATCTGACTAAAATGCAGATCGACGCGAATGTGGCTGAGGCTGACGTCGGTGTTCTGGAGGTTGGGCAGGATGTCGATTTCACTGTGGACGCCTTCCCAATGCGCACTTTCCACGGCAAAGTCGTCCAGGTGCGAAACGCACCCATCACGGTGCAAAACGTGGTGACTTACGACACGGTGATCGGTGTAAGTAATCCGGATTTGAAGTTGAAGCCCGGAATGACGGCGAACGTTTCAATTGTCGTCGCGCACAAGGACAACGTGTTGCAGATCAAAAACGCGGCGCTGCGCTATCGCGCGGCAGAAGCGGCGTCCGGACAAATGACTGGACCGAGAGCCGGGAGCAATGAATCGAAACCGCGCACGCCAACCGGTGCGCAACGCGGCGCAGGACGCGAGCGCGGCACCAGTGCGCGGACCGTCTATCTTTTGTCCGGTGGCCGACCGCAACCCGTGCAGATCAAGACAGGGATCAGCGACGGTATCGTGACGGAAGTCATGGAAGGATTGAAGGAAGGCGATCGCGTTATCACTGCCGAGTTGGCGTCGAAATCGCCGGCAGCATCTCCGGCGGCAAATCCGTTCTCCGGCGGACCGCGGCGCTTTCCATGAGGATGATGCAAAGAGAATTCGTCGTGTTGATCGCAGCTCGCTGTAGCCGCTTCGCTATGCGAAGCGAGAACGCTGAGGTGTTTACAGTGCTCGCGTCACACGTCTCACAGAGACGCAGCTACAACATTTGATCAATGGATATAAACAACGGCGCGCTCGTTAGGCTGGTTGACGTGCACAAGGTCTATAAGACGGGCGAAATGGAAGTGCGTGCTGTATGCGGCGTATCGCTCGAAATCAAGCGCGGCGAATTCGTCGCTCTCATGGGCGCGAGTGGTTCGGGAAAATCGACGCTCATGAATATCCTCGGCTGTCTCGACCGGCCGACTTCCGGTAGTTATTTCCTCGATGACGCGGATGTTTCCGGACTAGATCGCGATCAACTCGCCGACATTCGAAATCGCAAAATCGGTTTCGTTTTTCAGAATTTTAATCTCCTTCCACGCACTTCGGCGCGGGAAAACGCGGAATTGCCGCTGGTTTACAGCACACAGCACTTGTCACATGCGCAGCTTCGTGAAAGAGCAGATCGCGTGCTCGCATCGGTTGGACTCGCAGGTCGTGAAGATCATCATCCCAGCCAGCTCTCTGGCGGCCAGCAACAGCGCGTAGCAATTGCGCGGGCGTTAATCAATGAGCCTGAAATCCTCCTTGCAGACGAGCCGACCGGGAATCTCGACAGCCGAACCAGTGTCGAGATCATGGGGATTTTCCAGCAGCTCAACGAGAGCGGAATCACAATCATCATGGTGACACACGAGCAGGACATCGCCGCGTACGCGCAACGCAGTGTAATGATGCGTGATGGCGTAATTCTGGAGGATCATGCCGTTTCAAAACGGACCACTGCAGCAACACAGCTTCAAAATGGTAGGGCGCGACCAAACACTACTCGCCCCGGCGAGGGCGCGCCGGAACCCGCTTCAACGCTTCAATGATTTAACGAATCAGTGAGAATCGCACCCACATTTAACGTTGCATTGCGCGCTTTACGCCGAAACAAAATGCGCTCGGTGCTAACCGCGCTGGGTATCATCATCGGCGTCGGCGCAGTCATTGCGATGGTCGGGATTGGCAATGGCGCGAAGGCGCAGGTGGAAGCACAGATCGCCAGCCTCGGAGAAAATGTGATTTTGATTTTTTCCGGGAGCACGACTGCAAGTGGTATTCGGACCGGCTGGGGCGGCGCCGGCACGTTGAAGATCGAAGATGCCGAGGCGATCCGGCGCGAAGTGCCCGGTGTAATCGGCGTAAGCGAAGAAGTTGTCTCGACTACGCAGGTGGCCGCCGGAAATCAAAACTGGTTCACCCGGATTTTCGGGGAGTCTGCGGATTACTTTGATATTCGACAATGGCCACTGGCGGACGGCGCGCCATTCACGGCGCAGGACGTACGGAGCGCGAACAAAGTGTGCGTTATTGGCCGCACCACCGCGACGCAGATTTACGGAAACGAAAGTCCCATCGGCCAGATTTTGCGCATCAAAAATGTGCCGTTCACGATTACCGGTGTGCTGACACCCAAAGGCTTGAGCCCACAGGGTGTGGATCAGGACGACATCGTCGTCATGCCGTACACCAGCGCGATGAAACGTGTGATTGGTGGCACGACCTTGCGCAACATGAACGTGCAAATGGGCGACCCGGGTCAGATCGCAGCGGCGCAACAGCAAATTATTTCGTTGCTGCGACAACGGCATAACATTCGGCCCGGTCGCGATGACGATTTCACTGTGCGCACTCAACAGGAAATCGCCGAAGCTGCCACGGCCACCTCGCGAGTGATGACGGTATTGCTCGGTGCAATCGCAGGTGTGTCGCTCGTGGTCGGCGGAATCGGAATCATGAACATCATGCTGGTGAGCGTGACTGAACGAACGCGCGAAATCGGTGTGCGCATGGCGGTGGGCGCGCATGGCATCGACATTCTCACACAATTCCTCATTGAAGCTGTGACGCTGAGTTCCGTTGGCGGCCTGATTGGGATTATCTGCGGTATCGGCGCGTCCCGCATCTTATCGATCTACGCGCATTGGCCCACGCTCATCTCGATCAGCTCAATTGCTATCGCATTTTTGTTCAGCGCAGCCGTCGGCGTGTTCTTTGGATTTTATCCCGCGCGCAAAGCCGCCGCGCTCGATCCCATTGAAGCCCTGCGCTACGAATAAATTGGTAGAGACCATCATCGCCGCGCCCGTCGATTCTATTAGAAATGGCAGAGCACAATCGTTTTGAAAAACTGGTGGCCGAAGCGAAGAAAAACATCACTGAGATTTCGCCACAGGATGCGGCATCGAAATTACAAAGCAGCGAGGCGGTGATTGTCGATGTCCGCGAGAAAGACGAATGGGACGAACAACATATTCCCGGCGCGATTCACCTGAGTCGCGGCACTCTTGAGCTCGATGTCGAAGAAAAAGTTCCCGATATGAACGCAACGATTATTTGCCACTGCGGCGGAGGCGGCCGTTCTGCGCTGGCCGCTGAGAGTCTGCAAAAAATGGGCTACAAAAACGTCCGCTCCATGGCCGGCGGCCTCAAAGCCTGGAAAGCTGCTGGGCTGCCGAGCACAAAATAACTGGGCTTGTCGGCCCATACTGGGCAGCATTGGCCAAAGAGAGCGAGCGTTGTGGTCGCGACGCACGCTCGCTAAACTGGCGCGCATCACTGCGACTCACACGACATGACTTCGCTGGATTACTACGGCATTGAGGAGCTTCTCTCGGACGAGGAACGCGGAGCGCGCGATCGGGCAAGGCGCTTTGTGCAGGAGGAAGTGTTGTCCGAGATCGTTCCATGTCATCGCGCGGGCAAGTTCCCGGAACATCTCACGCCGCGCATGGGTGCGCTGGGGTTCTATGCTCCGTATCTGAAAGAGCACGGCTGCGCCGGCGTCAGTTACACGGCGTATGGGCTGATCATGCAAGAGCTGGAGCGCGCCGACTCGGGTCTGCGCTCGCTGGCGTCGGTCCAGGGCGCGCT
>WNGI01000184.1_pt1 | contig 41705 bp, 41 predicted proteins | sample 5400621 | NCBI WGS metagenome assembly WNGI01 (sample SAMN13153374, study PRJNA577476) | soil metagenome | isolation source: 20 cm soil or saprolite under Garry oak tree replicate 1 | place: USA:California | collected 2016-06-15
CCCGAGCACTCCGAGTTCGTTCGCCGCCTGTCGGCTCGCTGATCTGGCCGCTGCCTGGATATACTCCCGGGTGGGAGCGACGCCATGACAGCTCACAGTGGTCCATTGAACGGTATCCGCGTGATCGACCTGGGGCGCCATCAGGCTGGGCCGCGGTGCGCTCAGGTGCTCGCCCGTCTGGGGGCAGAGGTCATCAAGATCGAGCGCCTGGGTGGAGAGGAGACCCGCTACCACGCGCCGTGGGTCCGAAAGCAGAGCGCGTACTGGGTCCAGTACAACAGCGGCAAGAAGAGCGTGAGCATGGACTTGCGCAAAGAGGACGCGAAGGCGGCGCTGCGCAAGCTGATCAAGATTTCCGACGTCGTCGTGCAGAACTTCCGCCCCGGGACCATCGACGAGATGGGCTTCGGCTACGACGTGTTGAAGCAGATGAATCCGCGCATCATCATGGCCAACGTCTCCGCCTACGGGCAGTTCGGCCCCTATCGCGACCAGATCGGCTACGACCCGATCGGCCAGACCATGTCGGGCATCGCCATGGTCACGGGCGAAGAGGGGATGCCGCCGATTCGCGCCGGGGTGCCGATCATCGATCGCACCACCGCGCTGCACTCGGCCATCGGCATCCTGGCCGCGCTCTACGAGCGGAATATTTCGGGAGAAGGCCAGACGATCGACGTCTGCCTGGCGGATTCCGGCTACAGCCTGACCGAGATTCCGATCACCGCGTACCACGGCGCCGGAACCGAGCCCCAGCGCGGCGTCACCGATTCAGCGCCCAGCGGCATGTATCCCTGCAAGGATGGCTGGGTGCTCATCTCGGCCGGAGACCAGCACCACTGGGCTCGGGTGTGCGGCGCGCTCGGGAAACCGGAGTGGGAGAAGGACCCCCGCTTCACCACTCGCCGCGAGCGCAGCAAGCATGCCGAAGCGATCAACGAAGCGATGCGGGAATTGATGGGCACCATGACAATGAAGGACGCCATCGCGCAATTCACGCGCCACGACGTGGTTGCGGCGCCGGTGAACACCATCGCGCAGGCGGCCCAGGATTCTCATCCCTGGGAGCGGCGGGCGATGGTCGAGGTTCCGGATTTCCTGGCCGGGACCATCGCCGTGTCCGGTGACTTCTGGCACTTCGGGCGCACTCCAACCGTCGTCGGCTCGACGCCGAAGGTGGGCGAGCACAACGAGGAAGTGCTGGGCGGCCTGCTCGGCTACTCGAAGGACGAGATCGCGAAGCTCTACGCGAATGACGTGATCGGGAACTGGGACCACTACGACACCGTCCCCGGGTAGATCACGACACGACCTGGTACCTCCGCACCGCCGCTTCGTCGAGCTCGAGGCCGAGACCTGGTGCATCCGGAGCGACGAGCTCGCCGCGCTCGAGCCGCGGCATCGACGTGAGGATGCCGGCCGATCGCGGCACGAACTCCACCAGATGAGCGTTGGGAATGGCGCACAGCACATGCACCTGGATCTCGGGGACGACGTGCCCACACACCGGAACGCGATGCGCGTGCGCGAGCGCTGCGATCTTGCGCCACGGCGTCATGCCACCGACCCTGGCCAGATCGAGAATGAGCACATCGACGGCCTGAGCTTCCAGGAGCTGCCGGAAGGCGTCGAGGTGATACAGGTGCTCGCCGGCGGCGATCGGGACGTCGAGCCGGCGGCGAAGCTCGGCGAGCCCGACGACGTCGAGATGGTGGACGGGATCTTCCAGCCACGCGATTCCCGCGTCCTGGAGCACTCGACCCGTGCGTCGCGCCTGGGCCAGGGACCAGCTTTCGGTCGCGTCCACCATGATCCGAACGTCCGGCCCGACGACCTCGCGCACGGCCCGGACCCGTCGAGCTTCGAGCTCCGGCAGGGTCTCGCGCCCGAGGCGTAGCTTCACGGCGCCGAACCCAGCGTCGACGTGACGCCTCGCGGACGCCGCGAGCTCGTCGGGGGTCAGGCTGTACCACAGGCCGTCGCTCGCATACGTCGGCAGCCGATCGCGATAACCACCGAGGAGACGATGGAGAGGTTGGCCCATCGTCTTCCCAGCAGCGTCCCAGACGGCGACGTCGAGCGGGCACAGCGCACAGTGCAGCAAACCGCCCGGGCCTACCCAGTCACCGCGTCGCGCCAACCTCTCCCAGGCCGCCTCCGGTTCCAGGACGCTCATGCCGATCAGGTGCTCGCCGAGCTCGCGCGCGGCGTGGCAGATCGCCGTCATGAGATCGGGGCGCGGATAGACGATGTAGCCGAGACCTTCGACGCCATCGGAGGTCGTGACTCGCGCGAGGACGTGCCAGTTCGCATCGACCGTTCGCCCGGCCGCCACGTAGGGGTGAGCGACGGGAACGCGCAACACATTCACGGTGACCTGCGTGATTTTCACACTGACGCCCGGTCGCTACGCGGCCTCGGCCGGCACCTCGGCGAGCAGACGGCCGAAGGCCGGCAGCCGGTCGGAGCTCTTGAGCGCGCGCAGCATCGCCCAGAACGACGCCTGGTTCGTGGTGACCACCGGCTTCTTGAACTCGCGCTCCCAGGCGGCGACCGATGACATGGTCGGGAAGTTGCCGCCGGGGACCACGAAGGCCTCGATCTCCGGCCGATCGACCCTGGCAAACGCATCGCGCGCGTTCTGAGGGCCGAGCTTCCCGATCGCATACGCGTCGGTCGCGCCGAACCCTTCGAGCGCGACCGTGTCGAGCCCGTGCTTCGCCTTGAAGTAGCGGGCGGCGCGCTCGTTGACCGCATCCGAATAGGGAGACACGATGGCGACGCGGCGCGCGCCGAGCGCGCGCACGGCGCGGCCCACCGCCTGCGCCGATGTGATGGCCGGAACGCCGGCGCCGGAGCTCATCCGCTTCGTGACGACGTCGTCGTAGTCCTCGGCAAAGAGACTGGCCGACGTCTGGGCCAGGATCACGATCTCGACCTTGGCCGTCCCCAACAAGCGCGACTGATAGTCGATGTCCTCGTCGCGGCTCGGCGAGAAGCTCCCGCCGCCACTCGACATGAGCCGCCCGACGTGGGCCTGGTAGGTCGCCGGCAAGAGTCGGCACTCGATCTCGACCGTCGTGTTCGTGGAAGGAATGAGGACGCCGAAGTGGCGGGTCATGGGACGAGCACGATCTTACCGCGATGACCCGCGGCCATCACCGCTTCGTGAGCGCGCGGCGCCTGGGCCAGCGGGATCTCCTGGGCGATGACCGGACGCAGCGTGCCGTTGCCGAGGCCCTCGACGAGCGCGGCGTGGATGCCCGCGAGCTGTGCCGGCGAGGCGTGGAAGAGGGCCACGCCGATGATCGCGGCGTTCTTGTTCATGGCGCCGCGGGGATTGATCGCGATCGTGCCGCGGTTGCCGATGACGACGATGCGGCCGTGCAGGGCGACGATGTCCAGGTCCTTGGCGAGGTTCACGTTGGCCAGCATCTCCAGCACGACGTTGACGCCCTTGCCGCCGGTCAGCCGCAGCAGCTCGTCGAGATAATCCGGCGCGGTGTGATCGAGCGCGTGGTGGGCGCCTTGCTCGAGCACCAGGCGCCGACCCTCGGCCGTCCCCGCGGTGCCGAACACCGTCATGCCCCGCGCCCGCGCGAGCTGCACGGCGCCGATGCCGACGCCTCCGCTGGCCCCGTGCACCAGCACCGTCTCGCCGGCGTCGCCGTGGCCGCGCTGGAACAGCGCGTGGTACGCGGTCGCGTACGGCACGTTCATCGCCGCGCCCTGCGCGTACGAGACGCGGGCGGGCAACGGGTGCACCTGGGCCTCGCCGCAGAGCGACAGCTCGGCGTACGCGCCGCTGGCCGTGCCTCCCACGTACACGCGGTCGCCCGGCTTCACGCTCGTCACGCCATTGCCGACCGCTTCGACCACGCCGGCCGTGTCCGAGCCCGGCGTGTACGGGAGCTTCGGGCCACGGTTGTCGGTGTTCGAGCGCAGGTAGGTGTCCACCGGATTCACGCCGACGGCGTGATTGCGGACGAGCACCTGCCCGGCGTCGGGCTTTGGCGCGGGGATCTCTTCGAGCTTCAGGACCTCGGGACCGCCGTACGCGGACACGCGGATCGCTTTCATGGCTGCCGGCTCCTTCCAGGAGTGGGCGTTCGTTCCACGGCCGCGACCGTACCAGCCGATGACCTCGCCGGCAAGGCCGGGGTATCGTTGTGCCCCGGCGCGCGACGCACCGGAGGGAGACAGTGGACATGGAGCGACTGAGCGGGAAGATTGCCGCCGTCACGGGTGGGGCGTCCGGCATCGGTGAGGCCACGGTGCGGCGGTTCGTCGCGGAGGGCGCGAAGGTCGCGTTTGCCGATCGCGACGTCGACCGGGGCAAGCGGGTCGCCGCGGAGATCGAAGCGACCGGCGGCCAGGCGCTCTTCGTGGAAGCGCACGTGGAGCGGGAGACCGAGGCCGCGGGGTTCATCCAGCAGGCGGCGAATCACTTCGGACGCCTCGACGTGCTGGTCAACAACGCGGGGATCCGGATGTACCAGACGGTCGTCGAGGCCAGCGCCGAGAGCTGGGATGAGATCCTGGGCGTCAACCTGAAGGGCTATGTGTTCTGCGCGAAGGCGGCGATCCCGATCATCCGCCAGGCGGGCGGGGGAAGCATCGTCAACGTCGCCTCGGTCCGGTCGGTGGTGAGCGCGGGCAAGACGACGCAGTACGACACCACCAAAGCCGCGGTGGCCGGGCTGACGCGCGGCATGGCGATGGATCACGCGGCCGACAAGATCAGGGTCAACGCCGTGTGTCCAGGCCCCATCTTCACGCCGTACCACGAGCGCCGCACCCTGGCGATGGGCAGGACCCTCGAGCAGTACCGGGAGGACGCCGCGAAGACCACGATCCTCAAGCGTCCGGGGACGCCCGCGGAAGTCGCCGCCTGCATCCTGTTCCTCGCCTCCGACGACGCGTCGTTCGTGACGGGCACTCTCCTGTTCGTCGACGGCGGCCACACCGCCATGTGAGGAGCCTTCAACATCATGCGTGAGAACACGCTCAAGCAACGGCTCTACGGCGGAAAGGCTCCATCACGGTCGACACGGCCGAAGCCTGCATCGCTGCCGCCGAGCTGACCGGCATGGCGCCGATCGTGCGCCCGGTCGGAAACAGGCCCGAGATCATCGCGCCGTTCCTGGACCGGGGTGCGTGGGGCGTTCAGGTGCCTCACGTCAACACGGCGGACGAAGCCAGGGCGGCCGTGGATGCGGTGAAGTACGGCCCCGACGGCCACCGAGGAATTTTCAGCGGTGGCCGACACGCCGGTTACGGATTCAAGGGCGCCACTGCGGACTACGCCCGGGAAGCCAATCGCCAGACGCTGGTGTGTCTGATGCTGGAAGAGGTGGTGGCCATCGAGAACCTGCCGGACCTGGTCACGGTGCCGGGCGTCGACGTGTACTTCATCGGGTCCGGTGATCTCTCTCAGTCGATGGGCCTCACCGGACAGCAGGCTCACCCCGACGTGCAGAACGTGATGGAGCGCGGCATCAAGATCATCACCGGCGCCGGGCGCATCGCCGGGTGTAGCTGCCCCGACAATCTGATCCCCAAGTTCCTCGGCCTCGGCGTCCAGTACTTTCACAGCGGCGTGAATCGACTGCTCCAGCAGAGCAGCGAGGCGTATCTGAAGACGGTCCGCCAGGCGGCGGCCGCCGCCGGCCGGTGACGTGAGGTCGCCGCGACGGGGGATTCTCACGCTCGACCGGAGCGGCTACACTACGCGGCGGCCACGTCACCGCTGACCCTCAGGAGGAGAGTCGTGATCAAGATCCTCACGCCCCAGCAGCCGGCTCCCGTCATGGAGATCGCCCGCGAATTGCTCCCGCCCGGCATGGAGCTGGTCGTCGCCGACCCCACCGCGCCCGGGTTCTACGATGCGGCGGCGGACGCCGAGTACTATCTCGGGTCGCCGCGCTTCGGGATCGGCAACGAGTTCTTCCGCTCGGCGCCCAAGCTGAAGCTCGTGCAGCTCACCAGCGCGGGCTACGACCGCGTCGATCTCGAGGCGGCGCGCAAGGCGCGCGTGCCCGTCGCCAACAACGGCGGCGCCAACTCGGTCGCCGTCTCCGAGCACGCCGTCATGCTCATGCTGGCGGTGCACAAGAAGCTGGTGTGGCATCACCTGAACGTCGTGGCCGGCACGTGGCGGACGTCCGACTTCGCCGCGAATCGCACGTACGAGCTCGAGGGCAAGACGCTCGGCATCGTCGGCCTCGGCAACATCGGCAAGAAGGTCGCGCGGCGCGTCCGGGGCTTCGACATGGACGTCCGCTACTTCGACATCGTCCGGCTCAGCGAGGACCAGGAGGACGCGCTCGGCGTCCGCTTCGCGCTCTTCACCGAGCTCCTCCGCACGTCGGACGTCGTGACCCTGCACGTGCCGCTCACCGACGTCACCCGCGGGATGATCTCGACGCGTGAGCTCGCGACGATGAAGAGGAGCGCGATCCTCATCAACACCTGCCGTGGCCCCGTCGTCGACGAGAACGCGCTCCATCACGCGCTCACCTCCGGCACGATCGCCGGCGCCGGCCTCGACGTGATGGTGGAGGAGCCGCCGAAGAAGAACCATCCGCTGTTCTCGCTCCCGAACGTCACGCTGACGCCCCACAGCGCGGGACCGACCTGGGACAACTGGGCCAAGGCGTACCGCAACGGCTTCGACAACATCCAGCGCATACACACGGGCCAGGCGCCGCTGTGGGTGGTGCCGGAGCTGCGCGCGCTGCTCGAGGAGAAGCGCTAGCGAGGGGGAGGAGCTAGTAGGGTTCCCTGACGAAGATGAACGTCGTGCCCTGCACGATCGGGGCGCTGGCGCCGACGAACGAGACGTTGACGTCCTCGACCTGACGCTCCCCGGCGCGCCCCGAAGCTTGTAGCGCGCCCTCGATGATGTGCCAGAGACCGTGGATGCGTCCGGTGCTCAGGCTCCCGCCGAACGTGTTCAGCGGAAGCTCGCCGTCCAGCTCGATGCGCCCGTCCTGGATGAAATCGAGCGCCTCGCCCTCCTTGCAGAACCCGTAGGACTCGAGGCCGTAGATCACCGAGGCGGAGAAGCCGTCGTAGATCTGCGCGACGTCGACGTCTCGCGGGGAGAAGCCCGAGCGCTCCCAGGTGAGACGCGACGAGCTACGGCCGCCGTCCATGTAACTCGACAGGCTGCCGATGCGTCCCGCCACCTCGAAGGCGAGCCGCTGGCCGTAGCCCGCGATGTACGCGGGACGCGGCCGCAGATCACGCGCGCGGTCGGCGGTGGTGAGGACGATGGCGACGGCGCCCTGCACCGGGATGTCGCAGTCGTAGAGACAGAACGGGTACGCGACCAGCCGCGAGCTCAGGTAATCCTCGCGCGTGAGCTCGACCTTGTGGAAGTAGGCGTGCGGGTTCCTGTGCGAGTGCCGGCGCTGGGTCACGGCGAGCGTCGCCATCTTTTCCCGGCTCTGGCCGTGCCGCTCCAGCCAGCGCGTGTACGCGACCGCCATGTGCTGCCCCGGCCCGCCGAACCCGTAGGGCGCGGTGAATTGCGTCGCGCCCTGGGCATGGGTGCCCGGCAGGTTCTGGTACGTGCCCTTGGGGTTGTGCATCGCCCGCCAGACCACCGCGTACTTGCACACGCCGGCGAGCAGCGCGTTGACCGCCTGCTGGACGGCGCCGCCGATGTTCACCGTCTCCACCTGGACGTGCCAGGCGAGGTTCGGCAGCTTCAGCATCGTCATCATGCAGTTGACGGAGACGATGGTGACGCCGTCGATGACCGCGTGCCCCGTCGCCGGCAGCTCCGGATACGTCGCCAGGCCGTCGATGTCGGCCAGGGCGAGCCCGGAGTCTTCGACGGCGCCCTTGACCGCCTCGAGCGCATGCGCGGCCAGCGGGATATCCGCGGAGCGCGTCACGCGGGAGAAGCCCACGCCGCTCACCGCGACCTTGCACCGGTGCTCCCACATGCTAGTGCGCCAGACGGAACTGAGGCAGCGTGATGTCGTCGTTCAGCGGCTCGAAGACCACCTCCACGCGACGGCCCACCTTCGCCTCGGTGTAGGGCGCTTCGAGCAGGTTGGCTGCCAGCAGCGCGCCGGGGGCGTCGTCGAGCTCGACGATGATGCTCGCGTAGGGCACGGCCGGGGCGAAGCGCTTGTCGCCCGCGTGGTACATGATCGTGTACGAGTAGATCGCGCCCGTGCCGCTGACTGGCTCGAACGCGAGATCGATCGCCATGCAGCTCACGCAGGTCGCGTACGGCGGATGCTGGAAGCGTCGGCACGCCTGGCAGCGCTGGAGCGCCAGCACGCCACGTTTGGCCGCGTCCCAGAACGGCTTCGTCCACTCGTTGGGGACGGGAATCGGCCGGGTCACCTTGCTCCAGTCGCTCATCGTGGCAGGATGTTGGCCCTCGACAGCCATGTCAAGGGCTCCCGCGCGCACGCGACGAGCACGACAAACTTGACGCTCACGGGCTCGAGGCTCTAGAGTCGCAGCGTTCCCCCCGTCGGCTCGGTACAGCGGCGGCCCGCTCGTTCACTCACAAGATCATGCTGACCGCGAGGGCGTGACACTATGAATGGAACCCGGAGAGAGTTCGTGCTTTCCCTCGGGAGCGTGCTGGCCGCCTGGCCGCTCGACGTCGCAGCACAGCCGGCACCGCGAGTGTTCCGCGTCGGCGTGCTCTCCCCTGGGACGGCTCCACCAGGACCTCTCGACGCGCTCCGACAAGGGCTTCGCGACCTCGGGTACGAGGACGGCCGCAACATTTCGATCGAATGGCGATTCGCCGGAGCCAGCAATGAGCCCCTCCGCGACCTCGCGGAGGAACTGGTGCGCCTCAAGGTCGACGTGATCGTCGCGATCAATACCCAGGCGTCCCTCGCCGCGAAACGGGCCACCGCGACGACGCCCATCGTCATCGCGCGGGTCTCTGATCCCGTAAAAACCGGATTGGTTGCCAGCTTCGCCCATCCCGGAGGGAACATCACCGGCTTGAGCAATTTTTCAGACGAGCTGAGTGGCAAGCGGCTGGCGGTGATGAAAGAAATCATGCCGACGGTCTCGCGACTGGCGGTGCTCTGGAACACCGGGAATCCCGGCATCGAGCTGTCGGTGAAAGAGATGGACATGGCCGCCAGGCGGTTCGGCGTCGAGCTTCACCTCCATGGGGTGAGCAGTCCGTTCGATTTTCCCGCCGCGTTCGAGGGCATCACACGCGAGCACGCCCACGCCCTGTTCGTCTTCGACGATGTGCTGATGGCGACTCACAAGACACACATCCTGAATTGGGCGGCGAAAGTCCGGCTGCCCGTGATCTCTCAGTACGCCGAGCTCACCGAGGCCGGCGGCCTCATGGCCTACGGACCCAATATCCCCGACATCTACCGGCGCGCAGCCATCTACGTGGACAAGATCCTCAAAGGCGCCAAGCCCGCGGAGCTCCCGGTCGAGCAGCCGACCAAAATCCAGCTGATCGTCAACCTCAAGGCCGCCAGGGCCCTCGGGCTCACGATTCCGCAATCGCTGCTCCTGCGGGCGGATCAGGTGATTCAGTAGTATCTTCGGCAAACGGAGGTGTGACATGGCGCGCAACGGCTACCTGATCCTCGACAGCGACCTTCACATGATGGAGCCCGACGATCTGTGGGCCCGCTACCTCGAAGGGCCGCATCGTGCGAACCTGCCGAAGTTCTTCGGGGGTCAGCAGCGAACGCTCACCGTCAACTCGGAGGACAAAGGCAACGCCGACACCATCATGGGGATGGAGGTCGCGGGGCTGGCGATTCCCGCGCACGGCAAGGCGGCGGGCGCCACCGCGTCGAGCCGCGAGCTGCGTCGGCGGAGCCGCGCGCGGCATCCGCACTTCCAGGTCGCGCGCGGAAGCGGCTTCGACCCGGAGTCGACGCTGACCGCGATGGACATCGAGGGCGTGGACGTCGCCGTCATGTACGGCACGCGCGGCAGGCAGATCCTGATGCACGACGACCTCGCGCCGGACTACGCGGCGGCGCTCGCGCGCGCCTACAACAACTGGGCGTCGGATTACTGCCGGAAGCGGCCGGACCGGCTGAAGTTCGCCGCGCAGGTGGCGATGCACAGCATCCCGGCGGCGATCGACGAGGCGCGCCGGTGCGTTCGCGAGCTGGGCGCCGTCGCGATCATCGGCACGCCGAACCCGGTCAACGGCCAGCACCTGCACGACGAGGCGTGCGATCCGCTCTGGAGCGCGCTGGAGGAGCTGGACGTGCCGATCGGCTTTCACCCGACCGGCAATACCTCGCTGAAGGACGACGCCGGGCGGCGCTACGTCGGCCACGCCAACTTCCAGCCGATCGCCCACGCCATCCGCAATCCGGTCGAGCTGATGGGGGCCATCGCCAGCATGACGACGGGCGGCATCCTGGAGCGCCACCCGCGGCTGCGCTGCGCGTTTCTCGAAGGCACCGCCGGCTGGCTCTACTGGTGGCTGTGGCGCCTCGACGACCAGTGGGAGAAGTTCGGCCCCGGCTGCGAGCAGCAGCTCTCGATGCTGCCGAGCGAGTACTTCAAGCGCCAGTGCTACATCGCGCTCGACGTGGACGAGGAGCCGGCGGTCGACGTCGTCGAGAAGATGGGCGCCGACTACTTCGTGGTCTCGACCGACTATCCGCACTCCGACGGCGCGTTTCCCGAGGCGATGGAGCAGTTCTTCAGTCTGCCGCTCCGCGACGAGGTGCGCCGCAAGATCCTCTGGGACAACTGCGCGCGGCTCTACGGCATCGCCAAAGTGTGACGCGTCGCCGCGAACCTCACGCAGGCGCGGCGCCCTGCGTCGCGACGTACACCGCGTAGAGCGACTGGCTCGCGGCCATGAAGAGCCGATTGCGCTTCGGCCCTCCGAACGCGATGTTGGCGCACACCTCGGGCAGGCGGATCCGGCCCAGCAGCTTGCCGTCCGGATTCCACACGGTGACGCCGCTGTAGCCGAGGCCGCGTCCGCCGGGATTGCCGTTGCTCGAGACCCAGAGGTTCCCGCTGACATCGGCGCGCACGCCGTCGGGGCCGCACTTGACGCCGTCCACCATGAAGTCGCTGAAGAGCTTCGGGTTCGACACCTTGTGGTCGGCGCCCACGTCGAAGACGTGCATGTCGCGATTGCCGCCCGCGTGCGCATCGCCGGGGCCGCGGCCCGTGCTGATGACGTAGAGCTTCTTGTAGTCGGGTGAGAAGCAGAGCCCGTTCGGATTCGGAACCTGGGTCTCGCTGACCACGAGATCGATCCGGCCGCTCGGATCCGCGCGATACACGCTGTTCGGCAGCTCGCGCTTGGCCGTGCCGATGTCCGGCGGCTGCCCGAGGCGCTGCTTGAAGATTCCCCGAGGATTCGAGAGCCCACCGGGCGCGTCGACGGTGCCCTCGTAGAACTGTCCCCCGTACGGCGGATCGGTGAACCAGTAGCTGCCGTCCGAATGCGCGACGACGTCGTTCGGGGAGTTGAGCGCCTTGCCGTTGTACTTGTCCGCGATGATCGTCACGGAGCCGTCGTGCTCGTAGCGAACGACGCGCCGGGTGAGGTGCTCGCACGAGAGCTGGCGGCCCTGGAAGTCGAAGGTGTTGCCGTTGCTGTTGTTCGACGGAGCGCGGAACACGGTGACGCGGCCGTCGTCGTCGAGCCAGCGGAGCTGCCGGTTGTTCGGGATGTCGCTCCACACGAGGTACCGGCCCTGCGAGCTCCACGCCGGGCCCTCCGCCCACAGCGAGCCAGTCCACAATCTTAAGATAGGCGTGTTGCCCTGGCGAAGACCGTTGAACGCCGGGTCGACGGTGATGACGTCGGGATCGACGTAGGTGACGGGCGGCGCACCGGGGCTGTAGTCGCGCGGCGGGTTCGTGATCACGCTGCGCGGCTCGCCGAGCCCAGATGGCGTCTGGGCTCGCGCGATGACCGGCGCGAGCGCCGTAGCGCCGGCGAGCGCGCTCGCGGCACCGAGGAAGCGTCGACGGGAGATGTTCGCAACGTCCATGGGTGTCCTCCGGTGCTTGGAGAGTCTCAGGCGAGATGCTTCTTGAAGAACGCGATCGTGCGCTCCCAGGCCAGCTTCGCCGACGGTTCGTGGTAGCGCGGCGTCGAGTTGTTGTGAAAGCCGTGCTGGGTGCCGGGATACATGTGCATCTCGTACTGGACGCCGCTCGCTTTCAGCGCCGTCTCGTAGGCCGGCCACATCGCGTTGATGCGCTCGTCGGTCTCGGCGTACTGGATCATGAGCGCTGCCTTGATGTCCGGCACGCGCGCCGTCTCGGCGGCGGCGCCATAGAACGGGACGGCCGCGCTCAAATCGGCGCCGAGCGTGACCGCCAGGAAGTTGGTCGTGCCGCCGCCCCAGCAGAACCCCGTGACCCCGAGCTTGCCGGTGGAGAGCGCGTGCGATTTCAAGAAACGTGCGCTGTTCACCATGTCCGTGCGCAGCTTGGCCTGGTCGAGGCCGGCCTGGAGCGTGCGGCCGTCGTCGTCGTTGCCCGGGTAGCCACCAACCGGGGAGAGCCCGTCGGGGGCCAGAGCCAGGAACCCTTCGGTCGCGACGCGACGAGCGACGTCCTCGATGTACGGATTGAGCCCGCGGTTCTCGTGGATCACCAGGACGGTGGCGAAGGGCCCCTGCGCATTCGGCTGCACGAGGTACCCGCGCATCGTGCCGGAGGTACCGCCCGGAGACGAGTAGGTCACGTACTTGGCCTTGATGCGCTGGTCGGTGAAGGAGATCGTCTGGGCGAGCGCGTAGCGGGGCAACAACGCCTCGGCCATGGCCAGCGCGGACACGCCGCCGACCGTCAACACGCCGGCCCGCTGCAGGAACTCGCGCCGGTCGATGCGCCCGTGGCAGTACTCGTCGTAGAGATCGAAGACACGCTGATCGATCTCGCTCTGGGTCAGCTCGGCCATGGCTCGATGCCTCCTCACACCTTCGCGAACGTCTTACCCGGGAAGGTGAGCTTGAGATCGCCGCAGATCGCCTCCGCGGCATTGCGGCCCGGGCCCATCGTGATTCCCGAGCCGGGATGGCTGCCGGCACCGCACAGGTAGACGTTCGTGACCGGCGATCGGTAGTCCGCGAATTCGGGGATCGGGCGGAAGCCGCCGACCTGATACGGCAGGAAGGCGCCGTGCTGGTGCGTGCCCTGGACCGCGCTGCGCATGCGGCGCTCGTAGTCGACCGGCGACTGCACGCTGCGAGCGACGATGCGCTTGCGGATCCCGGGCAGGAACGCGTCGTCGATCCACTCGAGGATGCTGTCGGCATAGCGCTCCTTGATCTGGCTCCAATCCGTCCCGGTGATCTTTCCCGCGCCGTCGCCGGTGACGCGGTAGGGGACGAAGTGAACGATGAACTTCATCAGGCCCTTGCCGGCGGGAGCGCGGCTCGGATCGACGACGGCCTCGTTGATGATGCCGACCATCGGGTTCTTCGGCAGGCGCCCGGCGCGAATGTCCACGAAGCTCGCGGCGAGATCGTCGAGTGACGCACCGGAGGCGTGCAAGTAGCACACCGTCGCCGGCTCCGGGCCGGCCTTGAAGGCAACCGGCCGATCGAGCGCGGCGTAGATGCCGAAGAACGACGGCCCCCACTCGTAACGCTGGAGCTTGCTCGCCGCCTCCGCGCCGATGATCGCTTCGCCCAGCAGATCGAGCCCGAAGTGGCGCGGATCGGCGTTGGCCGCGATCACGCCGTCGACCCCGATGCGCTCGCCGTCGGCCAGACGAACGGCGACGGCTCGCCCGTTCTCGACCACGATGGAGGCGACCTCGGCGTTGGTTCGGATCGTCCCGCCACGCGCCCGCAGCCCCTTCGCGAGCGCTTCGCTGACGCGATGCATGCCGCCCCGGACGAGGCTGCAGCCGACGTCCTGGATCGCCGCTACGAACATCCACGCGAAGTGGCCGCCGAGCGGATCGTCGGGGGCGAGCCCGGCGTGCAGTCCGGCCGACGCAAAGAAGAGCCGCATCTCCGGGCTCTCGAAGGTCTCGTCGACCCAGTTGCGCGCGGTCTGCATGAGGAACCGATAGCCGTCCGCGCCGTGGGGCGCGCCGAGCTCCTCGGCGAGACGCTCGGGCCGGCTGTACATGGCGCGCACGACGGTGGGCTTGGCGGCCGCGAAGCGCGCGTAGAGTGTCCGCCACGTGTCGGCGTCGCGCCGCGAGAACCTGGCGATGCTGGCCGCCGCGGTCTCGACGTCCCGGCCGATCATGAAGGAGCGGCCGTCGGGAAAGATCTGCGCCCAGTTCGGGTTCGGCGTGATCAGCTCGAGCCCGTGCTCGGCGAGCCCGAGCTCGTCCGGCGAGGGAGAGAGCTTGGCGACGAGGTAGCCGCTCGCGTGAACGTCGGAGAGATGGCCCGGCGCGGCGATCTCCTCGGAGATCGTCATTCCCCCGATGGTCGCGTAGCGCTCGAGCACGACGACCCTGAGCCCGGCCTTCGCGAGATAGCAGGCGCACGTCAGGCCGTTGTGTCCCGCGCCGATGACGACCGCGTCGTACGAGGCCATGGGGCGGACGGATGATCATGCGGCCCGAGCGCCGGTGTCAAGAAGGGGTCCGATCATGAGGCATAATTGGCAGACTCTGAACCCTCACGAGGACCCGCCGATGGACTTCGAGGTCACGTACACCGAGGAGCAGCAGCGTTTCCGCCATGAGGTCCGCGCCTGGCTGGACGCCAACGTCGCGCCCGGGCTGACGCGGATTCCGGTCTCCGACGACGACAGCCGGCGGCGCTATCACGAGCTGCGCGCGTTCGGCCGCAAGCTCGGCGCCCGCGGCTGGCTCTATCCGCGCGCGCCGCAGGCATACGGCGGCGGTGGCCTCGACGTCGATCACACGATCATCCTCGAGGAAGAGGTCGATCGCGTCGGGCTCGCGCTGCCGCCCTACTACGACAGCGGCGGCAAGCTCGGCTCGGCGACGATCCTCGTGTGGGGCGCCGAGGCTCAGAAGCAGGCGTTCCTGCCGCCGATCTTCCGCGGTGAGGTGCGCACGTGGCAGTTGCTGACCGAGCCCGGCGCCGGCTCGGACCTGGCCGGCGTCACCACGGCGGCCATTCGCGACGGCGACGAGTACGTCATCAACGGCCAGAAGATCTTCGTCGGCAGCGACCACGGCACCGAACGCATCTGGATGATCGCGTGCACGAACCCGGGCGGCGCGCGCCACGAGAACCTGTCGTGGTTCATGATCGACGCCGATCTTCCTGGCATCACCGTGCAGCCCATGGAGCTGATGGGCACGGGCGGCGAGGGCGGCACCGATCCCGTGCAGAAGAACACGGTGTTCTTCGACCAGGTGCGTGTGCCCGCGTTCAGTCTGGTCGGCGGCGAGAACCAGGGCTGGAAGGCGGCCAGCACCCATCTCGAGCTGGAGCACGGCGCCGGCGGCCGCATCGGCCGCAACCGCGTGTGGGACCGGCTGCTGCGCTACTGCCAGGAGACCAAGCGCGACGGCGTCCCGCTCAGCCAGAATCCGGACACGCGCGACCTGCTCGCCGACATCTATATCCGGACGGAGGTCCAGCGGCTCTTCGGCCTGCGCAACTTCTGGCTGACGTACGCCAAGCGCCCGCGCTCCTACGAGGGCCCGCAGCTCTCCTACTACCGGAAGATGGCCGGCCTCTGGATGACCGGCGCGATCCTGGAAGCCGTCGGCCCGGCCGCGCTCACCACCGATCCCACGTGGGGCTCGGTGGACGGCTTCCTCGAGCTGCAGCAGCGCAACGGGATCATCGCCGTGCACCCGGGCGGCACCGCCGACGTCCAGCGCGTGAGCATGGCCCGGCGCATCGGGATCGGCCGTGGCGCGCGCGAGAGCGCCGGGACTGTTCATTGATCACATGGGGGGTCCGAGACGTTCCCCCCAAACCCCCACGCTCCGGGCCGGGAGTGAATCCCGGCCCTCCGCGAGCGCCGGGAAGGTTCGTAGGAGGTGAGTGAGCATGCCTGTCGAGTACGAGAAGCGCGATCACATCGGGATCGTCACGCTCAGCCGCCCGACGGCGCGCAACGCCTGGGGCGCCGACTTCAACGAGGGGATCGAGCGTCACTTCGACGCCATGGAGGAGGACGACGACATCCGGTGCGCCATCCTCACCGGCGACGAGAGCGGTGGCGCGTTCTCGGCCGGCGCCAACCTGAAAGATCCGAAGACGCACACGATGGACTCGGCGGCGGAGCTGATCAAGAGCATCCCGAAGCGGAAGCACCGCGCGTTCGAGGTGCTCGGCAATTTCCCGAAACCGCTGATCGGCGCCGTCAACGGCTACGCGGTCGGCATCGGCTGCATCGTGACGTTCTGCTGCGACCTGCTCGTCGCGTCCGACCGCGCGGAGTGGCGGCTGCCGCAAGTCGCGCTCGGCATCCTGCCGGCCTATGGCGGCGCCGTGCGACTCGCGCGGCTGGTCGGCCGGGGCCACGCGATGCGGATGACGCTCGGCATCCCGCTGCCGGCCGAGGAGGCGCATCGCATCGGCCTGGTCCAGTGGCTCGTGCCGCACGCCAAGCTCATGGACAAGGCGCTCGAGGTGGCGGCCCACGTCGCCTCGCTGCCGCCGCTGGCCGCGCGGCTGGCCAAGGAATCGCTGGTGCGCGGACTCGACATCCCGAACCTGTCGGACGCCTCGCTCGTCGATCTCTACCGCTTCGCGGTGCTCGAGCAGACCGAGGACAAGGCCGAGGGACACCGCGCCTGGCGTGAGAAGCGCAAGCCCGCGTTCCGCGGGCGCTAGGAGACACGACGATGGAGTTCCACGGCCTCGATGTGGGGACGCAGTTCAAGCGGATGCGCGAGCTGGTGCCGGAGGCGTATCGCGCCTTCCTCGACTTCGACAAGGTCGCGTTCAAGGACGGCGCGCTGCCGAAGAAGAGCAAAGAGCTGATCGCGCTCGGCATCGCGCAGATCACCCAGTGCCCGTGGTGCATCCAGGCTCACACGCAGAAGGCGGCCATGGCCGGCGCCGGTGACGCTGAAATCGCCGAGACGATCTTCGTGGCCATGGCGATGGCAGCGGGCGCCGCCTGGAGCCACGGCGGGCTGGTCCTGCAATGCCTGCAGGAGCACAAGGGCGCCTGACCATGGACCTGGCCCTGACCGAATCTCAGGAGATGCTGCGAACGTCTGCCCGCTCGTTCGTCGAGCGCGAGGCGCCGACGCACACGATCGTCGCGCTCCAGCGCGAGACGTCGAGCCTGGTGCCGGCGCTGTGGCGCAAGGCCGTGGACGTCGGCTGGCCCGGCATCCTCGTGCCCGCGGAGCACGGCGGCAGCGAGAGCACGCTTACCGACGCCGCTGTGCTCTTCGAGGAACTGGGCCGCGGACCGGTGCCTGGCCCGTTCTGGAGCTCGGGCGTGCTCGGCGCGCTCATCGTGCTGGAAGCGGCGAGCGCTCAGCAGAGAAACGCCATCCTGCCGGCGGTCGCGCGTGGCGAAATCATCCTCAGCGTGGCCATCACGGATCCGAACACCTCGTGGGGTCCTCAAGCGGTCACGCTGCGGCCGCAGCGGCTCGGAGATCGCTTTCGGCTCGACGGCACCAAGCTGTTCGTGAGCGACGCGACCGCGGCGACTCATCTGATCGTGGCCGTGCGCACCGGCGACGGGCCCGCCGACGTGAGCCTGCTGATGGTCGATGCGCGAGCGCGCGGCGTGAGAGCGCGCCGGCTCCCAGGCTTTCTCTCGTGGCAGGACGAGGTGACGCTCGAGGGCGTCGAGGTCGCGGCGACGGATCTTCTCGGAGGCCGCGAGAGCCAGGGTTGGGCGCAGCTCGAGCGTGCGCTCCTCCGCGCGTTGCCGGTGCTGTGCTCGTTCATGGTCGGCGGCTGCCAGGCGGTGTTCGATCTGTCGGTGAAGCACAGCCAGCAGCGCGTGCAGTTCGGCGTGCCGATCGGGAAATTCCAGCGTGTGCAGGATCACATCATCCGGCTGGTCAATCATCTCGACGGTGCGCGCTGGACCACGGCCGAAGCGCTCTGGAAGCTCGACACGGGACGCCCGGCCGCCGACGCCGTGCACCTGGCCAAAGCCGTCGCGAGCGAGGGCTACCTCGAAGCGTGCAACGCCGCTCACGAGGTGCACGCCGGCCAGGGCAGCCTCACCGAGTACGGCCTGGCCGCCCACACCCAGATGTCGCGCACGCTCTTCGCCTACCTCGGCGATCCGCGCTGGCACAAGCGCCGGATGGCCGACGCGTTAGGATGGTAGTGCGAGCCGAGGCGCGCAGCGCGACGAGGCGAGCGGTGAAATGCTCGGTGTCGTGCGAGCCGAGGCGCGTCGCGCGTGGCCGTGCGAGGTGAGGCCGTCCGACGGACGAGCCGAGCGCTGAAATCGCCGAAAATGGCGAGCGGTGAAATGCTCGGCGAGCGGCTCACGCCGTGGACGCCGACGGGTGCAGGCCAACCGGAAAGCCCTCGGCGATCGCTCGGACCACAGACCGTGGCGTGAGCACCGCGAGCTCGACGTCGTCCCCCCGAGTTTTTTGCGCCTCGTAACCGGCGAAAGTCCAGCGGAGCAGCCTGCGCTCGTGAACGAGAAAGGCGCGGTGCTCGTCGTCAGCAATCATCACGCCAGCCGGAAGATGCGACAGCCGGTCGCGATAGGTGCGCTTGGCTCCGCCTGAACCGAGTCGCTCGGCGTGCAGCACGCGATCCATGTCGTCCGCCGATGGCCGCGCAGCAGTGGTCAGGTCGCGGTTGGCGGCGGCCCAGCGCTCGCGAAAGAGGTCGTAGCGAGCCCGCTGGCACTCGGCGCATGGCCTGTGGCCGGCAGCGAGTGCGGTGGCCTCGTCGAGGAAGAACAGCTCGGTGTAGCGGCCGGGCGTCATCACCGTTCGCCGGCGGCCCTTGAACTCCAGCAGGCAGGCGATCCAGCGCCGGCTTACGAACGGGCGCACGATCCGCTGGGCGGTATCGTGAAGGCAGCCGCCACGGTTTCCCATCAGGGTGCCGCGCTCCGGGGTAGCGATCAGCTCGCCGAATGGCGTGACGCGATTCTGTCGAGGCAACGAATCAGGAGTATACGGTAGTGTCTCGGCGTGACTCTGATGCCCGCGATGGAAGCGGCGCGTCGACGGAGGAAGCTCAATGTGCACAAGCACGCTGCGCGCAGTCGCCTCTACGGCTGCCACATTTGCGGTGATTCTCCTCGGCGCAGCGGCGGACGCTCAAAACCTCGCCCCAGCGGGGCCGGGGTTCCAGGTCGAGTCGGCACCACGCCCCGGGGGGCGTCCTGCCGTCGAGGGCTACATTCACAATGAAAGGTACGTCTGGCTGAGCGATGTCCGTGTCAGGGTGGAGGTATTAAACGCCGATGGAATCGCGGTGGAAGAAGCCTTCGGTTGGGTCGTCGGCAACATTCGCCCGGGTGGCAGGGGATACTTCGCCGTGGCGGTCAAGCGGCTCGGAGCATCCTACCGAGTGAGTGTCGTATCGTTCGACGTGGTTCCTCAAGGCGGCGCCTGAAGGTCCTGATTCGGTATGCCCGCGCGTGGACGTGTCAGCCGCCGCGGGGGATAATCCCGGCGCCAATGCGTATGCGAGTGACCGAGGAGCGCCGCGGAGCGAGATGAGCCAGCCGTTCGCCGGCGTCACCGTGCTCGAGTTCGGCCACTTCATCGCCGTGCCGTGGGCGGGACAGGCGCTCGCCGACGGCGGCGCGCACGTGATCAAGATCGAGCCGCAGGAGGGCGAGCCGAGCCGCCACATCGCTCCGCTCGGCGGCGGCGAGAGCCGTCACTTCCTGATCCGCAACCGCGGCAAGCACACGCTTCCCCTCGACCTGCGCCATCCCGACGCGCGCGCGATCCTCGACGCGCTGCTCGCCCGCGCCGACGTCGTGCTGGCCAACATGCGTCCTGGCCTCGCCGCCGAGCTCGGCCTCGAGTACGAGCAGCTCGCGCCGCGCTACCCGCGGCTCGTCGTCGGCACGGTGACGGCGTTCGGCCCGCACGGGCCCGATGCCGCACGCGCCGGCATGGACCACGTCGTCCAGGCCCGGAGCGGCCTCATGGTGACGGGCGGGCGTACGAAGGACGGCCTGCCCACGTCCGGCGAGTCGCCGATCGCGGATTACATGGCGGCCGCGCTGCTGGCCTTCGGCGTCACGTCTGCGCTTTACCGGCGCGAGCGGACCGGGCGCGGTGGGCGCGTGGACACCTCGCTCTTGCTGGCCGCGCTCGCGCTCCAGAACAACCTCATGGTGCGCGTGGACGCGCTCGACGGCGCCCGCGACGCCGGCTTCCTCGACTGGCTCGGCCAGGCGCGCGGCGGCGGCGTCCCGTTCGCCGAGCAGGTGGAGCGGATGCCGCGCAATCGCGTGGTCGCCTCGCAAGCGATCTACATCCGAACCTATGCGACGAAGGACGCCGCGCTCGCCGTCGCGTGCGGCAGCCCGTCGCTCAGACGGAAGTTCATCGTTGCGGTCGGCCACGAGGATCCCGCGCTGACCGGCAGCGTCCCCGACGTCAACGCCCACTACGCGGCGCTCAAGCCGGCCGTCGAGGCCACGCTCGCTTCGCGCACGACCGCGGAGTGGCAGGCCCACCTCGACGCACACGGCGTTCCGGCCAGCGGCGTGTCGCTGCCGATCGAGATGCTGGACGATCCACAACCCGCCGCCAACGGCATGTTCCACCGCTTCGATCACCCCACGCTCGGACCGGCGACCGTGCTCGGCCCGCCCGTTCGCGTCGACGACGGTTTCGTACCGGGACCACCGACGCCGGCGTTCGGCAGCGAGGCGCGCGCAATCCTCGCGTGGGCTGGCTTCGACGACGGGGACATCACGCGCTTTCTCGCCGGGGCGGTGCTCGATACCAGCCGGCGGCCAACCTGAACCGCAGGCGTTGGAGGTCAGCATGGACGGGCATTCCACCGAGCGCCGTGACTTTCTGAAGCAGATCACGGCCCTGAGCGCGGCACCGATCGTCGCCGGCTTGCAGCCGAAGAGCGCTTACGATCCCTCGGCCCGATTCGAGCTCAAGGTCACCGAGGTGGAGTTCCTGCGCACGCCCAAGGGGCGTCAGCTGATGGCCCGCGTGTATCAACCGCGGGGCGCGGGGCCATTTCCGACGGTGCTCGATCTCCACGGCGGCGCCTGGCGTCGCAAGGATCGCTTCGCCGAGGAGCCGATGGACCGGGCCATCGCCACCAGCGGCGTCCTCGTCGTCGCCATCGATCTGAGGCTCTCGGAAGAGGCGCCGTACCCGGCCTCGGTGCAGGACGCCAACTATGGCGTGCGCTGGCTCAAGGCGAGAGCCGTCGAGTGGAACGGCGACCCGACGCGAATCGGCGTGTACGGAAGCTCCAGCGGCGGCCACGTCGCCCAGTTGCTGGCCATGCGCCCCCGCGATCCGCGGTACAACGCGATGGCCCTGTCAGCGGCGCCCAACGTCGACGCGACGGTGGCGTATGTCGCGACCCGTTCGCCGATCAGCGACCCGTACGCGCGCTTCCAGCAAGCCGAGCGGATGAAGCGCGAAGGGATGATCGAGAACAGCCGGATCTACTTCAACCCGTGGGACACGATCTACGAAGGCAATCCGCAGCTGATGCTCGAGCGTCGCGAGGCCGTCACGCTGGTGCCGATGCTGATCATGCAGGGCGCGCTCGACGACAACGTGCTGCCGGCCGTTCAGGAGAAATTCGCGGCGACCTACAAGGCGGCCGGCGGCGTGTGCGAGCTGACCGTGTTCGAGGACAGCGAGCACGAATGGGTGGCCAAGCCCGGGCCGCAGACCGATCGCGCCCGCGAGATGGTCAAGGCGTTCATCGCGCGCCAGCTGAAGACGTAGTCGGCTACGCGTGGAGGAGCTCGCTCGCCTCCTCGTAGACCTCCATGTTCTTGCCATAGGAGATGGCCGACGCCTGGGCCGCGCTCACCAGATGGCGCCAGCGCCACGGCAGCCGCGTGGCGTAAAACTCCTCGAACGTGGCCTGGTGGTGCTTGAAGGCGTGCATCTCGGTGAAGTTGTCGTGCACGACGATCTCGGCGAGACGGCTGATCAGCGCGGCCGGGTCGTACCCGAGGTCGGCGTACTGCTGCGCAAGGTTCACGGTGTTCTTCACCTCGGGCACCGCGCGCATCAGCCCGAGGTTGGTCACCTTCGACCAGTCGGTCGGCGGCTGCGTGTAGATGCTCTCCGCGAGCGCGTCCAGTAGCTCGCCCTGGGTGCGAGAGGGCAGCGCGGCGACGGCGGCCGGGTCCGGCTGGGGCGGCGGCTCCATGCGATTCTGCGTCGAGCGCACCTCGGGCCCCGTGTGCCACGTCAGGAGCGCGAGCAGCTTGTTGCGAAGGCTCACGCCGTCCAGCTCCAGGAGATACCGGCGCAGGTTCGCGCCCGTGTGCAGGTGCACGTCCATCGGATTCCCCGTGAGCGACCGCATGAACAGGCCGGCGGCGCCGATCGACAAGGCCTCACCGGTGCCCTGGAGCGACAGGCCATCGGCGAGGGCCTTCGCGAGCATTCTCGGAATTTCCGCATAGGCGTCGCAGCGCGTGATCGCCTCGCCCAGGCGGCCGATCTCCGGCGTCTCGTCCGGGCTCGTGTGGAACCGGAGCGGGCGCTTCAGGAGCTCGTACTCGTCGAGCAGCGGCTCGATGTCTCGGAGCGGAGGCGGCGTGGGGAACCGGCTGACGTACCGGACGGCCGGGCGCATCAGGAATGGCGTGTGCTCGCGGCCCAGCCAGTCGAGGGCGCGCCACGTGAACATCGGGAAGATGAAGTAGTGATCGTCGAGCGTGTTCTTGGGGATCGCCACGGTCAGCAGCAGGTCCAGCGCCTCGCCGTGGGGAACGTTGTCCCAGAGCCACAGGAAGGCGTGATCCGCGGCGTTGTAGAGGCCGCGATCCACCGCGGCGAAGAACGCCTTCTTCGTGGCCTCGACGCCACCCGAGTCCACCGGCTCGGCATCCGCCAGGATGTACGGGCCCATGCCCGGGTGATTGATGTGCTTGTTCGACAGCGCGACGTGCTGGAGGATCGGCAGGAAGCGCTGCTCGCCCGCCACGCGCTCGACCGTGTGATGGAGCGCGTGGATCCCGACGAGCGGGTGCAGCGGCCCGCCATGGTGGCCGGGCGGTAGGTCCGAGGACCGAGTGACGGCGAGCGCGGAGGCGGTCAGGAGCTTCTTGACCGGCAGGCCATCACGCAGCTTGTCCAGGGTGACCTCGAGGATCCGGCTCCCGTCGGTCTCCTCGATGAACTGCACCAGCGGCTCGATGTCATCGGCAAACCGGACGGGCCTGTGCATGGTCTCTCTCCTCCGCTCTCCAGAAAGGGCGTCGCGCCTGGAATCCTACCGCGGAGCCCGACTTTGCGCATCAGTCTCGTGAACGCCGCGCGCGACCTTGACCTCCCCGACGGCCGAGCGTAGCTTCGCGGCCATGGATCCAGCCGAGATCGACGTTCCGCACGCCGTCGTCCGCGTCCTCGAAGAAGCCGGCATCCAGTTCGTCTTCGGCATGCCGGGCGGCGACACGGGTCGCATCTTCGACGCGCTCTACGACTCCACGCGTATCAAGACCATCCTCGTGCGTCACGAGCAGGTGGGCTCGATCATGGCCGAGATGTACGGGCGGCTCACCGGCAAGCCCGGCGTCGTCATGGGCCAGGGGATCTTTCTCGCCTGCAACGCGCTCTTCGGCACCCTCGAGGCCGTGAAGGGCGCGTCGCCGATGCTGCTGCTCGCCGACTTCACCGACATGGCGCCCTTCCAGCACCACGCGCCCTACCAGGCGGGCACCGGCGAGCACGGCAACCACGATCTGAGGAACCTCCTCGCGAGCGCCACCAAGTACACCGCGGCCGTGTACGAGCCGAAGCAGGCGATGCAGACGATCCAGCTCGCCATCAAGCATGCGACCACGGGCACGCCGGGCCCGGTCGCGGTCGTCTTCGGCAGCCGATCGCTGCAAGGCACGGTGAAGACGCAGCGCCCACCGCGTGTCCATGCGACCGATCGCGTTCTGGCGCCGAACATCTTGCGTCCCGCCGCCGCCGACGTGGCGCGTGTCGCGGAGATGCTCCTCGCGTCATCGAGCCCCGTCATCCTCGCGGGCAACGGCGTGCACGCCTCTCGCGCGTGGTCGGAGCTGACGGCGCTGGCCGATCTCCTCGCGATTCCCGTGGCCACGACCGCGACGGGCAAGAGCGCGATCGCCGACGTGCATCCGCAGGCACTCGGCGTGTTCGGGAACTGGGGCCAGGCCGTCGCCAACGAGGTGGTGTCGACCGCGGACACCGTGCTCGTCGTCGGCTCGCGCCTGGCGCCCACCGACACCTGCTTCGAGAACCCCGAGCTGCTCGACGCCGATCGCCAGAGATTCCTCCAGATCGACGTGGACGCGCTCAACGTCGGACGGCACTTCCCGGTGGCGGCCGCGCTCGTCGCGGATGCCCGCGAGGCGCTGGCCGCGCTCGTCGCCGAGCTCACGCCGCGGCTCACGTCAGCGAAGCGCGACGCCATGGCGCGGCGGCGCGCTCACGTTGCCGAGCTCAAGAGCCTGCACCGGTACTTCGCCGCACCCGAGCAGCAATTGGACGACGTCCCGCTGAGGCCGGAGCGCGTGATCACCGAGCTCGCACGCCGGCTCGGTGAGCGCGCGGTGGTCACCATGGACGCCGGCGCCAATCGCCTCTACATGACGCACTACTTCCAGTGCCGCGGGGCGGGGACGGTCTATCAGCCGTCCTCGATCGGCGGGATGGGCTACGCGCTGCCGGCCGCGATGGCGGCGAAGCTCGTGGCGCCCGAGCGCGACTGCGTGGCGGTGTGTGGCGACGGCGGCTTCGCCATGACGATGAACGCGCTGTTCACCGCGGCCCAGTACGAGATCCCCGTCGTCACGGTCGTGCTGAACAACAGCGTGCTCGGCTGGGTGAAGGACGGCCAGCGACGCCGCGGCAATCGCTTCATCGCCTCGGAGCTCGGCCGCCAGGACTACGCGCGGATCGCGCAGTCGATGGGCTGTCAAGGCATCCGCGTCGAGACGATCAAGGACCTCATCGGCGAGCTCGACCGCGTACGCGGCGCCACCGCGCCGATCGTCCTCGACGTCGTGACGACCGAGGACGCTCCGTTCTGGCAGGTGCAGTCGCCGCTGGCGAAGGAAGGACCGGGCGGGGAGTGAGGATCGTGAATCGATGAGACACGGATTTCGTGTGATCGATTCGGACACGCACGTCAACCCGTCGATGGACGTGCTGCTGCGGTACGCCGACACGCCGCTGCGTGACCGCATGGACGATCTCGCGCCGTATCTCAGGAAGGTGAAGGTCTCGCCCGGCCGCGGCGACGCCGACGACCAGGAGCACGCCACCATCCTGTCGATCAAGCAGCTCCGCTACTCGCGCGTCGCTGGCGAGAAGCCCCGCCCGGCGACCGGACCGGAGGGCGATCGCGGATTCCTCTCGGCGCGCACGCACATGGTCACGCGCCAGCCGATCACTCCGCGCGTGGCCGACGACAACGCGAAGGGCCGGCTCGCGGACATGGATACCGAGGGCCGCGACATCGACTTCATCATCCCTGGCCCCTGGGCGTATGGCGCGCCGGCGCTCGCTCCCCATCTCACGCGGGGGCTGGTCGACGCCTATCACCGCTACATGGCGGAGTACTGCGCGGCGGACCCGCGCCGTCTGAAGAGCATGGTCCTCGCCCCGGCGACCGATCCGACGGCGAGCGCGCACGTCATCGAGAAGCTCGCAAACGACGACTGGGTGGCGGCGGTGTGGCCCCTGCTCCCCGAGGGGTTGCCGCTGGACGATCCCGACCTGGAGCCGATCTGGGCGGCGGCGAACGCGGCGGATCTGCCGATCATGTATCACGGCTTCACCATCGAGACGCCGTACTTCCCCGGCTATCGCGACGTCTGGGAGAACCCGGCGATGAGCCGCTGCGCCGGCCAGACGTGGGGCGGGCAACGGTTCCTCTCGTTCATGCTGATGGGCGGCATGCTGGACCGCTACCCGCGGCTCCGCGTCGCCACGCTCGAGTGCGGCCACGGCTGGCTGCCGCACTGGCTCGTGCGCCTGACGAGGCAGATCGACTACGTGCGCGGCTCCGTGTCGCCGACGCTCCAGCACACGCCGGTCGAGTACGCGCAGATGGGCCGCGTCTTCTGCGGCATCGACTTCTCCGAGGGCATCGAGTTGACCCGCGCGGTGATCGACCTCCTCGGCGATCACGTCTTGATGTTCGAGTCGGATTATCCGCACCCCGAGACCATCTTTCCCGACCACGCCGACACCGTGATCGCGTGGCGGCAGCCGCTGGGTGGGCGCGCGACGCAGAAGCTCATGTGGGAGAACGCGGCACGCTTCTTCCGTCTGACGTCGACGCCCTGGTAGGCGCGCCCGGCCTCGCGTGACCGACAACCCCGTCTGCATCGTCTGCAAGCGCGGCACGCTCGAGCACGGCACGACGACCGCGACCATCGAGTCGGAGGGCACCACCGTCGTGATCCGCAACGTTCCAGCCGAGATCTGCAGCGCGTGCGGAGAAGGCTACTTCGATCCGATCACCGCGGACCGACTCCTGGAGCTCGCGTCCGAAGCCGCCGGCTGGTCAGGAGCGCCGTTTCAAATCTGCGATTACGAGTGAGGAGGGAGCCATGGCGAAAGCGCTGCAGAGAATCACGCCGTTCTTGTGGTTCGACGACAAGGCCGAAGAGGCGGCGAAGTTCTATGTGTCGATCTTCAAGGATTCCCGGATCGGGACCATCACCCGCTACGACGAGGAAGGGGCGAAGGCCGCCGGCCGGCCCAAGGGATCGGTCATGACGGTGCCCTTCGAGCTCGACGGCCAGCCGTTCACGGCGTTGAACGGTGGGCCACACTTCCAGTTCAGCGGAGCGATCTCCTTCGTCGTGAACTGCGACACGCAAGAAGAGGTCGACCACTTCTGGGAGAAGCTCTCCGCGGGCGGTCGGGAAATCCAGTGCGGCTGGCTCACGGACAAGTTCGGTGTGTCGTGGCAAGTCGTCCCGACCGTGCTCATCGAGATGCTGCAGGACAAGGATCCCGAGAAGGCGAAACGGGTCATGGCGGCGATGCTGAAGATGACGAAGATCGAGATCGCCCCGTTGAAGCGAGCCTACGAGGGACGGAGCGCATCAGCCGCTTAGACCCGCGCCGGCCACACCGGCTCGTGGTGGCCGAGCGGCACCGAGGGTCGCGCCCAGCGCGGCGGCGTTTCGGAGAGGCGGAGCACGGGCGCCAGATGATGGAGCCGACCGACCGGTGTCTGGCTCACCAGCGACCAGCGCTCCAGCTCGGCGGACGTGAATTCCTTCGGCACGTCCTCGAGTAACGCCTCCGGCACCTGGCCGCGTCCGACGAGCCAGCGTCCGACCTGAGCGAGCGAAATGCGCACGAGCCAGCTTCCGCCCTCGCTCACGCGGCGCCGGAGCGCGACCATCGCGCCGAACGCCATCAGATAGCCGGTCAGGTAGTCGATCGCCGACACCGGATAGAACTGCGGCCCCGGCGCGGCGCCGGGGAACAGCTCACCCTGGCGGCTCGTGATGCCGCTGACCGTCTGCACCACCGTGTCGAAGCCACGGCGCGATGCCCACGGCCCGACGTGACTGAACGCGCACAGCGAGATGACGACGATGCCCGGTCGCAATTTCGCGAGCGCCTCGGGCGAGAACCCGCGGTTGCCGAGGGTGCCGGGACGGTAGCCCTGCGAGAACACGTCGCCCTCGCGGACCAGCCCGCGCAGCGTCTCGACGTCTCGCTGCTCGCGCAGATCGAGATGCGCGGAGAGCTTGCCGTGGCCGGTGTCGTATTCCTGGTAGCCGAGATTCGGCAGGTGCTTCGCGGTGATCTTCAAGACGTCGGCGCCGTGCTCGGCCAGCGTGCGCGCGCACGTAGGCCCGGCGAGGACGCGCGTGAGGTCGAGCACGCGGATGCCCGACAGTGGCCGATCGCCGTCGGGAAGCTTCTCGGGCGAGCTCTCGCCGATCTTGACGATCTCCATCAGCGGCAGCGATGCGATGGCGGCGGCCTGCGGGTGGTTGGCCCACTCCTCCATCGTGCGCACCATGCCGCCGGCGCCCTTCGCGGCGATGATCGCCTCCTCCAGCGCGAGCGCGTCCCACTTCGCCACCGCCTGGCGCACCGCCTCGCGGTCTTCCGGCACGCCGAGCACGCTCAGCGCGGCGGCGCGATGGTTCGGGAAGTTGCAGTGCAGATAGCTCCAGCGCCCGTCCTTCGCGGGATAGGTGCCCATCACCGCATTGCGCTCGGTCGACACCGGCGCCCCGTCGATCTTCATGTAGTGTGTGCTGCGGAGCGACGCGGTCGCCTGTCGCGTATCGACCGCGATCTCCTGGCGACGCCCGGCACGCAACTCCCACAGATCGGAGGCGGCGAGGCCGACCGCGCCGAGCGCGGCGGCACTGGTCTCGCCGATGCGGAACGGCGTGGGCAAGATCGGATCGGTGTCGCGGCTGATTTCGACCGTGCGGGCGCGGTCTTCGCTCCAGCCGGCAACCGGAAGAATCGTGCGCAGCGCGTCGTTGGTCGGGGCCATGGAACCTCCTCGGGAGGTTGACGAAATCACGCGATTATGAAATGACGCAGGGGCGGCTTCAAGGTCAGAGATCGAAGAAAGGGACCAGCGATGAGCGACAACTGCCAAGACCTCGATTGTCTCGCCGGCGTCCGGGTCGTCGATTTCACCCAATTCGAGGCGGGGCCGTCGTGTACCGAGGCGCTGGCCTGGCTCGGCGCCGAGGTGGTCAAGATCGAGAACCCGAAGACGGGCGATCCCGCCCGCCGGGTGCTTCCGGGCAAGGCCCCGGACGACCCGTGGTACTTCCACATGTTCAACGCCAACAAGAAGTCACTGGCGATCGACCTCAAGTCGCCGCGCGGGGTCCATCTCGTCAAGGAGATGCTCAAGAAGGCCGACGTCACGGTCGAGAACATGGCGCCGGGGACGATCGAGCGCCTCGGCCTCGGCTACGACGAGGTCAAGAAGCTCAACCCCCGCATCATCTATTGCTCGATCCAGGGATTCGGCGCCGGCAGCAAGTTCGAGAAGGGACTCGCCTTCGACATGATCGCGCAAGCCGCCGGCGGCATGATCAGCGTGACCGGCGAGCCCGACCGGCCGCCGGTCAAGCCCGGCCCGAGCATCGGCGACACCGGCACCGGCATGCTGATGGCGATCACGATTCTCGGCTCGCTCATCGAGCGTCAGCGAACCGGCCAGGGACGGCGGCTGCAAGTCGCGATGCAGGACGCGATGCTCCACTACATGCGCACCTGCTTCGCGGTGCAGGCGCGCACGGGGAAAGCGGCGGCGCGACGCGGCGGGAAGACCGTCATGGGCGCCAACGCGCCATCCGGCCTCTATCAGTGCACGCCGTACGGCCCCAACGACTGGATCTACGTCATGACGAGCCGCGCCAACCCCGAGCACTGGGCCCGGCTGATGAAGCTGTTCGGGCGCGAGGAGCTGATCGACGATCCGCGTTACGCCACCGGCGCCGCCCGGATCGAGCATGAGGCCGAGGTCGACGCGATCGTCACCGAGTGGACGCGCAAGCACACCAAGGAAGAGGCCATGACGCTGATCAGCGGCGTCGGCGTGCCGGCCGGCGCGGTCTTCGACACGATGGAGCTCCAGAACGATCCGAGCTTCGAGAAGCGCGGGATCATGCAGGTGATGGAGCACCCGAGCGGCCCGTTCAAGATGCCGGCGTGGCCGGTGCGGGTGGACGGCAAGCCGCCGCGGGTGAAGCCTTCGCCTCTCCTTGGCCAGCACGGCGCCGAAGTCCTGAACGCGTGGCTCGGCCTCGGCGCCGACGAAGTTGCCGGCTTGAAGAGGGAAGGCGTGCTGTAGAGCAGATCAGCACACGAACCGAGGAGGAGACCACCATGAGGCGCGCGTCCGTCATCACCGGGCTGCTGGTCGTCGGGTTGACCGTTCTGGGCTGCGCATACCTGTCGTTCGGTCAGCCCGCCGCGGGCTGGACCACGCTCATCGAGGGCGCCACCGGCCTGGACAACTGGAACCGCGTCGGCGACGCCAACTGGAGAGCGGAGGACGGCGCCATCGTCGCCGACAAGGGCAAGGGCGGCTTTCTCGTCTCGAAGAGCTCGTACAAGGACTTTCAGATCCGGGCCGAGTTCTGGGCGGACCACACCACGAACAGCGGCGTCTTCCTCCGCTGCACCGATCCCGAGAAGATCACCGCCACCAGCGCCTACGAGGTGAACATCTTCGACCAGCGCCCCGAGCCCTCCTACGGCACCGGAGCCATCGTCAACGTGGCCAAGGTCTCGCCGATGCCCAAGGCCGGCGGCAAGTGGAACACCTACGAGATCACGGCCAGGGGCTCCCACCTCACCGTCGTGCTGAACGGAGTCCAGACCGTGGACGTTCAGGACAGTCAGCACGCGCAGGGCCCCTTCGCCCTCCAGTTCGGGAACGGCCCCAAGGACGCGCCCGGCGGCGTCATCAAGTGGCGCAAGGTGCAGATCAAGCCGCTGTAGGGCCGGAGTATCATCCAGCCGGCAACGCTTCGCCACGGAGGACAGGCCATGTCGACCCACGCGCAGACCGAGGCCCGGCAGATTCGCGGCCGCCTGAAGCATCCGATCATCGACGCCGACGGACACTGGGCCGAGTTCAATCCGCTCATGCGCCAGGAGTTTCGCCGCATCGGGGGCGACACGGCGGTCGAAGCGCTGGACATGGCGAGCGCGCGCATTCCGAACTCGCTCAACATGTCGGTGGCCGAGCGGCGGCGCCGCCGGATCGGCCAGGAAGCCTTCTGGTTCCTGCCGACCAAGAACACGCTGGACCGGGCGACCGCGATGATGCCGCCCCTCCTGTACGAGCGGCTCGACGATCTCGGCCTCGACTTCTGCGTGATCTATCCGACCGCGGGACTCGGCTACTACCGCCTGCCCCCGGAGAAGCACCGCCGCGCCCTCTGCCGGGCCTACAACGTGTTCACCGCCGAGCAATTCCGCCCGTTCAGCGACCGCATCATTCCGGCCGCCATCATCCCGATGTACTCGCCGGACGAGGCCATCGAGGAGCTGGAGTTCGCCAGCAAGCAGCTCGGCCTCCGCGTCGTCATGATGGGCAGCCTCATCCGCCGCCCGATCCCCGCGCTTCAGGAGGAGCATCCCGAGGCGGCGAAGTTCGTCGAGTGGTACGACCCGATCGCCATCGACAGCGCGCACGACTACGAGCCCGTGTGGGAGAAGCTTCGCGAGCTCCGCATCGCGCCGAGCTTTCACAACGGCGCGCGCTCGATCCTGCTCCGCAACTCGCCGTCGAACTTCTGCTACAACCACATCGGCCACTTCGCCTCCGCCAGCGAGGCGATGGCCAAGGCCATCTTCTTCGGCGGCGTCACCCGGCGCTTCCCCGAGCTGAACTTCGCCTTCCTGGAAGGCGGAGTGGGCTGGGCCTGCTCGCTCTATGCGGATCTCATCGGGCACTGGGAGAAGCGGAAGCGGGACGCGCTCGAGAACACGAATCCCGCGCGGCTCGACCGGAAGGGCCTGCTCGAGCTGGCGCAGAAGTACGCCCAGCCCGCGATGGTCGACGCCGTGCGACGTGGCGAGGGCCTGGACGACAACGGTGACGGCACCGGCGGCGTCGAGGATCTCGACGACTACTCGCGCTGCAAGATCACGCGCAAGGAGGACTTCCGCGACCTCTACGTCAAGCGCTACTACTTCGGCTGCGAGGCCGACGACCCGATCAACGCGTGGGCCTTCAATGGGAAAGCCAACCCGATGGGCGCGCGGCTCAACGCGTTCTTCAGCTCGGACATCGGCCACTTCGACGTGCCCGACATGACCGAGGTGGTGCCCGAGGCGTACGAGCTGGTCGAGCACGGGCTGCTCGACGACAACGACTTCCGCGATTTCATGTTCGCCAACGCCGTGCGCTTCTGGGGCGAGGTGAACCCGGACTTCTTCAAGGGCACCGTGGTCGAGACGCAGGCGGCGGCAGTGCTCGCGCGATGAACCCCTCACTCGCTTGAGAGGACACCACCATGCCGGAGTACGTCCCCAGCCCCAGACAGTGGGTGCGTGATCAGGTCGAGCTCTACGAGAAGAGCGGCGGGAAGGATGGCACCACGCTGCGCGACACCGGGCTGCCGGTCATCCTCGTGACCCACACGGGCAACAAGACCGGCGCGATTCGCAAGACCCCGCTGATGCGCGTCAAGGACGGCGCGAATTACGTCCTCGTCGGCTCGGTGGGCGGAGCGCCGAGCAACCCGGTGTGGGTGTACAACCTCCGCGCCAATCCCGCCGTCGAGATTCGCGACCACACGGTAGTCCAGCCGATGCGGGCCCGCGAGGTCAAGGACGAGGCGGAGCGCGCACGGCTGTGGAAGCTCGCCGTCGCGGCATATCCGCCGTACGCGGAGTACCAGGCGAAGACCACACGGCGGATCCCGGTCTTCGTCGCCGAGCCGAGACGCTAGCGGAGCGCGGCGACGCGACGGGTGATCTTTCTCGACATCGACGGCGTGCTCGCCCCGATCCGCCGCTCGGATCGCTACGAGGATCTGGACCCGGCGTGCGTCCAGGTCCTGAACGAGATCGTCGCGCGCTGCTCGGCGGACGTCGTCGTCTCGTCGACGTGGCGGTACGGCAAGAGCGTCGCCGAGCTGCAGGCGATGCTGGACGCGAAGGGCTTCGCCGGCCGCGTCCTGGACAAGACCCCGACCGGACCGCCCGGCGCCGACCGCGGAGAGGAGATCGCGGCCTGGCTCGCCGCGCATGACGTGGTCGGCTACGTGATCATCGACGACCACGTCGACGTGGGCGAGCGACGCACCCATCTCGTTCAGACCCACCCGGCCCACGGACTGCAACCCGCCGACGCGCCGCGCGCCATCGCGGTGCTCATGCGACCACTCAATGGAGGACCGCCATGCTGATCGTCGACTCGCAGATCCACCTCTGGCAGAACGGCAAGATGAGCGCTCACCACCGTCAAATACCAACCTACTCGGCCGACGACGCGCTGGCCGAGATGGCCTCGGCCGGGGTCGATGCCGCCGTGATCCATCCACCCAGCGCGCTCGGCGAGGCGGTCAACGTGCTGGCCGTCGAGGCGGTGCGCGCGCATCCCGACACGTTCTGCATCCTCGGGCACTTCGATCTGCAGAGCCCGGACCGCGAGAAGATCGTGGCGCGCTGGCGTGAGCGGCCGGGCATGCTCGGGTTCCGGTTCACGTTCAACCAGCCGCATCAGAAGGCGTGGTGGACCGACGGCTCGCTCGAGTGGTTCTGGGCGGCGTGCGAGAAGGAGCGCCTGCCCGTCGGACTGCTGGCCTCCGGCGCGCACATGACGGTGCTGGGCACGATCGCCGAGCGCCATCCGCGTCTCAAGCTGCACATCGATCACCTGGGGCGTGGCGGCGGCGGGAGCGGCGCGACGGACGACGCGGTCTTCGCCGACCTCAAGGAGATGCTGGCGCTCGCGAGACATCCCAACATCGGGGTCAAGATGTCGGGCGCGCCGAGCTATTCGAGCCAGCCGTACCCGTACAAGAACATCCACGGCTACCTGCGGCAGATCTTCGAGGCGTTCGGGCCGGACCGCTCGTTCTGGGGCACCGACATCACCCGCATGCCGTGCTCGTATCGGCAATGCGTGACGATGTTCACGGAGGAGCTGCCGTGGCTCAAGGGCCGCGACCTCGAGCGCGTGATGGGCGGGGCCGTGATCGACTGGCTCGGCTGGAAGCGCCCCGCCGCCTGATCACACGATGGTGACGGCGTCGCGCTCGTGCGAGGCCGTCGGCGGCTATGCGAACTCGGCCTGGGCGCTCATCGCGATCGTGCCCTCGGGCGTGACCGCCCACAGCTCGCAGCCGCGGCCATCCGCGGTCGGCCGTCCGCGGAGCTCGAACGGCGCCGTGTCGAACAGCGGCGCCCGGGCCTGCGTCGTGTAGCTGCCGAAGACGCGTCCCGGGTTCGAGTCACGCGCGAAGTCGATCAGCATCGTCGACGTGAACGGCCCGTGTACGACCAGGCCCGGATAGCCCTCGACCTCCATCGCCCACGCGCGGTCGTAGTGGATGCGGTGGCTGTTGAACGTCAGCGCCGAGAAGCGGAACAGCACCACCGGATCGGGGGTGACGCGCCGCCGCCACGGAACGTCGGCGGGCGCGGGCTCGCGGCGCGGCGCCTGGTTGCGCTCGCCCGCCTTCACTTCCTCGCGGAACACGGTGCGCCGCTCCTCCTCGAGGGCGAGGCCGGCGGGCGTGAAGATGCGCTGGACCGTCGTCGCGAACACGAGCGTGCCGGTGCCGCCCGTCTTCAGCGAGAGGTCGGCCAGCTCGGTGTCGCGTCGAAGCGTGTCGCCGATCCTGATCGGCCGGTGGAAGCGCAGGCGCTCGCCGGCGAACATGCGGCGCGGGAGCGGCATCGGCGGCACCACGCCGGAATCGAGCGGACTGCCATCGGGCCGGAGCTCGTCGGGACCGAGCCGGGGCAGGAAGTAGAGGATCTGCCAGCCCGGCGGGAGCGGATCGCCATCGCGAAATTCGGGCTCCGGCCTGGCGAACGCGAGCCTCAGCAAATTGGCGGGGCCCGCGGTGACGAGGTCAGTCGACGTGGCCCGGCGTCCGACGTGCTGCTTCAGATTCTCGGGGCTCAGCTCGCTGGTGGCCATCGTGGCTTTCCTCCGCTCTCGAGTGTCTGGAGTCTCCTCGGCGTGAGCGGCACGTGCGCCACCCGGACGCCGTGCGCGGAGAGCGCGTCCTCGACGGCCGAGGCGACGACGGCCGCGACCGGGAGCGTGCCCGACTCACCCACGCCCTTCAATCCCAGCGGATTGAGCGGCGAGGGCGTCTCCAGGTGATCGATCTCGATCGGCGGGATGTCGTCGCCGCGGGGCAGGGCGTAGTCCATGAAGCTCGCCGAGAGCGCCTGGCCGGCGGAATCGTAACGGACCTCTTCGAGCAGCGCGCTCCCGATCCCGAGGGCGACGGCGCCCTGGATCTGGCCCTCGACGATCGTCGGGTTGATGAGCCGGCCGCTGTCGTGGCTCACCCAGTAGCCACACAGACGCACGTGCATCGTGTCCGGATCGACCTCGACGAGCGCGACGTGAGCGCCGCTCGCATAGGCGATGCCGGGCGGCTGGAAGAAATGGGTCGCCTCGAGCCCGGGCGCCACGCCGTGCGACGCCGTGGCCATCGCGGCGACCGCGGCGAGCCGGCCGAGCTCGATCCGATGCTCGGGGTTCGCGCGCTCCGCGAAGAGCTTGCCGTGCTGCTGCACCTCGTCCTCCGCGATCCCGAGGGCCTGAGCGGCGAGTCGCGTGGCCTTCGCTCGCAGCTCGCGTGAGGCGAGGGCGACCGCGGTACCGCCGACGACGGCGGCGCGGCTCGCGAACGTTCCCACGCCCTGGCCGATGCCGAGCGTGTCGCCACCGATCACGGTGATCTCGTCCGGCGTGACGCCGAGCTCGTCGGCGGCGACCTGTGCGAGCGTCGTCTCCAGCCCCTGCCCCTGAGACGGCACGCCGGTGAAGACGGTGATGCGACCGGCGGCGTCGGCGCGAACCGTCGCGCCCTCGAATGGCCCCACGCCGGTCAGCTCGACGTAGCAGGCGACGCCGACGCCCTGCACGCGGCCATCCACGCGGGCGCCCCGGCATTCCTTCGCGAGACGGTCGTAGTCAGCCATGTCGAGGGCGCGACGGAGCACCGCCGGGTAGTCGCCGCTGTCGTAGACGACGTTGCCGGCGCCGCGATAGTTCGTCAGGCCGACGTCGTACGGCATGTCGGCGGGCTGCACGAGGTTGGTGAAGCGCACGGCGGCGCGGTCGCGGCCCGTCTCGCGCGCGATCAGGTCCATGACGCGCTCGATGACGAACACTGCCTGCGGCTGGCCGGCGCCGCGGTACGGCGTGACGGGCACGCGGTGGGTGTAGACGCTGTCGAACGTCACGTCGATGTGGGGGATGCGGTACGGGCCGGCCAGCATCGAGGCGCTCAGCAGCGGCACCACCAGACCGCGCGGCGTGTAGGCCCCCGTGTCGTGCACGAACCGGTCGCGCAGCGCCAGCAGCCGGCCGTCGTCGTCGAAGCCCACCTCGACCGTGTGGACCTGCGTGCGCTCCTGGGTCGCCGTCAGCATGTGCTCGAGGCGGTCCTCGAGCCAGCGCACCGGGCGACCGAACCGCAGCGCCAGGAACGGGATCAGCACGTCTTCCGGGTAGACGATCAGCTTGGCCCCGAAGCCGCCGCCGACGTCGGGAGCCACCACGCGGACGCGATGAGGCTCGAGCCCCAGCACGTCACAGATGAACTGGCGGACCTGATGAGGGACCTGTGACGACGCCCACACGGTCAACAACTCCGCCGCCGTGTCGTACTCGGCGACGAGGCCGCGCGTCTCCATCGGCTGGCCACCGGCGCGGCCGACGTGGAGCGTCAGGCTCGCCCGTCGTGGCGCCGACTGGAGCGCCGCGGTGACGTCGCCGCGAGACAGCCTCACGCGGCCCGCGAGGTTGTCACCCAGGTCGTCGTGCACACGCGCGGCTCCGGGCGCCGTGGCCTCCTGCACCGAGGGCAGCGGCTCCCACGCGACGTCGATCAGCGCGCGCGCATCCTCCGCAGCGTAGCGGCTGTCGGCCACGACGACGGCGACCGCCTCACCGACGAAGCGCGCGCGGTCGCCGGCGAGCAGGTGGAAGTTCTTCCCGCGAAGCGCGGCATGCGGCGGCACGACCGGCAACGGCCGTGCGGCCTCGCCCAGGTCGGCGAACGTCACGACGCCGGCGACGCCGGGCGCTTCGAGCGCGCGCGATGCGTCGATGGCGCCGATGCGCGCGTGGGCGTGTGGGCTGCGGACGATGGCGGTGTGAAGCATCCCCGGCAGCGCGATGTCGCCGACGTAGCGCCCGCGGCCCTGGACCAGTCGCGGATCCTCCTTGCGGAGGAGCCGGTCGCCGATGAACTTCACCGGTGAGCGCTACACCGTACCCAGCCGAGGGTGCTCGAACATCGGCAGGTTGACGCCCCACGGCGCCATCCGCTTGCGAATCTTGGCGAGGAACTCGGGGAACACCCGCATCTCGTCTTCCGGCGTGTTGCCTCCCAGGCCCGCCTCGCAGGAGATGCGGTCGGCGTCGATCTCGGCCGGCGTGGCGCTGCCGCCCTCGATCGCCAGCCAGAGGTTGCGGTAGCCGCGGAACTCGACGTTCTCGATCATCGCGGTGACGGCCTTCTCGATGTTGCGCACGGTCTCGGGCGTGAAGGACGGCGCCCACGCATCCAGGCACTGCCAGCCGAAGGCGATGTGGCGCACCTCGTCGCGCAGGATCAGCTCCATCAGCCGGCGCACGGCCTGGTTGGTTGCTTTATGGACGGTGGACTTGAACACGTCGATGAGGATCTCCTCGGCGGCGCACACGAGGCTGGCGAAGATGCCCTCAAGCGAGGTCTCGGGATCGAACGCCATGCGGCGCACGCCGTGGGTGCCGACGGCACCGGCCGTCGGCGGGTTCTGCGGCTGCGGGAAATAACGGCCCAGGCGCTCGGCCATGAGCCACGACGCCTCGGCGTGGCGGCCCTCCTCCATGGTGCGCATCGTGAAGAAGAACTGGAGGTCGGGCAGCCGGCGCTCGAGGCAGAAGCGCAACAGCAGCGCCGGGCTCTCGGAGATCGCGCCGTACTCGCCCCACGTGCGCCGGCTCCAGTACATCTGCGCCGCCAGCAATTGCTCGGCGCTGTAGCGCTCGGGGTGCAGGTCCTCCCAGGGGATGTCGGTCTGAGGATCCCACTCGAGCGTCTTCGCCCGCTGCCAGAGCTCCCACACGTCGGGCATTGCCGAGGAGAGCGGCAGCGGATAGCGCTGTTCGGGCAGGTACGCCTCGGCGCGCTGCTTGTCGACGAGCATGACGCTCTCCTTTATTGGCCCCGAGCTATATGGCTCCGAGCTCGGCGTGCTCGACACGCGGCAGCTCGAGCTTCCAGGCCGCGAAGCGCTCGCGCACCTGGGCGATCGTTGCGCGCAAGACGCTGCGCTCCTGCGCCGCGCTCGACGCCCCGAGGCCCTGTCGCGCCGTCTCTTCTTCGGCGCCCAGCCACGGCTCGCGGCTCTTCTCGGGCAGGAGCCACGTGTTCCGGTAGCCCGCGAGGATGACGTTCTCGAGCACCTCGCGCACGGCATCGATCACGGCTGACCGGCCGCGCGCGTCCAGCGCCGGCACGCGATGGTCCAGGAACGCCCACGCGAACGCGACGTGACGCGCCCGGTCGCTCGCGATGAGCCGCAGCGCCGTCCGCACGGTCTCGTCTTTGGACTGCTGAAGGTGGCTCACGTAGAGATTCAGGTCGAGCTGGTCGTCGAGCGCGCCCAGCGCCGCGATGTAGGCCTCCACCGGCACGTCGCCGTCGAGCGCGACCTGGGCGAACGGCTGGTTGCTGACGCGCGCCAGGCCGGGCTCGCCCGGGTCGGGCTCGTACCCGCCCAGCCGCTCGGCCAGCATGTGACAGACCTCCAGGTGCTTGGCTTCCTCCGAGGGGCGGAAGGACAGGAAGAGCTTTGCGTCCATGCCGAGCGACCCGGACTCCAGGCAGAAGCGGATGAGTAGCGCGGTGCTCTCGGTCAGTCCTGGATAGACGCTCCACGCGCGGCGGCTCCACGTGCGACGCGCGGCCTCGCACGTGGCCTTGGCGTAGCGCGACGGATCAAAGCGGTCCCACGCGATGTCGGTCTCGGGGTTCCAGCGCAGGCCCTTGGCCTGGCTGTAGAGCTCGCGGAGCGCCGGCACCTCCGGCGCGAACGAGAGCGGGAAGCGCCGCTCGACGAACCGCTTCTCCTGCGCCTGGTACGCGCTCAGCAGCCGCGCGGCGTGCTCGCTCGTCTCACTCATTCCGCGTGTCTACGCTTGGGGCTCCGTGTCGAAGAGCCGCCCGAGGCCCGCGATGGGCTCGGTGATCTCGAGGCGGCGGAGGGCGGACCAGAGCACGGCCTGATTGCTGTTCACCACGGGCTTGTCGAGCTTCCGCTCGATGTCCTCGATCGCGTCGATCATGCTGGTGGCCGTGCAGCTCAGGAAGTAGCCGTCGGCGTCGGCGCGGCGGTTCTCCACCGTGAGATCCGTCCACTCGCGCGGAGTGATCCGGAGGTATTCGTCGCCGCCGCCCGTGAGTCCGAGCCCGAGGTCGTGAACGACCTCGTAGCCCGCCTCGCCGAGGAACTCGATCTCGTGCTCGTTGGTCGCCTTCACGTACGGGCTGATGAGCACGAGCTTGCGGAGCCGGAGCCGAGCGAGCGCTTCCTTGACGGCGAGGCCCGTGGTCAGGGCCTGACAGCCGCTGGCCTTCTCGACCAGGTCGATGATGCGCGCTTCGCCGGCCTGGCCCTCGGCCATGGAGTTGGCCGTGCAGTGGAAGACGATCACGCCCGGGCTCGTGTCGGAGAGCGCTTCGGCGGCTCGGGTGATGTCGTCGGCGAGCTGGCTCAGCGGCCGCGACCACTGTCCGGTCATGCGCAGACGCGTGGTGTGCACGCCGACCCCCGCAGGCGCGTAGCGTTGGAACTGCACCTCGGCGGCGGTGTTGCTGGCCGGAACGATGAGTCCGATGCGCGGCGTGGTCATCGCTGATCCCTCCCCAAACGCTGCGATGGTACTCGAAGACGGCCAGAAGCTCCTGAATGGGACCAAGGTCCAATAACAGCCTGCGCTCACGCCCTGATACCGTCCGTGGCGCTGATAAGGAGGATGAGCCCATGAAACCACATACCCCTGTGTGGCGCTTCGCGGTCACGACGCTGTGCGCGTCGGTGGCTGTGCTGACGGGCGCGGGTACGGCATACGCGCAGGCCGAGCCCGCGAAGAAACCCGCGGCCAGCGCTCCCAAAGCGCCGGCCGTGACCGAGTCGCAAACCCAGGCTCGCGCAATCCTGATGCGCATGGCGGAGTTTCTCGCGGGGACGCAGAGCTTCAGCGTCAGCGTGCGCGGGGACTACGACGCCGTCCAGACATCGGGACAGAAGATCGAGTTCGGCGAGAACCGCACGGTCACGTTGAGCCGGCCCGATCGGCTGCGCGTCGAAGGCCAACGCAGCGATGGGGTGAAGACGCTTACCGTGTTCACCGGCAAGGAAATCGTGCTGATCGACGCGGCGAACAACGTCTACGCGACGGCGCCGCAACCCGGAGGCGTGGACCAGACCATCGTGCACTTCGTCAGGGACCTCGGTATGAAGCTGCCGCTCGCAATGCTCCTGGTGAGCCAGCTGCCTGCGGAGCTGACGGAGCGCGTACAGTCGGTCGACTACGTGGAGAAGACGAGCATCGACGGTGCTCCGTCGCATCACCTCGCCGCGCGCACCGACAGCGTGGATTTCCAGGTCTGGGTGGCCGACGGTGCCACGCCCGTGCCTCAGCGTGTCGTGATCACCTACAAGAAGGCCAAGGGCGAGCCGCAGTTCCGGGCGCAGCTGTCCGAGTGGAATTTCGCGCCGGCGATCGCGGATTCGACGTTCCTGGCCACGCCGCCAGCCGGCGCGCAGAAGGTTGCGTTCGCAGCGCAGCTCCCGCGCATCTCGGCGACGGCTCGCAAACTGTCTGGGGACAAGGGAGCCAAGTGATGAAGATCACCTCATGGCGTGGCGTCGGGACGACGCTCGTGGCGACCGTCTTCGTGCTGGGCCTCGTGAGCGCGGTGGATGCGCAGAGAGGCGGGCGGGGAGGTGGCGGCCGCGGCGGGCAGGGCGGCGGCGAGGGCGGCGGATCCTCCCGTGGAGGCACTGCCTCGGGCGGGGGATTCTCCGGTGGCGGCTCCGCACAGGGCGGAGGCCAGCGTGGTGGCGGGGCTTCCGTGCAGGCCGGAGGTGGGCAGCGTCAGCCGGCACCGAGCCAGCAAGGCCAGGTCGGTGACTCGCGGTCTGACGCGCAGCAAGGTCGGCAAGAGTCCCAGGCCCAGCGGCAGGACAGCGTGAGCCAGAATCAGGACCAGCGCCAGGCGACATCGAGCCAGAACCAGGCGGCCCGGCAATCCACAGCGACGCAGGTGCAGAACACCCGCGTGTCGACCGTGAACAACTACGCCGGCAGCGGAGGCTGCCACAACTGCTCGAACTGGGACAGCGGCGACGCGGCCGCCGGCTTCGTGGCCGGGGCAGCCGTTGTCGGTGTAATGGGCGCCGCCGCGAGCCAGCCGGCCCCCACGACCACGGTCGTCACCGTGGCCGAGCCCGTTGCCCCGCCCCCGCCAGCACCGGCGGCGGCGCCGGCACCCGTTGCGCCGCCGTGCAACGTGGCCCCGGTTCCGATAAGTGGCGTGCCGTACTACAAGTGCGGCGCAACCTGGTACACGGCAGGCTATGCCAGCACCGGTGTCGTCTACATGCCGGTCCCTCCGCCTCAGGGATCCTGACACCTCCTCGCGAAGCGTGACGTCGCCGGCACGCCGCCGTGCCGGCGACGCCGTGGACCGCGAGGCAAGAAAACTCAACGGAGGATGGGTGACGCGCATCTGGATTGCGTTGCTCGTGTCGATGAGATCCGCGCTCGCAATCTGCGTCGCGCTGCTGGCTTTGGCTGCCGGCCCGGCCGCCGGCCAGGAGATCCGGCCGACGCTCGACAAGATCAAGGAGACCGGTGCCATCCAGCTGGGCTACCGCGACACGTCCCGTCCATTTTCCTTCCGCGGTAGCGATGGTCAGCCGGCCGGATTCT
>WNGI01000187.1_pt1 | contig 41612 bp, 48 predicted proteins | sample 5400621 | NCBI WGS metagenome assembly WNGI01 (sample SAMN13153374, study PRJNA577476) | soil metagenome | isolation source: 20 cm soil or saprolite under Garry oak tree replicate 1 | place: USA:California | collected 2016-06-15
GCCGCCGGCGTGCCCGTTGACGAGAAGCAGATGCAGGATGAGAACGGACGCTTCGCGTGGGTCACCGACCCCGAAGGGCATCGCATCGAGCTCTGGGAGCCGGCGCCAGGCCACTAGCGGTGAAGCGCGCTCTCGTCGTCGTCGACATGATCGAAGACTTTGTCCGCGAAGGCGGCGCGCTGTACTGCGGGCCTTCGATGGCCCGAATCCTTCCAGTGATACAGCGCGAGATCGCGCGGTCCCGCGGCGCCAACGAGCCAGTTGTGTACCTGAAGGACGACCACCTCCCCGGCGACGCCGAGTTCCAGATGTTCCCGCCGCACGCGATCGCTGGGACCAAAGGCGCCGCGATCGTCGCCGAGCTCGCGCCGCTCAAGGACGATGTGGTCATCCCGAAACGCCGCTACTCGGGATTCTTCGGGACCGACCTCGACATCACCCTGCGCGAGCGCGGCATCGACACGCTCCGCCTCGTCGGCGACTGCACGAACATCTGCGTCCTCTACACCGCGGCAGACGGGCGCAATCTTGGCTACGCGGTCGAGGTCGTCGAGCAGGGGGTGACCTCGTTCGACGAGGAAGCGCACCGCGACGCGTTGCGCGAGCTCGAAAAGACCCTCGGAGCGAAGATCCTCCGTTAGCCGAACGCGATGTGCGCCGCCAGCGCAAGGATGATCACACCGCTCGCGACGGCAGCGGCGCGTTGCACGAGGGGGGTCAGCCTTCCATGCAGCATCGCGCCTGCGACCGCGAGGACCTCCTGCCATGACAGCGACGCGAGGAACGCCCCGGCGACAAACGCCGTCCGCGAGGCAAGATCCGCGGACACTTCAGGCAAAGCGACGGCGAGCGAGACGAAGTAAATGACGGTGGGCGGGTTCAGCAGAGTGAGGACGAGAAAGATCGGGTACATCGGCCCATGGATCTCCCGATCCACGACCCGGGCAGCCTTGAACATCCCGCGGATAGCGATGTACGTGAGCACGACTGCCGCGACGATCCGCGTTGCTGGAAGGAATGGGTCGAGCACGCGGCTCGCGGCCGCACCGAACAGCATCGCGATCGACGCGTAGATCAAGTCCGCGGTCGCGGTACCTGCGCCCGCGGCCGCGGCGGATTTGAGCCCTTGCGCCACTCCGACCCGGAGGATCAGGATCGCGATCGGTCCGATCGGAATGGCTATGGCGTACCCAGCCGCCACGCCGATCAGAAAGGCCTCGAGCACTAGACCGGTTCGCGCTCCGTGACGTCCTGAGCCTCGAGGCCGCTCAGAAGGAAGCGGTAGAGGAACGCGTCATCGTTGAGCGCGATGAGCCTGACGAGCACGTAGACCAGGGCGAAGATGAGCACCATGAAGATCGGAAACATCCATCTCTGTTGCAACGAGGCGGTGCCGGACCCACTGAATACCAAGAAGGACAATGCGACAAAGCCAAGCCACAAGATCGTGAACACTCTGTCGAACACGCTCAGACCGATGCGTACGTGGATCAACGTGGTCCCGAGGCGATCCTCATATCGGCCGGAGGCTTGCGTGATCAGCCCCTCTCGAGTCATCGGATGGCGCCTCTTCAGGGCGAACCCGCCGGCCGAGACACGTCCGTGCACCGGACGATCGCGGTTGAGGGAGAACCAGGAGCTCGGGGCGAGCAACGAGACCTTGCTTTGCCGAAGTCGCTCCGCGCATTCGCTGGCCGAGAGTGACGTCTCCAAGACGACGCGCTCGCTCGCGAACGGATCGAGAAGCCGACGCAGGGCGGCTGGACGATTCGCCGGCAGCGCCGATCCGGTCGCGGTCACAGGAGTCGTGCGTGGTGCGCGAACGTATGCGTAGTAAAGCCACCCGAGCAGCGGGACCGCCCCTGCGACAACCGCGAGAAGCGGCACATTCCGTAGTCCCGCGCGCCTGGCGTCATGCCAGACGACTGCCGCCGTAAGCACCGGCCCGATGAACGAGACGAGCGGGTCGCGGTAGACCGTAGAGCGGAACAGCAGGTCGAGGAACAGCGCGACGAAGCCGGGGCCGAACCACCACAGGAATAGCCGGGCAAAGATCTCGCCGCGGGTCAGGCCATCGAAGATGACCGCGCTGCGAAGGAACGCCACTAAGCCGGCGTTGGCTCGAGCTGGAGCGCAGTCGAGAACGCGCAGTTCTTCGCGAACACGCTGATCACCGTGGTGGCCTCGAACAGCTGCTCGTTGGTCATCCCGAGCTGGCGAAGCGCCTCGGCGCGATAGGTGACCGACAGGCGCGCGTCGTTCACGACGCTTGTCGCGTAGGCCACGAGCTCCTTGTTGAGCCGCGATACCTCACCCTCGAGGACCGTCGCGACCTCGCGATCCAGGACGATCTTGGCGAACTTCGGGTCGGCGGCCATGTACGTGAAATAACGCGGAATGCTGCCGAGCTTGTTGCGGACCTCCAGCAGTATGGGCGTCGACGTGTCCTGCGCGCGCATGGGCGGGACGTCGTTGAACGCGGCGATCGCCCGCTCGAAGACATTGATGCTCGTGACGTGCGCGATCGTCGCGACCAGCTCCACGATCTGGCCGTCGTCGATCGCGTACTCGCGCTGTAACCCGCGGGTGTGCGCGACGAGCTCGTACGGCGCTGAAAGGCTCGCCGCGACCGCGAGCGCGATCATCCGTTTCTGCTGGTTCAGGAGAGTCCTGGTCGCCATCACGTGCGCAAGCTCTTGGTGGTTGACCATGAGGAGCGCCGGCCGCAGACCGAGCGCCCGCGTCGACGGCGTCATCGCGGGCGCCTTCGAGAGCTCCCGGATCATGGCGTCCATCTTCCGGACCCCCTCGCTGTGCTGTGATTCCTCGGGCAGCTTTATCGTCGGCACCTTCTAGGTCCTCGCTTCCTCTCGTCTTCGCACGAATCGCTTGGCCTTCATGTCAAAGCGCGGCAACGTTCCCGGCGCCACCGGCGCCACGGCACAGCGGATCCCGAGGTCGCGATGGATCGCGCTCGCGACCCGCTCGGCGAGTTCCGCCCCGCCGCGCGTCTCGACAGTGCAGCGCAGCTCGTCCATCTCGCGCACGGTCACGAGCTCCACGCGGTACTCCTCGACCTCCGTGAAGCGGCGAACGATCGCCTCGATCGCGCTCGGGAAGACGTTCACCCCGCGCACCGTGACCATGTCGTCTACGCGACCCGCGATGCCGCCGGCGAGCTTGAGCGACGTGCGGCCGCAGGCGCACCGTCCGCGGACGCCGCGAACGCGGTCGCCCGAGCGATAGCGGATGACCGGCATCCCCCAGCGCCCGAGGTTCGTCATGACGAGCTCGCCCTCGCCCTCGTCGGCCGCCTGGCCCGTCGCCGGATCGAGGATCTCCGCGATGAACTCGGCCTCGTTGAGATGCACGCCGTCACGCGCATCACAGGAGAAGCCATGCGCGCCGACCTCGGTCGCGCCAGTGTGGTCGAACGACGTGACGCCGAGCTCGGTCTCGATCCGCTCGCGCGTCGCTGGGATCGACGCCCCGGGCTCGCCGGCGTGTATCGATACGCGCAGCGCGGAGCGCGCGACATCGATGCCCTCCGCGCGCGCTGCCTCGGCAAGCCTCAGGGCATAGGTGGGCGTGCACATCAGCACCGTTGCTTCCGCGGCGATGATGGCCGCCACGCGCTCGGCCGATGACATCGCGCCGCCGGTGAGGCAGAGAGCGCCCAGCTGCTCGGCTCCCGCGAACGCGGACCAAAAGCCGACGAAGGGGCCGAACGAGAACGCGAAGAAGATCCGGTCGCGGCTGCCGACTCCAGCCGCGTTGTAGATCGGTCGCCAGCAGTCGCGCCACCACTGCCACGACTCGGCGGTGTCCAGGACACGGAGCGGCCGGCCGGTCGTCCCGCTCGTCTGGTGGAGCCGCACATACCGCTCGACCGGATAGGTCAGGTTCGACCCGAACGGCGGATGCTCCGTCTGGTCCGTCGATAGATCGGCCTTCGTCGTTAAGGGAAGCTCCCGCACCGACCCGAGCTCGCGCACATCGCGGATTCCGGCGTCGGCGAGCTTCCGGCCATAGAACACGTTGGTCAGCAGCAGCTCGGGAAGAGCCCTCGCAAGACGGCGCCACTGCGTGGCGCGGCGCTCGTCGTCGCTCCAGGTCTCGGACCGGTCGAGCGCCCCACCCGTCATCAGTTGGCGGAGTTTACGCGCGGGGTGTCGCTTGCTTGGTGCGATTCAGAAGCGGTCTCCCAGGCCCCGAGGCCGAGCGTCTTCAGGACCCGCCACATGCGCGTACTATCCTGCGTACGCGTATGGCCGACAGTACGAATGTCCTCCGACCCGTGCCCGCCGTGGACAAAGCCGCACGCGTCCTGCGCGCGCTCGCGGAAGGCGGCCGCGCGATGGGCATCAGCGAGCTGGCGCGCTCGCTCGACGTGTCCAAGGGGACCCTCCGCGACGTGCTCCTCACCCTCGCGCACCACGGGCTCGTCGTCCGCGACCCCGACACGCGCTTCAGGCTCGGCCCCGAGCTTCGCGCACTGGCGGACGCGTCCGCGCCCGACCTGCGCGCGCTCTCGCAGCCGTATCTCGTCTCGCTCATGGAGACCTTCGGCGAGACCGCGATCCTCGGCCTCGTCGTCGACGGAAAGCTCGAGATCGCGGCGCGCGCCGAGCCCGCGACGGATCTCCACATGACCGCCCCGCTCGGCCGACGGCTTCCGCTCGAGAAAGGCGCGCACGGCAAGGTGCTGGCTACGCGCGCGGAGGTGGGCTATGACGATCAGGAGCTATTCGCCGGCGTCCGCGCAGTCGCAGCGCCGATCGTGGATGCGCGGGGCAGGCGCATCGCCGTGATCATGGTCGTCGGCTTCAAGGAGCGGGTCGACCTGCGTACCCTCAAGCGCATCGGGGAGCGCTGCGTGTCAGCGGCTCGTGCGCTCTCGCAACGGATCGGAGCGCAGGCCGCGTGACCTCGACGAAGGAGCTCCTCACCCTCCACGTGAATGGCGAGGCATTGACCGTCGCGGCGGAACCGCACCACACGTTGCTCGAGGTATTGCGGGAAGAGCTCGGGCTCACCGGGACGAAGCACGGCTGCGAGCTCGGCGAATGCGGCGCGTGCACCGTGCTCGTCGACGGCGCGCCAGTCCTCTCCTGCCTCACGCTTCCCGTGCTCATGGGCGACGCGGAGGTCACGACGGTCGAGGGCCTCGGCAGCGGCGAGAGGCTTCATCCGCTGCAGACCGCCTTCGCGGAGGAAGGAGCCGCGCAGTGCGGCTACTGCACGCCGGGGATGCTCATGGCGGCGAAGGCGCTGCTCGATGGGACTCCGCGCCCGACACGCGAGCAGATCGCAACCGCGATCAGCGGGAACCTCTGCCGCTGCACGGGCTACACGGCGATCTATGAGGCGATCGAGAAAGCTGCGCTGCGCACGTGAGCGCGAGGACCTACCACGTCGAAGTGGCCGGACTCGTGCGCGAACTTCCGATCATTCGGGTCGCGAGCGGTGCGCACATCGCCGTCTTCAACATCCTTGGAGATATCGAGATGACGAAGGCCGCGGGGAGAGCGCTCGCGTCTCGCCTTCGGCCACTCGGGCCCGACGTCATCGTCACCACGGAGACGAAGAGCGTTCCGCTGGCGTACGAGATCGCCTCCTTGCTCTCTGTCCCTTATGTCGTCTTTCGGAAGTACTACCTCTCATACATGGGTGACGCGCTCGAATCAAAGGCGCAGTCGATCACCACAGGTTCGCCGAGGTCGATCTTCCTTGACGCGAAGGACCGCGCTCTCTGCGCTGGGAAGCGCGTGGCGATCGTCGATGACGTGATCTCGACCGGGAGCACGCTCAGCGCTATGCGCGACCTCATGGCGCGGGCCGGCGCCGGCATCGTCGCCGAGGCTGCGGTCTTCACGGAGGGTGATGCCGAACGGTGGAAGGACATCTTCGCGCTCGGTCACCTGCCGATCCTGGAGCCTCGAACGGTATGAGCGAGTTCTCGGTCATCGGCCGGCGGCTTCCGAAGGTCAACTCGTGGGCCCATCTCACCGGTCAGGCGCGCTACGCCGACGATCTGTTCTTGCCGCGCATGCTCTACGGCCGGCTGCTGCGCGCGACGCGGCCGCACGCGCGCATCCGCCGGATCGACGTCTCGCGAGCGGCCGCGCACCCAGGTGTCGTCGCGATCGTCACCGGCGCGGATATGCCCGCGAAGATGGGGATCATGCCGTCGACACAGGACGAGACCGCACTCGCGGTCGACAAGGTCCGCTACGTCGGTGAGCCGGTCGCCGGGGTGGCGGCCGTCGACGAGGACACCGCCTTCGACGCACTTTCGCTCATCGAGGTCGACTACGAAGACCTCGACCCCATCTTCACGATCGAAGAGGCGCTCGAGCGCGAGGATGTGAAGATCCACGACGAATCCAAGAGGGCGAACGTCTTCAAGGAGGTCCACCTCAGCTTCGGCGATCTCGACGGCGGCTTCGCGAGCGCCGACCACGTCCGCGACGACTGGTTCTTCTTCGAGGGAAACACCCACGCCCCGATTGAGTCGCACAGCGCCGTCGCGAGCTACGGGGCCGACGACAAGCTCACGCTCTGGACCGCGACGCAGGTCCCTCATTACCTGCATCGCGAACTGGAGAAGGTCCTCGGCCTGCCGCGCTCGCGTATTCGCGTGATCGCGACGCCCAACGGCGGCGCCTTCGGCGGCAAGAGCGATCCGTTCGGGCACGAGTTCGCGGCCGCGCTCCTGTCGATGCGCACGCACCGTCCAGTGAAGATCACGCTCGATCGCGAGGAGGTCTTCTACGCCCATCGCGGGCGGCACCCGGTGAAGATGCGCATCCGCACCGGCGTGAAGAAGGACGGCGAGATCACGGCCGTCCACTACCAGAGCTGGCTCGACGGCGGCGCCTACGCGTCGTACGGCATCGCGACGACCTACTACACCGGCGCTCTGCTGACCGTGACCTATCGCATCCCTGCCTACAAATTCGATGGCGTGCGCGTCTACACCAACAAGCCGCCGTGCGGCCCCAAGCGTGGGCACGGGACGACGCAGCCCCGGTACGGCTTCGAGTGCCAGCTGGACAAGATCGCCCAGGATCTCGGGCTCGACGCGCTCGAATACCGGAAGCGGATCCTGCAGCCGCCACACAGCCGCACCGTAAACGACCTGCGCATCACCTCCATGGGTCTCGGCGAGTGCCTCGACGCGTTGCAGCGCGCGACGCGCTACAGCGAGCGGCACGGTGAGCTCGGCCGCGGCAAGGGCATCGGGCTCGCCGGGAGCGCCTACATCTCCGGCGCTGGCCTTCCCATCTACTGGAACGAGATGCCGCACTCGGGTGCCGAGATCCGGATCGATCGCGGCGGCGGCGTCACCGTCATGTGCGGAACATCCGAGATCGGGCAGGGCTCGGACAACATGCTCGCGTCCGTCGCGGCGGAAGCGCTGGGCATCCTGCCTTCAGACGTGCACGTGGTCTCCGGTGACACGTCGCTCGCGCCCGTTGACCTGGGTAGTTATTCGAGTCGTGTGACCTTCATGGCCGGCAACGCGGTCAAGGACGCGGCGATGAAGCTGCGCTCGCTCCTCTTCGCCGCCGCTTCGGAGAAGCTCGGCGTGGCGGAGGACCGCCTCATCGCGGCATACCACCGGATCTACGACCAGAACGATCCAGAGAAATTCATCTCCTTCGTGGATGCGGCGGTGCTCGCCGAATCGAAGCACGGCACGCTCGTCGCGGCGGGGAGCTACAAGCCGCCCAAGGGGATCGGGGGTTCGTTCAAAGGCGCCGGCGTCGGCCCGACGCCGGCATATTCGTACCAGGCCGCGGTCGCCGAGGTGAGCGTCGATCTCGAGACGGGCACGCTCACCGTCGACAAGGTCACGACCGCGCACGACTGCGGCCGCGCGCTCAACCCGGCGAACGTCGAGGGCCAGATCGAGGGCTCCGCGTACATGGGATACGGAGAGATCATCGCGGAGGAGCAGATCTTCCGCGGCGGTCTCCACAAGAAGCCGTCGCTCCTCGACTACAAGCTGCCGACCTCGCTGGACACGCCGGCGCTCGAGGCCATTGTGGTGGAGAGCGTCGACGCGGAGGGACCATTCGGCGCAAAAGAGGCCGGCGAGGGTCCGCTCAACCCCGTGATCCCGGCGATCGCAAACGCGGTATACGACGCGATCGGCGTGCGCTTCGACGAGACGCCGATCACACCGGAGAAGATCCTGGAAGCCCTCGGGAAGCGCGACAACCGGGGCGTGCCCAAGTCGCGTATCGGACCGGACGGTCTTGCGGAACGGAACGGCGATCCCAAGCGTGCGCAGCGCAGGCTCGATGCCTCGACCGAAGGGCGCGAGCGAAAGAGGACTCCGCCGCTGGGGTCCCGCTGATGCTGCGCTTGCCGCGATTCCGCGTGCTGTCACCTCGCACCTACGGCGAGGCGGCGAAGCTCCTTGACGAGCACGGCGCGGCCGAGCTCGACCGCTCGCGCGGTACGCCCACGCTCCGGGTGATGCTCGTGGCCGGTGGGACGGACCTCTTCCCCAACATGAAGCGCCGCCAATTCGCGCCGGAGATCCTCGTGTCGCTGACGCATGTCCGGAACGCGGCCGGCGTGCAGGAGAACGGCGAGCTCGTGATCAGCGCGGGCACCACGTTGACGGCGCTCGCACAGGATCCCCGCGTCCGCGAGCGGTACACGGCGCTCGCCGAGGCGGCCGAGGTCGTAAGCACCCCGCAGCTCCGCAACATGGGTACGGTCGGCGGGAACATCTGCCTCGACACGCGGTGCAACTGGTACGACCAGTCGCTCTTCTGGCGGACCGCGGAGGGTTACTGCATGAAGACGAATCCCGAGGTCGTGTGCCGTGTTGCGACATCAAGCCCGCGCTGCCTCGCCGTCGCGAGTGCGGACACCGTCCCCGCTCTGATGGTCCTCGGCGCGACGGTTCACTTCGAGGATGCCCGTGGGGCTCGCGACGTCCGGCTCGCGGAGTTCTACCGCGAAGACGGCATGTCCCCCTCGACCCTCCGCTCCGACGAGGTGCTCACCGACGTGACAATCCCGCGCGAAGACGGCTGGCGCAGCACCTACGTGAAGCTGCGCGATCGTGGCTCGTTCGACTTCCCGATCGCAGCGGTCGCCGCGGCGGTGCGCTGGGACGGCCGGGCGGTCGCCGACGCGCGTGTCGCGATCACGGCGCTCGCGTCGCGTCCGATCCTCATCGATGCGGCGCGCGCGGCACTCATCGGCACGCGGCTCGAAGATGAGGCGATCGCGGCGGCCGCGGAAGCGGTGCACAAGACCGCACGGCCGATGGACAACACGTCAGGCACGATCTCGCAGCGCAAACGCGCATCGCGCGTCCTCACCGAGCGCGCGCTGCGCTCCCTGCGTCCGGCATAACGCGTGCGCGCCGTCGCCGTGGTCACCGCCGCGGGCTCGGCGGAGCGCTTCGGCGGCAAGAAGCTTCTCACGCCGATCGACGGCGAACCGCTCCTCGATCACACGATCCGCGCACTGCTCGAGGGAGGAGCCGCGGAAGTCATCGTCGTCGTCGGCCGCGACGCGCGCGCTGAGCTGGAGCGCGACGTCAACGCGATGCTCGACCCGCGAGTTCGTCCTGTGGAGAACCCCGACCCCTCGCGCGGCATGTTCAGCTCGATCCAGGAGGGCATCGCGCAGGCGCAGGGCGACGTCATCCTCGTGATGCCCGGGGACATGCCATTCGTCTCCGCCGACACGGTGCGCTCGGTCATCGCGACGTACGAGCAGAGACCGGCGATCGTGTCCCCGCGGTTCCGCGGCAAGCGCGGCCATCCCGTGGCGCTTCCGCCGTCGCTCCGGGACGAGATTCGCTCGGCCGATCCGCACGCGACCTTGCACGACGTCATCCACCGTCACCTCGACCTGCGCGTTGACGTGGACGTCGACGACGGCGGGATCGTGCGCGACGTCGACACCGTGGCGGATTTGCGCTCTCCCGAGGCCTGAGCAATCGTTTGCGAGTGGTCAGATTGACGTCCGCTATGAGGGTCGCTAACTTGCCGACGAGGATCCGCCGTCCCCCTGGGGAGGCCAACAAGAGCGCAGAGGTGCGGTGCGGATGAACGCGGGACCGGGCGAAGAGGACCGACCGACCGACCAGGCGGATCTCTCCCGCCGCGATTTCCTGCGCCGTGGCGCCGCTCCCGTCGTAGCGTTCATCGCCCTCGACGCCATCGGCGGGCTGGGCCTGGCGACCGGAACGGCACCGAAGGAGACGAAGCTCTCGACCGGCGTCATCTTCCCCGACCCGAGCCTCTGCATCGGCTGTCTCACGTGCGAGGTCATCTGCTCCCAGGAGCACAAGCGCGAAGGTCTCGCGGCCGTGCCGCGCATCCGTATCTTCAACGACCCTTCAACGCAGGTCGCGCAGGTGATCAAGGATGCGTACCCCGACCGGGGCCAGTTCCATCAGGAGCCGTGCCTCCAGTGCCCGACCGCCGAATGCCTCTACGTATGCCCGGTCGACGCGCTCCAGGTTGAGCCCCGGACCGGGGCGCGCTTTATCCGCGAGGACACCTGCGTCTCGTGCGGGCGGTGCGCGGAGGCGTGTCCCTTCCCAATCAGCGATGAGTCGCAGGCGACGCATCCCGAGCCGGAGCTCGGGCAGCGCTCGCGCATCTCATACGACAGGGAGGCCGACACGTTCGCCAAGTGCGACCTTTGCTACTGGCGCAACGGTGGTCCGGCGTGCGTCGAGCGGTGCCCGGTCAACGTCCGCATCCGTCAGGGGATCATCAAGAGCGATCACCTCTGCCTCGACGCTCCCGCGGGCAGCCGCGAGACGTGGGCGAGGCTCCGACAGTTCCAGACGTTCGGCGACAGCCCCGCAAAGGGCAAGGCCTAGAGGATGGGTACGGCGGCGCGGTGGGTCCTCGTGCTTGCCGGCCTCGCGATCCTGGCGGCCGGCGCCTACGTGAGCTTCGCGCAGTCCGGCTCGGGCGCCCAGCCCTGGGACCCCGAACTCTCGGACAACTTCGTTTTCATGCGTGTGGTCCCGTTCGTCCTCGGGCTCGGCGCCGTCATCGGGCTTTATCGGGCGGGTGGCCGGAAGGGCACCGTGCGAAGGGGCGATCAGATCCGCCGCTTCAGCGTCGGCACGGTCATCGGTCACTGGATCGCCGCGGTCGGATTCGTCCTCGCGTTGCCCACCGGGCTCTGGCAGTACCTGGGCGGGATCCTCGACGTGCATCTCGACCTCCCGCTCTATCTCATCTACCGCATCCACTACATCGGGGCGGCGCTGATCCTTTTCTCCGTCGCGAACTTCGCCGCGTACTGGTGGGTCAATGGCGATCGCTCGCTCTGGCCACCGCGCGGCGGGTGGCGGCGACATCTGGCCGGATTCGCGCTGGAGCTGCCTCCATCGCTGGGCACGCGTCTCGCCGCGTGGCTCCGGCTCGATCCGAATCAGCAGCCCCACCCCGAGCGGTTCACCTTCTACGAGACGGCGTTCTCCTTTCCGACCTGGACGTTCGCTCTCGTGCTCATCACGATCACCGGCCTGTTGAAGGCGATGCGCTACATCTATCCAGTTCCTGGCCCGGTGCTCTACTGGGCGTCGACTCTGCATGTTGCGGCGATGGTCCTGCTCACCCTCAAAGTCCTTGACCACCTCCGGTACACGCTCGCGCGCTGGCCGCTCATGGTCGCGATGACCAGAGGCTGGGTCAGCGAAAGCGCGCTCCGTCGCGTGCTCGACACCGCGTCGCGACCCGGACCGCGGCAGCCCGAGCCCACACTGCCGGCAGGCGCGCCCGCCGGCGTCGCCGGAGGGAGCGAGCGATGAAGCGTCTGGTCGCGATCCTCGAGCTCCTCTGGGCCGCCGTGAATGTGGTGATCGCATACCTCTTCGTGACGAATGCCTTCGTCGCCAAGACAGCGATCAAGGAGGGCCTGCCCGCGCAGGCAGCGCTCTTGCTTGGAGGGGCGCTGATTGCGGTATTCGCCGCCACGCTGGCCCGGCAGTCGCTTCAGATCCTTCGCGCGCCCGCCGCAACCGAGGGTTGAGATGACGCGGAACAAGCTCGTCGTGTTCCGCGCGCTCTACCTCGCCGCGCTCCTCGCCCTGGTCACCGCGTATGTGAGCGAGGCCGCATCACCGATCCGGCAGCTGACGAACACCACGGCCTCGAATCTTCGGCCGTCGTGGAGCCCCGACGGGAAGCGGATCGCATTCCAGAGCAACCGCGACGGGCCTTATCACATCTACGTGATGGACTCGGACGGCGGCAACGTCAACCAGCTCACAAATGGGGACTCGGACGACCGGCATCCGGCGTGGAGTCCCGATGGAAAATACGTGGCCGTCGACTCCGGCGATGCGGTCAAGCGCGAGATCTGGACGATCGAGATTTCCTCCAGGCGTCGGGCACAGGTGACCAAGCTTGGCGCGATCGCGAGCTTCCCGAGCTGGAGTCCGGACGGGAGGAAGCTCGGCTTCTATCTCTATCAGGCCGGTTCGATGGACATCTGGCTCACGACTCCCGAGGGTGGCACGCCGTCGCGGCTCACCCGCGACCTTGCGAGCGAGGCCAACAACCAGTGCACGTTCGCATGCCACTCGCCGGCGTGGTCTCCCGACGGCGCGCGGATGGCGCTCTCGGATGGAGACTCAGCGCGGGTTGTGATCATCTCGGCGCTCGGCGGGCCGCAGACCCCGATCTCCCCCAGCGACGAGCGCAGCCACTTCCCGGCCTACCTACCGGACGGCCGGCTCGTGTACGTGACCGAGCACGTGATGATCGACCAGAGCTGGACGGATCTCTGGACGGTCGATCCGACGACCAATGTGCCACGCACGGAGCTCGCGACGCAGGTCCAGGCACAGGGCCCGTTCGAGTTCAGCTCGGACGCGCGACAGCTCCTCTTCGCGTCACCGCGCTCGGGTAACTTCGAGATCTACGCGGTGACCCTGGATGCGGCAGGCAAGGCCGCCCTCGCGACCAAGCCCGAGCGGATCACCCCCGACCTGACCTCGGCCGCGAGCACGCCGCAGGAGCGAGGGCTGAGCCTGCCGAACACCGCGGAGCCCTACGTCCTCGCGGTGGGGCTGCTCGCATTCGCGGTGGTCGGTGTCGAGTCGGTCGTGCGCGCACGTCGCCGCGCGCGAGCGCGAGCGAAGCCCTAGGAGCCCTCGTCGCGTCCACGAAGCAGCTCGCGGCGCGATAGCGGCCGCGACTTACGCTCCTGGTCCGCAAGCCACTTCGCGCGCTTCGGTGACCCGGCGGCCGGGTCGACCGCCGATTCGGCGGGCGCCTCGATCGCTTCAGGCTGCGACTCCGATGCGACCTCGTTCGTGATGTCCGTGAGCTCGTCGAGGATCAGCTGCAGCTCGCTCGCGTGAAGCTCCTTGAACGCGCGGATCTGCTGCTCTACCCGCCGCAGACGCTCGATGAGGCGCTCCGTTCTCACAGCTCCTCCATCCCGCGGTGCGTGACGATCTTTGGCTCGCCCGGCCGAACGCGGTCGGCGTACACCGTATGTCCCTCGGCGAGCTCGCGCAGCAGAGCCTCCACGGCGGCGGGAGCGTCCTGCCGTGTCGTCACGATGATGCGCGCGTCACGGCCGCTCGAGGCGGCGCGCTCGGCGAGCTCGGGCGGAACCACGAGGATCTCGAAGCTCTCAGGGAGCTCCTCCAGGGAGAACATGCGGACGCGTACGCGCAGCCGCGCTTTGCGGATTTGGCGCTCGAAGCGGTGGAAGACGGCGAGCCACGAGGTGGGCAGCTCGCCGGAGAAAGCGCAGACGATCGTCGAAACGCGGCGGGGCTCAGGCATGCTCACGTTGACCACGCGTGCCACTGTCGGTAGCGTCGGCCGCGGCATGGACGACCTCGAGGCGCGCGAGCTTGCGAAGCGGATCGTCTTGCGCGCCGGGCGCCTCGCGCTTGCCAGGATCGATCGGCCCGGCTATCTCAAATGGAAGGGACACCGCGACGTCGTATCCGAGGCGACCCTCGAGGTGCAAGAGTCGATCGTCACCGCGCTCCAAAAGGAGTGCCCGGGCGACGGCATCCTGTCGGAGGAGGGGCCCGAGGACGAGCCGCTCGCCGTCGAGGCGGAGCGCCTTTGGATCGTCGATCCGATCTGCGGGAGCCTGAACTTCGCTCACGGCATCCCCTTCTTCGCGGTCTCGATCGCCCTCCGAGTGAACGGCCAGCTTCGGGTCGGGGTCGTGCACGACCCGATGCGCGACGAGACGTATGCGGCGCGCATCGGTGACCAGGCCACGCTGAACGATCGCGCGATCAACGCGCGCACCGTAGCCCTCGGCCCCGAGTTCTGGGAGCAGGCCATGGTCGGCGCCGATCTGCCTCCGAGCGGGCCGCGGCGAAAGCTCGCGCTGCGCGCGTTCGATCTTGTTTCAGACGAGGTCCTCGCGCAGAACATCATGGGCTCGCCCGCGCTCGGCATCTGCTACGTGGCGGCGGGTCGGCTGCACGCGTACTGGACGTTCGACGCAAAGCCCTGGGACGTCGCCGCGGCGTGCGTGATCCTGGCTCAGGCCGGCGGCATGGTGAGCGACGCCGACGGCGGCTCCTGGCTGCATTCGGACGGAAGCTACGTGGCGGCGAACCCCGCCTCTCACCCCTGGGCGCTCAAGAGCCTCAAGTTCGTCCGCGACCGGGACCGCGAGGTACAGCAGGCCGCGAAGACAAACTGAAAGGCGGCAGCCTTGCGGCTGCCGCCCTCTCGTGCCTGGGAACGCGGCGATCAGTTGCCGAGTGCTTCCAGGACCGTTCGCTCGATCAGGCCTTGCACGACCTCGACCTTGTACGCGTTGAGGCTCATCGGGCGGGCGACGGTGCGGATCTGTGCCGCGGCCTGCTTGATGGTGGCCTTGATGTCCTTGCCCTTGAGGGCGTCCTCCACGACCTTTGCGCGGTATGGCACCGGTGAGACACCGCCGAGCGTGATGCGGCCGTCCTTCCAGTTGTTGCCGTCCAGGGTGAAGGCTGCCGCCACGGATGTGAGCGCGAAGTCGTAGACCTGCCGATCCTTGAGCTTGGTCCAGCCGAACTTCGTGCCGGACGAGGGGCTCGGTACCTCGACGTGGGTCATGAACTCGTTCTTCTTCAGCACGTTCTCGCGCAGCACGTCCTCGCGCGGACCGATGAAGTAGTTGTCGAACTGAACGTCCCGGCTTCCGTCGACACCCGTGATCTTCGCCTTCGCGTTGAGCGCGAGAAGCGCGGTCGCGGTATCCGACGGGTGGACGATGTAGCACAGCTCGCCGCCGATGATCGCGTGGTAGCGGTTGTCGCCAGTGACCGCGTAGCAGAAGTCGCCGCCCTTCTTGTAGCAGTTGAAATCCTCGCCGCGGAAGAACCAGCAGCGCGGCCGCTGGTTGATGTTGCCGCCGAGTGTCCCGAAGTTGCGGATGAGCGGCGAAGCCACACTGGACGCCGCTGAGACCAGAAGCGGGAACCGGTCCGCGATGTCCTTGTTGTTGATCACGTCGGACAGGGTGACCGCCGCGCCGATGGTGATGCTGCCGCCATCGACCTTGATCGCGGTCAGCTCCTTGATCGTGGTGAGGTCGATCAGAACATCGGGGAAGGGCAGGCCGTTGCCGTGGACCCAGTCCTTCATGATCCCGCCGACGAGGTCGCTTCCGCCGCCGACCACCTTCACGGCCCGGTTGGAGTTCTGGCGGAGTAAGTCGACCGCCTGCGAGACGGTCGTCGCGTCGTAAAGCTCAAACGCTCTCATGTCTTCCTCCCTCCTAACCGGCCTTGAGCGCCGCGAGCAGCTTGTCGCGGGTCAATGGCATTTCGGTGACCCAGACCCCCACCGCGTTGTAGACCGCGTTGACGATCGTGGGTGCCGGCGGGCCCATGGGCGGCTCGCCTAAGCCGTGCGCTCCGAAGACGCCGTACGCCTTGGGCTTCTCGATGATGATCACATCGGCGAGTGGCGCGTCCTTGATCGAGAGGGGCCGGTAATCGAGCAGGTTCGGGTTGAGCGGCAGGCCGGTGGCCTTGTCGATGAGGAGCTCTTCGGTGAAGACCGCTCCCGTGGCCATCACAACCCCGCCTTCGACCTGCTGGCGGATCGAGAACGGGTTGATCGCCTTGCCCACGTCGTGGGCGGCGACGTACTTGGTGATCTTGACGGTGCCGGTGACGGTGTCGACCTCGACCTCGGCGGCGTGCGCCGCCCAGGCGGTCTGCTCCCACTGTGTCGGCTGCACGTACTCGGCGCGGCCCTGGATGGGACTGCCCTTGAAGCCGACGATGTCCGAGAGCTTCTGGGTCTTCTTGCTATCGCTCTTGAGCGAGACCACACCGTCGACCAGGTCGATATCGGCGGCGGTCACGGTCTGGCTCGAGTTGGCCTTCTTGAGGTCGTCGTTGAACTTCGCGGCGGCCCAGTCGAGCACCTGACGGCGGGCGTCGATGCCCGCCTCGTACATGCCCCGGCCACCAGTGAGGGTCTGACGGCTCCCGTTGGTGGCGCCGGTGTCCGTGCTGTTGTCCGTGTCCACGTAGGGCGTGATCGTGATCATGCCGAGCGGAACACCGAGAGCATCCGCCGCGATCATCAGCATGTTGGTGCGCTGGCCCGAGCCGATGTCGGTCGAGCCGGAGATCGCCTGCACGCTGCCATCGCTGTTCACGATGACCTGTCCGGTCGCCGGGTTGCTACCCGCACCGTGGCTGCACGCGTGCGCCGCCATGCCGATGCCGTGGTAGACGCCGGGACGGATCTGATTGCCTTTCGGCGCGTGCCACTTGGTCTTCCAGCCGATCGCGTCGCGGACCGCGGTGATGGCGTCGCGGATGCCGGGATTGCTGAACGGCCGCTTCGTGTCGGGGTTCCCGACCTCGTTCAGGTTCTTGAGCCGGAAGTCGACCGGGTCCATGCCGATGGCGTAAGCGGCCTTCTCCATCGTGGTCTCGAGCGCGAACGTGCCGTTGGGGTGGCTCACACAGCGGTAGGGGCCGGACTTGTAGCTGTTGGTCATGACGTCAATGCCCTCGAGCCGCAGGTTCGGGATGTTGTAGAGGTTCTGCATGTTGAACCAGGCGCCGTTGGCCGCGCCGGCGCGCTGCGCGCCGACGTTGGCGATGACCTTGAACTGGCCCCACTGGATCGCGCCGTCGCGGTTCACGCCCATCTTCATCTCGTTGCGGAACTCGGGCCGATGGGTACGGGTCACGAAGTCCTCGTAGCGCGTGTAGTTCATCTTGATCGGCCGGCCGGTCACCTTGGCGAGGATCGCGGCGTGCACTTCCGCGAGGTCGATGCCGCTTCGGTACCCGTAACCCGAGCCCATGTAGCCGGGCTGGATCACGCGCACCTTGTTCTGCGGGATCTTGAGCGCCTGCGAAAGGCCCTGGCGGGTGCCGTGCGCGTGCTGGTTGGTGTAGGTCATGTTGAGCTTGTCGCCGTCCCAGTAGACGAGCGCGTTCGTGAGCTCGAGGGCGACGTGCTGCTCGGTCGATTTCCTCGCGACGAGCTCGACGCTCACATCGGCCTTGACGTTCACCGGGTCGCCACGCACGAGAGGCGGGGTGATGGCGATCGTGGTGCCGTCGAGGTTGCTCTGGAACTGCTTCGCGGTGCTGGACTTCATCGCCTCGAGCATGTCCAGCGCGGCAGGCAGCACCTCGTATTGCACGTCGATCTGGCGCATGGCGTCGTCGGCGATGTGCTCGCTCTCCGCTGCGATCACCGCGATCGGTGAGCCGACCTCGAACACCTCCTCGTTGAAGAGGAAGCGCGTCGGGGCCGCGGCACCGAGGAAGACGTCCTGATACTCCTTCGGCAGGTTCTGACGGTGAAGGATCTTGACCACGCCGGGAAGCTTCTCAGCCTTCGACGTGTCGATGCTCTTGATCTTCGCGTGCGGATAGCGACTGCGCAGCGTGCGCATGAAGAGCATCCCCGCCATGCGCATGTTCTCCGTGTATTGGCCGAGGTTGGTGACGATGCCCAGGCCCTGGATACGGGCGATGTCAGTGCCGACGACCTTCGCCGGCGCGACCGCCGCTTCGGGCGTCGCGTTGTCATTCCCGCGGTACGCGAACGGCAGCTTGTGGCCGTGAACCGCGAGGACCGAAGCGACCATTTCGGATTGCTCGGAGACCAGCTCCTGCCAGGTAGGGTCGAGCGCGAGTTGGTGCCAGTCGGCATCGCTCAAGCTGGCGGCATAGGCCGCGTCTTGCGCGACACGGACCGCTTCTAGATGAGCCATTGCTTCTCCCTCCTACCTGACTGCCTTGCCCATACCGGCAAGGATGTCGCGGACTTGCTGCTCGTTGAGCTTCGAGGAGTCCCACTTGACGGTTACGGTCCGCTCGCTGGCGCTCGCATCGAGGATCCCGGTCTTGAGCTTCAGGGCCGCTACGAGTGGGTCTACGTCCTCGATGGTCCCGAGCGGGTTGACGAAAGTGAACTCTTTGGAGAGGGCTTGCGCGGTCGGCGCGGCCTCGGCACCGGTGGCCTCGACGACGATCGGGGCGGCAAGGTGGGTCACCTTCTCGCCACGCATCTCGGCGGCAGCGGTGTTGACCGCGGTGAAGATCTTGGCGTACTCGCCGCAACGGCAGATGTTTCCCGAAAGCCCTTCCGCGATCTGCACGGCCGATGGCTTCGGGTTCACCGCGAGCAGCGAGACCGTCGACATGATGAAGCCGCGCGTGCAGATGCCGCACTGGAATCCACCATCGAGCCAGAACGCACGCTGGATCGGATGAAGTCCGGCGACGCCGGGACCGGTCGTGAGGCTCGCGACGGTCTTGATCTCCTGACCGCGGCCGAGCCGCGCCGAGAGAACGGTGCAGCCGTTCACGGCCTTGCCGTCGACGAGCACCGCGCACGCGCCGCATTGCGCGCGGTCGCACCCGAGATTCGAGTTCGAAAGACCGAGCTGGAAGTTCATCGTCTCCCAGAGGCTCTCGCGGTTGTCGACAACGACGTTGTGTGTGACCCCATCGATCTTGAGCTCGACGCGACGCATCGTCGCGGGCAGCGCACTGAGATTCGCGGTGGCGGTGCCCCCGCTCGAGGTTGAGGGTGACGGGTTGATCGCTTTGGTGGCGACGGCAGCACCACCGAGGACGACGCCGGCTGTGACTGCGCCTGCTCCAGCTCCGATGAGGAAGTCGCGTCTGGTGACTGTTAGTTTTGCGCGCTCGGCAAACGATTTCTGCTCAGCTTGGGATGGAGTCTGTCCTCCCGCTTCCCCCATAGGTTCACCCCCTTGATTCTGTGCGGAAAGCGCGGCCACAGTATCAGCCTGTACAGAAGGGGGCCGCTCGGCAGTCCAGGCAGGCAACCAGACAACATGGTTGTGGCTTGCTCAACTAGCTGCAGTCCGGACGATCAGGGCCAGGCTTGACGTCTTGGCTGGTGGGAAACTCTGGAGGTCACCGTGATGAACGAGGAGGGCGTCGGCGATCGGGTACGGCGTTTCCGAAGGCACCGCAAGCTCACGCAGCAGGCCCTCGCCGACATCGCGGGAGTGGACAAGGGCTACATCAGCCGACTCGAAGCGGGCGAGATCGCCGACCCCGGCATCGAGCTCGTCGAGCGGCTCGCGAACGCCCTCGAGGTCTCGCTCCGCCACCTCGCCGACCCGCGCTGGTATGCCGGCGAGACGAGGTCGCTCCCCGACTGGGAAGCGGCGATCCTGGCCCTCCCCGCCAGCTGCCTAACCGATGAGGACAAGGACGCGATCGTCCGCTTCGTACGGACGATCATCGCCGCGAAGAAGACCGTGCTCGTACTTGGCGCCGCCGAGCTGGCCGGGCGCTTCGACAGCTTGCCGCCGATCTAGCGGCCTCGACGAACGGCGGATACTGGGTCCGTGCGGGAGATCTTCGCCCGGATGGCCGAGCTCGAGCGCGAAGGGCGCCGCTTCGCGGTGGCCACGGTCGTGAGGACCGTCGGCAGCACCCCCCAGGTCGTGGGCGCGAAGCTGCTCGTCGACGACCTCGGCCGGCTCGTCGGCACCCTCGGTGGCGGGTGCGTCGAGGGCGACGCTTCCGTCGAGGCGAAGCGGGTCATCGAGACGAACGAACCGTCGCTCCGCGAGTACGAGCTCACCGAGGAGCTCGCGTGGGACACCGGCCTTGTTTGCGGCGGAACGATGTGGATATCGATCGAACCAGGCGAGCGCGTGCTGCGCTTCGCGGGGAGAGACCTCCTCGGAGACGTCCTCGCCGCGTCCGCCGGCGGGAAGCCGGTCGCCGTCGCCACGCTGATGCGCAAGCGTGGGAAGGATGTGGTCGCCGCGGGAAAGCTCTTCGTCGAGACGGACGCCAAAGGCGGAGGGACGCTCGGCGATGCGGCCCTCGACGCGCGGGCTCGGGCCGTGGCGAGAGATGCCCTCAGACAGGGCACCGCACGCATCATTGCGCTCGACGATGAAACAGAGCTGCTCGTCGAGCCGGTCATGGCCAAGCCGCGCCTCGTCCTCGTCGGGGGCGGTCACGTCGGCCTGGCGATCGCGAAGCTCGGAGTGCAGCTCGAGTACGAGGTGGCGGTTCTCGACGACCGTGCCGAATTCGCGACCCGCGAACGTTTCCCGGGCGCGAGCGAGGTCGTGAACATGGACATGGTCAAGGCCCTCGAGACGATGCCGATCGGATGGAACACCTTCATCGTCATCTGCACGCGGGGCCACAAGCTCGACTCGCACTGCCTTCGCGCCGCCGTGAAGACGGAGGCGCGCTACGTGGGTCTCCTCGGCAGCAAGCGGAAGACGATCCTCATCGCGCAGATGCTCCGAGACGAAGGCGTGAGCGAAGAGCGCATCCGCGCGGTCCACGCGCCGATCGGACTCGATCTGGGTGGACGCACCCCCGCGGAGATCGCGCTCTCCGTGCTTGCCGAGCTCTCGCTGGAGCGCTATGGCGGCTCGGGCAAGCCGCTCCGTCTCTCGGACGAGCTCTTCGAGCGGACCCTCAGCCGACGGGACTAGCCACCGCGAAGACCGTCGACGCGGTCGTGCGCAGCGAGCGGCTCGATCTCGTTCTCATGCCGATTCCGCTGATCGACGCTTTCATCGCACAGGACCGCGCCGCGGTCGACCGGCTCGCGGACTACCGCGTGCCGGCGAGCTTTCCCACCGCCGGTGCCCTTACGCTCCTCCGATTCCGCCGCGAGCAGCTCGCGCACGACCCATCCCGATCGCCGTGGCTGCTCCGCGCGATCGTGCTTCGTGACACGCGCCGGATGATCGGCTTCGTGAACTTTCACGGACCACCCGGCTCGAACGACATCGGGGCAGCCGACGCCGTCGAGCTCGGGTGGACCGTCTTTCCGAATCATCGTCGTAGGGGGTACGCGACAGAGACAGCACGCGCCCTCATGAACTGGGCGGCGACCGAGCGCGGGATCCGGCGGTTCATCTCGTCAACGACCCCGGACAACACGCCTTCGCTTCGCGTACACAACAAGCTCGGATTCGCGCGAACGGGTCAGGTTGTCGACGGGGAGATCATCTTCGAGCTGCGCCGCTAGCTGCCGCGGCGCTCCGTCGGCATCTCACATCGATGCCACTCCCACCGTTCTATCGTCGTGAGATCGGCGCCGTGACCTTCGGCGAGCTCCTCGAGCGCTTTGAGCGCGAGATCTTTGCGTACGTGCTGCGGCTTTCCGGGAACCGCGTGGACGCGGACGATCTCTATCAGGACACGTTTCTCGCCGCGTTTCGATCATGGCCGCCGCCGCGCGCCGGGAACGAGCGCGCGTGGCTCTACCGAATCGCGACGAACAAGGCGATCGATCGCGGACGGCGCTCGCGCCGAATCGTGCCGCTCGCGGACCTACGCCTGGCCGCTCCCGAGCGCGATGGCGTCACGCTGATGGACCTCAAAACCGCGGTTCGGGCGCTTCCGACCGGACAGCGCGCGGCGTTCGTGCTGCGGAAGGTCGAGGGCCACTCGTACGCGGAAGTGGCCGACGTCTTGGGATGCAGCGAGGAGGCCGCGCGTTCTCGCGTCGCCGAAGCGATGAAGAAACTGAAGGAGGCCGTGCGATGACGATCGAACCGCTGGTCAGCGAGGCCCGCGAACGGCTGATCGCCCGAGCGAAGCGTGAAGGGCTCGTCTCGGTCGGTTACGACGTGATGGACTCGCCGCTCGGCCCGCTCTGGATAGCGGTGGGTCCTCGCGGGGTGCTCGCCATCCACTACGGCGCGAAGCCCGATCCCCGCGACCTCGCGCGGATCTCGCGCACGTACGGCCCGGCCGTCCTTCCCGACCGGCGGAGCTGCGACCGCGTGCTGACCGAGCTCGACCAGTACTTCGCCCACCGCCGGCGCTCGTTCGATCTCGACGTCGACCTCACGCCGCTCACGCCATTCCAGCGGCGCGTGCTCGCCGCCACCGCGCTCGTGCCCTACGGCGAGCTCACCACGTACCGGCAGGTCGCGCGGCGGGCTGGGAACGAGCAGGCCTCGCGCGCCGCCGGGGGAGCGATCGGCTCAAACCCGATCCCGATCGTCATCCCGTGCCACCGCGTCGTGGCAAGCGACGGGAGCCTCGGCGGCTATGCCGGCGGGCTTCCGGCGAAGCGTCGCCTCCTCGCACTCGAGCGCGGCGAGGGCCAGGTGCCGGAAGGCGGCTGGCCGCCGGCGCACCTGGGGCGCTAGAACTGTCTAGACGGGCACATGCCGTTCGTCGTACTGGTAAGAACCGGACAAGAAGAGGGAGACCCCAATGGCGAGATACGCATTTCTATTTCTCGACGACGGCGTGGACTACCAGGCCGCGCCCACACCCGACCAGCAGAAGGTGTACGCGGACATCTTCAAGTGGTTCGAGACGAACGGCAACAAGATCATCGACGGCGGCGCCGAGCTGCAGCCGACGCGGACGGCGACGACCATCCGCAAGACGACCGGCAAGACGACGGTCGTGGACGGACCTTTTATCGAGGCCAAAGAGTCGGTGGGCGGCTTCTCGATCCTCGAGCTGCCGAACAAGGAGGCCGCCGTCGCACTCGCAAAGACATGGCCCGGACACGGGATCGAGATCCGACGGATCGTCGAGGAAAGTGAGCGATAGAGATGGCGCAGTACGTCCTCCTGCTCCTCGAGCAACAAGGTTGGAAAGACCAGCCCAAGGAAGTGAAGGCGCCCGCCTACGCCGCGATCGGCAAGTGGTGGGAGGACCTCTCGCAGAAGGGGATCCTCAAGGGCGGCGGTGAGCTGCAGCCCATGCGGACGGCCACGACCGTCCGGCGCGTCAACGGAACGATGAAGGTCACCGAGGGACCCTTCATCGAGTCGAAAGAACACATCGGTGGCTTCGGGATGATCGAGGTCCCAGACCTCGATGCCGCGATCAGGGTCGCGAAGAGCTGGCCGGGCGGCAACGTCGAGGTGCGCCCGATCGTCGTGCACTGAGCGCGAACATCACGAGCGACGCGGTGGCCGCGGTCTTCCACGAGGAGGCCGGCCGGCTCACCGCGGCGCTCGTCAAGCGGCTCGGAGACTTCGACCTCGCCGAAGAGTGCGTGCAGGATGCGCTCGTGTCGGCGCTCGAGCACTGGCCGCGTGAGGGCATCCCGCAAAACCCCGGCGCCTGGCTGATGACGACCGCGCGCCGCAAAGGTATCGATCGGCTGCGGCGCGAGAAGCGCTATCAGGAGAAGCTTGCCGAGCTGGAGGAGCCACCGATGAGCCCGCCGAGCGCGGCCCTATCCGACGAGCGGCTCGAGCTCATCTTCACCTGCTGCCACCCTGCGCTCGCGCGCGAAGCGCAGGTCGCGCTCACACTGCGTTCGGTCGCAGGTCTCACCACCGCGGAGATCGCCCGCGCGTACCTCGCGACCGAGTCGACGATCGCGCAGCGGCTCGTCCGGGCAAAACGCAAGATCGTGGACGCGAGGATCCCGTTCCGCGTTCCGGACCGCGAGGAGCTGCCCGAACGGATCGAGGAGGTGCTCGCCGTGCTGTACCTCATGTTCAACGAGGGCTACCTCGCCACCGGACAGCGCGGCGCCAGCGACCGCGACCTCGCGAAGGAAGCCGAATGGCTCACATCACTGCTGACGGCTCTCATGCCCGAGGAACCCGAGGTGCTCGGGCTGCTTGCGCTCATGCGCTTCAATCTCGCGCGGGCCGACGCGAGGTTCGACACGAGTGGCCGGATGATCCTGCTGCAGGATCAGGACCGCTCGAGATGGGATCGCCGGCGGATCGATGAGACCTTCTCCATCGTCGGTCGATTCCTGACGATGCAGCGTCCCGGCGCGTACCAGCTGCAGGCCCTGATCGCCGGCGCTCATGCCGACGCGAAGACCTGGGAGGCGACGCGCTGGCCGGACATCCTTCGCTCGTACGACGCGCTGCTCGCGATCAACGACTCGCCGGTCGTGCGGCTGAACCGAGCGATCGCGCTCTGGCACGTCAGCGGCGCGGAGCAGGCATACCTCGAGCTCTTCGCGCTCGCCGAGGATCTTGACCGATACCACCTCTACCACGCGACGCGGGCGGAGCTCCTGCGCGCGCTCGGTCGCGCCGACGAGGCTCGGGCGGCGGACCAGCGCGCGCTCGAGCTCACCGAGAACCCCGCGGAGCGCGCACTGCTTTCTTCGCGTCTCGGCTAACGTCGGGGCGGTGACCGCACCGCATACCGAGCTGCGCCGCGCGGCCGTTCCGAACGCGATGGGCCACGTCGTCCTGGCCTTCGCCGAGCGGACGCTACGGCCGCACGATCTCGCTGGTCTTCGCGAGCGGCTCTGGCAATCGCATACGTACCTCTATGTGACGCCTGGCACGGTCCTGATCGACCGCGCGCTCGCGGGCTTCCCGGAGGAGGTCCGCGCGCTTGGGCAGCGCTGTCCTTTCTATCGGTACGACGAGCGCGGCGGAGGCGGCTACTGGCCCGATCGCAACGAGATCTGGCTCGCCGCCGGCGTGGAGACCTACGAGGGTCTGAGTCAGGTGCGACTCTCGGCGTGCCATGAGCTCTTCCACTTCGTGTGCTGGAACCACCCGCGCTATCGCGCCGACGAGGATCGCGGCTTCGCGCGGCTGCGACGCGTCCTTGCGGAGAGCCGCCGGATCGTCAAAGACTTCCCGCGATACCGCGGCTGGCTCGCCGGGTCATTCCTTCGCCAAGGCGATCACGCGAACGTCGTCGAGTACTTCGCGGACATCCCCACGAACTTCCGCGACACGGCCGAGCTGCCCCCGCCGATCGCAGCCCACTTCGGCCCGCTCATCGACGGGAGGCCCTTCACGGAAGACTTCGATCGCGATCTCGCCGACGAGCCGTACGACCTCGCCGATTTTCAGCGCTCGCTTACGCCTTAGATCGGATCGAGTACGACCACCGCGAGGCGGCGCTTCGTCCGCCGCTGGTACTCCGCATAGGCCGGATCTAACTGGACGATGCGCGACCAGAGCTGCTCGCGCCTGGCGCCGTCGCTCTCACGCGAGCGGACCTTGAAGCGCTTCCCATCGGCCGTCACCTCGGCCTCCGGATGCGTCCGTAAGTTTTTCCACCACGCCGGGTCACGATCTTCGCCCGCATAGGACGCGACCACCACGAAGGAAGAGCCGGAGCGGCGCACCGATCCGCACGGCCATCCGCTACCCGCCGGAGGACGCGAAGAACTCGAGGCCGCAGAGCTCGTGGAACCCGAGCTTCGCGGCGATCGGTGCCGAGGTCCGACGGTCGGCCTGGATGATCGCCGCCGTACGGCCATCCGCTCGTGCATCGGCGACCCGTCGCGCGACAAGCGCCGTGTACAGACCCTTCCCGCGATGCTCTTCGAGGGTCCCCGCGCCGCCCAAGAGGACCGTTGGCGAATCGGGAAGGTAGACGAGGTAGCTCCATGCGGCGGGCGAGTCATCGCCCAGATCCGCGATGTACGCGCGCGCTTTGATCCGAGGGCTCATCGCGGCGAGCATCTCGTTGAAGAGACGCATGACTTCCGTGGGAAGTCCGTAGGCGCGCGCCATCATCTCGCTCCTCGCGATCGCGTCCTGCCATGTGATCTCGCGCACCTGCGCCTGCGGGTTCACCGGGATCGGCGCGTCCAGATCCGTCAGTGCCAAGCCCGCGATGCTGTCCGCGTGCGCGAGCCCGGCCGTCTCTAAGCTCTTCGGGAGATCGGCTGGCCTGGTCGAGGGACCGGTGACCCAGCCGAATGCGTGGTCTCCGTACCGCTGCCGCACCTTTTCGACGAGTGCGTCGGCCTCGTGTTCGGAGAATCGGGCGTCGCCGCAGAGATTCGCGAGCGGATGCGAGACCTTCGTGATGCGCCCGCGAAGCCCAGGTATGCCGAGCTCCTGGAGCAGCCCGGGCACCGCCGGATAGATGAAGAGCGTGGATTCGATGGCCTCGACAAGGGCGCGCTCAGCGACGATCACGCGACCAGCGAGCGGAGCGCGCGGCGCACGAGCTCGCGAGCGAGCGTCACCTTGTAGCCGTTGTCGCGCAGCGGCGTCGCGCCGGTGAGCATTCGATCGGCCGCGTCGGCGCAGGCCGCTTCGTCGAGTGGGCTCCCCTCGAGGCCCTTCTCCGCCGCGATCACGCGCCACGGCACCGGCGCGATGCCGCCCATGACCAGACGGACGTCGCGCGCAACGCCGCGCTCGATCTTCGCCGCTGCGGCAATAGAGACGAGCGCGAAGCTCCACGCCTTCCGGTCCATCGCCTTGACATACGTGCCGCGCCGCGCGAGGGCTGCCTCGGGCACGCGTACCTCGGTGATCAGCTCCCCTGGCCGAAGCGAGTGCTCGCGCCGCTCGCGCCCGCGCGGTGCGACGAAGAGATCGATCAGTTTCATGCTCCGCTGACCGCGCGAGCTGGTGAGCGCGATCTCGGCGTCGTACGCGATGAGCGCAGGGACGAGGTCCGATGGCGAGACCATGACGCACTCTTGTGCGCCGATGATCGCGTGATACCGGTTCTCGCCGTCGACCGCGAAACAGCGGGTCCCGCCCTTGAGCCAGCACGGCGTGCCCTCGTCGCGGAAGTACCAACACCGATTGCGCTGCAACAGGTTCCCGCCGACCGTGCCCATCGTGCGGAGCTGCACGGTGGCGGCGTCGCGGAGCGCCTCGCGGAGGATCGGCATCGTCTTGGCGAGCGATTGATCCGTCTCGAGCTCGACGAGCGGCGTCAGCGCGCCGATGCGTATGCCGCGGCCCTTCGGGTGCGACCAGCCGCGCAGCCCGTCGATGCCGGTGAGATCGACGAGCGTCGTCGGCCGCGTAAGGCCGTCCTTCATGAGGCCGACCAGGTCCGTGCCGCCGGCAAGCGCCGCGGCGCCGTTTCGCAGAAGCCGTAGCGCGTCGGCGAGGGTGCGCGGTCGCGCGTACGAGAACGCGTTCATGACTTCGCCCCCGCGATCGCGAGGGCCTCGAGCACACGCGCCCGAGTGAGCGGCGCGTGCCGAACGCGCGCGCCGGTCGCGTTCGCGACGGCGTTCGCGATGGCTGCGGCGGTCGGGATGATCGGGGGCTCGCCCAGACCCTTGATGCCGAGGTTGTTCGCGCGGCGATCGGGTCGGTCGACGAATTTCACGGTGATCTTCGCGGGCACGTCCTTGACGGTCGGCACCTTGTAGTTCTCGAGGTTGCCGTTCATGACGCGACCAGTCGCTCGGTCGACGAAGCGCTCCTCGCTGAGCGCGAAGCCGAGCGCTTGCAGCACGCCGCCCTCGACCTGTGACCGCGCGGTCGTCGGATTGACGATGCGGCCGATGTCGTGGACCGCGACGACGTGTTCGACCGTGATCTCACCGGTGCGCACGTCGACCTCGACCTCCGCGAAATGGGCCCCGAACGTTCGCAGAGAGAGGTCAGGGTCATTCGGATGGCGAGCTCCTTTGCCGATCACGGTGTTGTTGTCGACCTTCGTGAGGATCTCCGAGAGCGGGGTCCGGGCGCCTTTGGTCACGACCACGCCCCCCTCGAGGCGCAGCTCGGCCATGGGCGTCTCGAGCACGCCCGCCGCGGCGCCGAGGAGCTGCTCGCGGGCGTCGCGCGCCGCGATGCGGACCGCGGGCCCGACCGAGGCGACGGTGAGCGAACCTGCCGAGATCGGGCCGTAGGGGTTGTCGGTATCGCCCAGCCGGACCTGCACGTCGGCGAGCTCCACGCCGAGCTCGTCCGCGCAGATCTGTGCGAGGACCGTGCGTGTGCCCGTGCCGATGTCCTGCGTCCCCGTCGTGAGCACGACCGTCCCGTCGGAATTCACGTGCACCGTCGCGTACGCGGGCGGCCCACCGCCTCCGCCCCAGATCTGGGTGGCCATGCCGATCCCGCGACGGCGATGTGGGGCCGAGCCGCGGATCCCGCCGGAGCGGCGGCGGCGCTGCCAGCCGATTTCCCCCGCACCGATGCGATAGCACTCGATGAGGTGCTTATCTGAATAGCGCTTGCCGACCATCGGGTCCTTCGGCGACGCGGCGTGCTTCCGCCGAAGCACCAGTGGGTCGACGCCCATCTTGTCGGCGAGCTCGTCGATCGCCGACTCGAGTGCGAAGGTCCCCTCGACATACCCCGGCGCGCGGAACGCAGAGAGCGAGCCCGCGTTCGTGACCACCTTGTACGACTTCGAGGAGAGGTTCGCGATGTCGTAGAGCGTGTTCGTCGGCCCGGTCGGGTTCGCGACCCATTTGCCCTGGCCCACGTTTGCCCACGAGGTGTGCTCGAGTGCCGTGATGCGCCCACCCTTCCCGCCGACACGGAGCTGCTGCAGCGTGGCCGAACGGTTGCCCGCCGCGAGATTTTCTTCGTCGCGAGTGAGGACGCATCGGGCGGGGCGCCCGAGCTGCATCGTGAAGAGCGACGCGATGATCGAGTACTTGCCAACGCCGCCCTTCGATCCGAAGCCCCCGCCCATGTAATCGCAGAGCACGCGGATCTTCGAGAAGGGCAGCTTGAGCGCGGTACGGAGTCCCTGGCGAACGCCGAAGACGTGCTGGGTGGACTCGTACACGGTGAGCTGCTCTCCGTCCCACGTCGCGACCGCGCCGTGGGTCTCGAGCGAGTTGTGCAGCTGCGTCGACGTGCGGTAGGTCGCGTCGACGACGAAATCCGCCTCCCTGAGTCCGCGCTTGGCGTCGCCGCGCTTATGCGTCGCCGCTTCGGCGACGTTGCCATCCGTCTCGAGGCGCGGCGCCATGTCTCCGATGGCTTCCTCGAGATCGACGACATGCGGGAGGAGCTCGTAGTCGACTTCGATGAGACGGAGCGCGTCGACCGCCGTCTGCTCGTCGTCCGCCGCGATGGCGGCGACCTCGTCCCCGACGAAACGGACCTCCTCGCGGAAGATCGTCTCTTCGCCGCGGAAGGAGGCCTTCGGCGCGTTGAACCGGTGAAGGACGCCGCGCACTCCAGGAAGCGCTTCGGCTTTCTTCGTGTCGATCCGCCGCACACGGGCCCGGGGATAGGGGCTGCGCAGCACCCGGACATGGAGCATGCCGGGGAGGTAGATGTCCTGTGTGTACCGAGCACGGCCGGTGACGCGCTGCGGTCCGTCGATACGCCGGCGCGAATGCGCGATCTCGACGAATTCCGTGCCCGCCGGCGGGACTGGGAGGTCCTTGCCCTCGACGAGGACGAGCGATTCGTAGACCTCGCCCTCGAACTCCTCGCGGCTCTTGACGACGCGCGGCATTACCTTTTGCGCTTCCCGGCGTTCACGCCAGCCGAGACGATGTTCGGATACGCGCCGCAGCGACAGAGGTTCCCGGCCACCGCGCGCCGCACGTCGTCCTCGGTCGGCGCGGGCGTCTCGCGCAGAAGGGCGACGATCGACATGATCTGGCCCGGAGTGCAGAAGCCGCACTGGAACGCGTCGGCGTCGATGAACGCGCGCTGTACGGGATGGAGCTCGCCGTCTTTCGCGAGCCCCTCGATCGTTTCGACGCGCTTGCCCTCGCACGTTACCGCCAGCGTCATGCAGGAATAGATCGCGCGCCCGTCCACCAGCACGGTGCACGCGCCACACGTTCCCTCGTCACAGACCTTCTTCGTGCCGGTGAGCGCGAGCGCCTCGCGGAGCGTGTCCAGGAGCGTTCGGCGCGGCGGAACCTGGACTGTCACCGCTTCGCCGTTGACGGTCAGCGCGAGCTCGGTCGCGCCGGGTCCGCGCAGCACGACACGGCGGGCTGACGTAAGGGGCACGTTCGAGATGTTAGGTCCGCGCGCCGCCATATGCTGTCCGCGCTTTTCAGGGGAGGTCGTCCATGACGATCCAGCGTGTTGGCGTCGTCGGCTTCGGTCAGATGGGCTCGGGAATCGCGCAGGTCTGCGCGCAGGCGGGGTTCGACACGCTTGTTCGCGAAGTCGAGCAGTCGTTCATCGACAAGGGCTTCAAGCGCGTTGAGGGATCGCTCGCGCGGCTGGTCAAGAGCCAGCGGGTTTCCGAGGACGATGCGAAGGCCGCACGCGGCAGGATCCGCGGCACGACGTCGCTCGGAGACTTCAAGGACCGCGACCTTGTCATCGAGGCGGTGGTCGAGGAGATCGGCCCGAAAAAGAAGGTCTTCGGCGAGCTCGACACGGTCTGCCCGCCGGGGACGATCTTCTGCTCGAACACCTCGAGCCTGACGATCGTCGAAATGGCGGCAGCCACGAAGCGGCCCGACCGTTTTGCCGGCCTGCACTTCTTCAACCCCCCGGTGATCATGAAGCTCGTCGAGATCGTGAAGGCGTTGACGACGAGCGACGAGACCATCGCGACGCTGCGCGATTTCGTGACGCGTCTCGGGAAGACCGGCGTGGTCTGCAAAGACAGCACCGGTTTCATCGTGAACCGCTTGATGGTCCCCTACCTTCTCGGCGCGATCCGCATGCTCGAGCTTGGCATCGCGACCAAGGAGGACATCGATCAGGCGGTGAAGCTCGGGCTCGGCTACCCGATGGGGCCGTTCGAGCTCATCGACTACACCGGCGTGGACATCAACTACCACGTCGCGAACGCCTTCTTCGAGGAGCTCAAGGACCCGGGCATGGCGGCTCCGCCGCTCCTGCGCCGCATGTATCTCGCTGGTCAGCTCGGAACGAAGACCGGCAAAGGCTTCTACGACTACGACGAGCAGGGAAAGCGCAAGTCCTAGATCCTCACGAAATTCTCGCGTTGAAGAAAGCCGCCGTCTGGTCGGCGCTCGCGGGCCTCGCCCTCTTTGCCGCGACGGAGTTCGCTCCCGGCTTCTACGGCACGTGGTACTTCGTCGTGAACGCGGTCGGCTTCGGGCTCATCTTGCCCGTTCTCGCGTCCCTGCACGTTCTTCATCTTCCCGTGCGTCAGTCGGGCGCGGTGCTGGGCACGATCGCCGGCACGTGCGTGGTGATCGCGGGCCTCGGTGGCGCACCGGAGACGTTACCCGCGGTGCTCGTGGCTCGTGCGGTGTGGTGGTGGACGATCGGAAAGATGTGGGCGGAGACCGGCGTGCTGCCGCGTCCATTCGGCTGGGTCACGATGCTGCTGGCGATCCTCTTTCCGGCGGTCGCGGGTATCGCCGCGTTCGAGGGCCGCTCCGATGCGTCCCCGGATCTCGCGCTCAGGCTGCTGTTCGCCGCATGGCTGGTGATACTGGCGGCGTTCCTGTGGCCGCGGCGGCCGGTAGCATGACAGTCTGATGGCGGTCACAACGCGCAAGGAGAGCGCGACGCGTCACGAGCCGCTCGGGCTCTCGCTCGACGACGTGAAAGGCATGTACCGCTACATGCTCATGACCCGGCTGGTCTCCGAGCGGATCCTCCAGCTCAACCGCATGGGCCGCACGCCATTCGGCGCGGGGACCGATGGGCACGAGGCCGCACAGATCGGCGCGGCGTGGTGCATCCGGCGCGGAAAGGACTGGACCGTCCCGTATTACCGCGACATGGGTGTGGCGTTCGTCCTCGGATTCAGCGTGCTCGGCGAGTTCCGGAGCGTGCTCGCGAAGGCGACCGACACCAATTCTGCCGGCCGGGCGATGCTCAATATGTTCAGCTCGCCCGAGAATCGGGTCCTTTCGCGTTCCGTCCTCGTCGGCACGGAGTTCCCGCACGCCGTGGGTCTCGCCCTCGCGCTCAAGCTGCGGAAAGAGGCGGACAACATCGTGTTCGTCTTCGGCGGCGATGGCTCGACCAGTCCCGGGGACTTCCACGAGGCCGCGAACTTCGCATCGATCCATAAGCTTCCGGTGGTGTTCGTGATCGAGAACAACCTCCTCGCGATCTCGACTCGGTACGAGAAGCAGACCGCGGTGAAGAACATCGCCGACAAGGCCGCGGCCTATGCCATGCCTGGACACATTGCGGACGGCATGGACGTGCTCGACAGCTACGAGAAGACGAAGGTCGCGGCGGACCACGCACGCTCCGGTGGCGGCCCGAGCCTGGTCGAGCTCAAGTGCTACCGCTATCAGCCGCACACCTCGGACGACGACGACACTCGGTATCGCACCAAGCAAGAGGTCGACGAGTGGCGGGCGCGGGATCCAGTCAAGCGCACGCGTGAATACCTGGTGTCGGCTGGCGTGGCCGAACAGGAGCTCGAAGAGATCCGCGCCGCGCTGGCCGACGAGATCGAGGGCGCGATCGCGCAGGCCGAGAGCGAGCCTGACCCGCGGCCCGAAGATGCGGCCACGCACGTGTACTCGGCGGACAACCCGCTGCCGGACGGAACTCGCGCGTAGCGGCGCAGCCCATGCATCGGCGCACGCTCGCATTCGTGGTCGTGATCGCGATCGCCGCGTGCAACCCGGCGAATCCTTCGACGACTCCTACGCCGGCGCCGACGCGCGATCCCGCGTCCCTCAACGTGAGCGCGCTCCTCGACCTTTCAGGGTCGCGCGCGCCAAGCGGCGCACCGCAGCGTGATGCGCTGCAGCTCTGGGCCGACCAGCACACCACCGGATCACCGCGCCTGCGTCTGCGGATCGTCGACGTCGCGGGCAGTCCATCGAAAACCGTGCTCGAGCTGCGCCGGGCCGCGGTCGACGATCGCGCCGACGCGATCGTGGTCGGTGTGCCGGTCGACTACGACCAGCCCTTCGCGGCCGCGGTCCAGCTCGCGCAGGTACCGGTCCTCTTCACACTTCCGATCCCCGAGCCGGCCACGGCCGGCGGGTGGGCGTTCGCGCTCGCGCCTACGCCGGCGCAGCTGGCGCGCGCGACCCTCGACCACGCCGCAGCGCAGGCCGTTCTCAGCTCGACGGTCGTCGTGAGCGACGAGTCGGTGACGGCCATCCCTGAACGTGCCGCGCTCGTCGCGGATCTCGCGCGCCGCGGGGTGGCCGCGAACGTCATCAAAGTGACGGGATCGGACGCCGGCCCGCGCCTGCGCGCGATCCCGCCCCTCACGCCGATCGTCTTCTTTGCGGGTACGCCGAAGACCTATATCGACGCGGCGCGCCAAACCACCACAGGCGCGTCGCTCTATCTCTCGTATCTATCCGACCTCGGCGATCTCGCGGACCTGCGTGAGGCCGCGGCGCAAACGACCTGGCCGGGCTCGCGGTGGATCGCGGCCGGGACGAGCGGGAATCAGGCGCGTGCGGCGTTCGTCCAGTCGTACACCGACCGGGCCGGCCCGCCGACGTCACTTGCCGAGACGGCCTACGACGCGCTCTTCTTGCTCGCCACGGCGGCTGAAGGCGGCATCGAGCCGGTGCGGATGCGCGATCGTCTGCAGACGGCAACGTTCCCGGGGATCGCGACGACCTACTCGTTCAGCATGTCGCGCCGCGCCGGCTTCGCGGCCGAGGACCTCGCGTTTCTCAGCTTCACCGGCGCGCGCACGGCGCCGGTCATTCGCTGACCTGATGGTGTCCGACCCTGCGCGTCACTGAGGCACCATACGTCGCATGGAGACCGAGCTCGACCGGCTGATCTACGACTGGAATCGCGATGGCCGCGCCGCGCGGGCGGACTACCGCGCGGTCGAGCTGGACGACGAGACGCTTCGCGACGGGCTGCAGGGACCTTCAGTACGCAACCCGCCGCTCGAGGTCAAGAAGCGGCTCCTCCAACTCATGGACCAGCTCGGGATCGACAGCGCGGACATCGGCCTGCCCGGCGCGTCGCCGCAGGCGCGCGCCTCCATCGTCGCGCTCGCGAAGGAAACGACGAAGCTGAAGCATCTCCGTCCGAACTGCGCCATCCGCACGCATCCCGACGACGTCCGCGCCGCGATCGAGGCCTCGACGGAGGCCGGCGTGGCCATCGAGGCCTGCACATTCATCGGGTCATCGCCCATCCGCCGCTTCGCCGAGGATTGGAAGATCGACGCGATGCTCCAGAGCGTCGAGACGAGCGTCGCGACCCTCGTAAAGGCGGGCCTGCCCGTGATGTTCGTCACCGAGGACACCACGCGGGCCGATCCCGAGACGCTCGCCAAGCTCTACGAGACCGCGATCGCCGCCGGCGCGAAGCGGATCTGTGTCTCGGACACGTGCGGCCACGCGACCCCGGAGGGCGTGCGCAACGTGCTCTCGTTCATCCGCGACGAGGTCGTGCGCGGCCGGGACGTGAGGATGGACTTCCACGGACACAACGACCGCGGTTTGGGGACGATCAACGCGCTCACCGCGACGGCGCTCGCCGACCGCGTACACGGCTGCGCGCTCGGCATCGGCGAACGGGTCGGGAACAGCTCGATGGACCAGCTGCTCGTGAACCTATGGCTCTGGGGATTGATCGACCGAGACCTCAGGCCCCTCGTCGAATACACGGCGCTCGTCTCCGAGCACTGCGGCATGCCCGTCCCGCCGAACTACCCCGCGCTTGGGTCGGATGCGTTCCGCACGGGGACGGGCGTCCACGCCGCCGCGGTGATCAAGGCACTGCGGAGGAACGACCGCGCGCTCGCCGATCGCGTGTACAGCGCGGTACCCGCGTCGGTGCTCGGCCGTGAGCAGCGCATCGAGGTCGGGCCGATGAGTGGGGAGTCCAACGTCGTGTTCTGGCTCGAGTCGCGGGGTATCGAGGCGACCCGTGGGCGGATCGACCGGATCCTCGCCGCCGCAAAGGACGCGGACCAACTGCTTACCGAGGACGAATTGCGGCGCCTCGCCAGGTAGGAAGGAGAGACCTCCCTAACAAAAGCCTGTGAGCTTAGCGAACCGTCTCGCTGCCTCCATACAGAATCCGAAGGTGCTGGGCACTGACCCCACGAACGTAGGGATCGGGGTCATGAGTCGGCAGATCGGGATCGTTGCTGCGCAAGATCTCCGCACGAAGCGCATCGTCGGGCTCTCGATCGCGCCACCCCGCGGGTACACCGAGCAGATCGAGGACTCGCCGTCGATGGGCATCGGTAGCGTCATCGAGCAGTGTGTAGTAGATCGTCCAGCTGCGTAGGAAGCGCAGGAGTTCGCTTCCGAAGACGGCCATGCATTCGGCCCGACCGAAGATCTGCCCGAGCATCACGATCGGGTTGGGCAGGTCGTCCCTGGTTCCCGAGGGGAGCCAAATGCCCAACTGATTGCCCTGACCGTCGTCGCCGAAGACGAGCAATTCGTTGGGCACCGCCCATCCGTTTCCCCGCAACTCATCGGAAAGATCCACTAGCCCGGGCGTGCCAGGCACCGTCGCGAGGGGAGTGATGTTCAGATTTCCTTCCAGGAGAGCACATCCGTCGGTTTGGATGTACAGGTCGCGCAACGCGCGCGGGAAACGACGGTGAAGCACGGCTTCCGCAAGAGACATAGCAGCCTCCGTCGCACCCGGACCCAACTGATTCTTCGAAGGGTCGGCTCTCCATGCCGCCGCAAGGGCTTCCAACTGCTCGGCCACGCGTCCACACGCTAGCCGTCCCCGGGCGCGACTCGCGCCGCGATCAGTCGGCGGCGGCCGCAACCGCCCCGCGCCGAGCTGCGCGCTGCGTGTTCTGTCGCCAGATGATGAACGCCACGGCGACGACGATGACGGCAGCTCCGATCACGATCGATGCGGTGATCGGCTCGGCGAGTATCAGCGCGCCGAGAACGACCGCGACGACCGGATTCACGAACGCGTATGTGGAGACGAGCGACACGGACGCGTTCTGCAGTAGCCATGTGTACGCGCTGTACGCGACCAGCGAGCCGAACACGACCAGGTAGGCGAATGCGATGAGCGATCGGACCGAGAACGTCGAGGGGTCGACGTTCGCGAGCTCCCCTCGAGCAAGGGCTACGACGACCAGCACCGCACCCCCTGCGAGCATCTGGTATGTCGTCGAGACGAGGGCGTTGCGGGGGGTCTCAAGGCGCGGCGACAGAAAGGTTCCGAGCGCCCAGGAGAGCGTCGCGCCGAACAGCAGGAGTGAGCCAACGGGGTCGATAGTCCCGTTCAGACCACCCGGCACGACGAGGATCGCGACGCCGACGAGTCCGAGCAAGACGCCGGCGAGCAGGTCGCGCCCGACACGCTCCCCCGCGATCATCCGGTAGACCACGATCCACAGCGGGATCGACGCGACGATGAGGGCCGCCACTCCCGACGGGACCGTGCGTTCGGCAAGGACCACCAGACCGTTCGCGACAGCGAGGAGGAGGATCCCGACCGCCGCGGCGCCGGCGAGCTCCCGCCGCGAGATGCGCAGGTCGACGCCTCGGAGTGCGAGCCATCCGGCAAGAAGGAGTCCGGCGAGTAGGAAGCGGAGCCCGGCGTAAAGGAGCGGGGGCAGAGTCTCGACGGCGATCGCGATGGCGAGGTACGTCGAGCCCCAGACGACGTAAACGATGCCGAGGGCCAGCCAAACGTTTAGGCCGGAGGCGCTTCGCGAGTGGCCCATATCGATAGAACGTAACGTCTCACCACCGTGTGAGATGCCCGCCGGACGCTCATACGACCGGTTCTGTAGCGAAAATGTCATGCGATGACTCCAGACGACGTCGTCCCTCTCCACCTTGCGGATGTGACCTATCCGGAATCGCATCCGCTCGCGGGCACGGACGGTCCGGTCCTCTCGTTCGCCATCCGCCATCCGGAAGGCATCGTGCTTGTCGACACCGGCATCGGCGAGGGCAACGCCTGGATTGATGAGAACTACCAGCCCAGACGGCGGGAGATCCGCGATGCGCTCGCGGCGGCCGGGCTCGCTGCGGGCACTGTGCGGCGCATCGTGAATACCCATCTGCATTTCGACCACTGTGGACAGAACCGGGCGTTCGCCGGCGTGCCGATCGTCGTACAGCGGGCCGAGCTCGAGGCCGCCCGAGACGAGAGCAATCCGATCCGCGACTGGGTCGACTTCCCCGGCGCGCGTTATGAGCCCGTGGACGGCGATCGCGAGGTCATCGACGGCGTGAGCGTGCTGGCAACGCCAGGTCACACCGTCGGGCACCAGTCCGTGACGGTGCGCACCGGCGATGGGCTCGTGCTGATCGTGGGTCAGGCGGCGCAGGACGCGCGTTCGTTCGCGACCGGCGAGGCCGATGCGAGCGTCCAGCGGCTGCGGTCGCTCAACGCCGACCGCATCTATTTCTCGCACGACCGGGCGGTGCTGCGCCGCCGCAAATAGTTGACGGAGTCAACTATCCTGCATCGCGTGGTGAGCGCCTTCGAGCGCCGCGTCGACGCGGTCCGTGAGTTCAACCGGTTCTACACGCGGCGCATCGGCGTGCTCGATGAGGCGTACCTGGGAAGCCGCTTCTCACTGACCGAGGTGCGCGTGCTGTACGAGCTCGCGCACCGCGATACGGCCACGGCCAGCGAGGTCGCGCGCGAGCTCGGCCTGGACGCCGGCTACCTGTCGCGGATCCTGCGAGTCTTCACGCGCCGCGGTGTGATCGCGAAGTCCGCGGCGGCGGACGATGCGCGCAAGACGATCCTGCGGCTGACCGCGCTGGGGCGGCGCGTCATCGTGCCGCTCGAGGCCAGAGCCCGCACGCAGATCGGCGCGATGCTCGACGACGTGCCCGTACCGCAGCAGGCTCGCGTCGTCGAGGCCATGCACGCGATCGAAACATCCCTCGCGGGACCGACGCCCGCGCGGCCACGGATCACGCTCCGATCGCATCGCCCCGGCGACATGGGCTGGGTCGTCGAGCGTCACGGGACGCTCTACTGGAAGGAATACGGCTGGGATGAAACCTTCGAGGCGCTCGTCGCCGGCATCGTCGCCAAATTCATCGAGCACCTAGCTCCTGAACGCGAGCGCTGCTGGATCGCCGAGCTGGACGGCGAGCCGGTGGGCTGCGTGTTCTGCGTGAGCAAGTCCAAGAGCGTCGCGAAGCTGCGCCTGCTGCTCGTCGAGCCACGCGCTCGCGGCCTGGGGATCGGCCGCCGGCTCGTGGACGAGTGCATCCGGTTCGCTCGGGCAGCCGGCTACCGCGAGCTCACGCTCTGGACGAACGACGTGCTCGTCGCTGCACGGCAGATCTACGAACGCGCGGGATTCCGTCTGGTCGAAAGCGAACGGCACCACTCGTTCGGGAAGGATCTCGTCGGGCAGAACTGGACGGCGCGGCTCTAGAGCCGGCGCCGCGCACCGCCGCCGAGGACGCCGATGTCGGCGAGGAATCCAAGAGCCACGACGATGAGCCCCAGCCCGCTCAGGCCACCGAGCTCGTTTTGCGCGACCGCGAACGCGATCGTGGTCCACGGCAAGAAGAGGAAGCCGAGCAGAGGCCAGAGGAACGTCTCGAAGGCGCGGTTCAGGTAGTTCGTGAATATCCATAAGAGCGCGAGGACGACACGCGGGCCGAGGAACGCCAGGAGCACGAGCACGCAACACATCGGCGGCATGGTGTCACAAGCGGAAGGTGCGGGCGTGACACCATTGAGGAATGCGAGCGATCGAGGGAGCGCACCTCATTCCGGGCGCGCATATCCACGAGCCTCCCACTTCGGAGCGCCCCCAGCCCGGTTCCGGCGGCGCGGTGATCCGCGGAAAGGCGCTGATCTTCTGGGACCCGAAGATCCCGGGGAAGAAGCTCGATGCGATCGACACCGACCAGATCACGCCGGCCGACGACTGCGTGTCGGAGAGCCTCGACACGCTCGACCAGCGCTGGAAGGCCGGATCCTTCCGGCATCTCATGCCGGACTTCCGCGCGCGCGTGCATCGCGGGGAAACCTTCATCGTCGCCGGCGATCGCTTCGCCATCGGGAGCTCGCGCGAGATGAGCCCTGCCGGGCTCAAAGGCGTCGCCGACGAGGCGGGGCGTGAGATGGTCATCGTGTGCGGCGCGGCGATGGGCGACATCTTCCGCCGCAACGCGCTCAACCTCGGGCTGCACGTGGTGCAGAGCCGCGAGGCGGTCGAGGACGCGCAGGAGGGCGACGTCTTCGCGTTCGAACAACCGACCCGCCGGCTGACCAACGAGACACGAGGCAAGAGCTACGAACCCGCGGCGCTCTCACCGCAGGAAGAGGAGATCCGCCGCTCGGGCGGGATCATGAAGATCGGCCGGCGCGAGTTTCCTGACTCGGTGCGGCGAGTGCCCGAGATCCGCTGGCCCGAAGCGGCGACGGCGCGAGGCCTCACGTCGACAGAGCAGATCCTGTGGGCGCATCGCGTCGACAAGGACGCCGAGGTGCGGCCGGGCGCGACCCTGCGGGTGTACGCGGACCTCCTGCCCGCTTCGGACGGCACGGCGCCGTTCTCGATCCATACCTTCAACGAGATCACCGGTGGGGACGTGATCCGACCGCGGCAGATCGCCATCGCGAACGACCACTTCGTCTTCAATCACCGTGAGGCCGATGACAAGCAGACCGAGATCGGACGGCAGTTCGCGGAGCGCCACGGGGTCGAGCGTCCGTACTACGCGACGCCTGGCGATGGGATCTTCCATTTCTATTTCCCGGAGCAGGGGCTTGTCGTGCCGGGTGCGCTCATCCCCGGCGCCGACTCGCACAGTCGCGCGTACGGCGCGTACGGCGCCCTTGGGTACGGGGTGGGCTCGACGACGCTGGGCTTCGGCTGGGCGACGGGCTACGTCTACTTCACCGTCGCGAAGCAGCGACGCGTTGTGTTCACGGGAAAGCTTCAGCCGTGGGTGAGCGGCAAGGATGTCGTGCTCGCGCTGCTCGCGCGCTGGGGCGCCAAGCAGTCGCAGGGGATGAGCGTTGAGTTCGTCGACGGCGCGAAGCAGCTCCCGATGAGCTACCGCAACACGATCGCGAACATGATGGCCGAGGGCGAGGCGCTGAACGGGATCTTCGCGCCTGATGAGATCACCTACGCGTGGTTCCGCGAGAAGGGGTTGATCGACCTCCCCTACCCGCGGTTCGCGCCGGGCAAGGACGCGCGGTACGAGATGGACGAGACGCTCGACCTCTCCGAGGTCGTGCCGCTCATCGCGAAGCCATTCAGCCCGGCGAACGCGTTCCCCGCGACCGACGTCGCGCGCGAGCGCGTCACCTTCGACAAGGCCTTCATCGGCTCGTGCACCAACGGTGGGTACGGCGATCTGCTGGAGGCGGCGCTGGTGCTGCGCGCCGCGCGCGCCAAGGGAGCGTCGCGGGCCACGAAGGAGCTCGTGGTGTTCCCGGGCTCAGGTGGCGTGAAGCGCGACATCGAGAAGACCGACCCGCGTCTCGGCGGCGAATCGATCGCGAGCGTGTTCCGCACGGCGGGGGCCGAGATCCGCGAATCGTGGTGCGGTCCCTGTTTCGGGCAGGGACCGGATGCACTGAAGAAGGGCGAGAGCGCGATCACCTCGTTCAACCGCAACTGGGCGAACCGGATGGGCGTGGGCGGAATGGGCTATCTCGCGAGCCCGGCGGTCGTCGCCTCCTCGGCGCTCCTCGGTTATATGGGGCCGCCGAGCGAGCTCGGTATCGAGTGGAAGGCGGAGCGTTTCGTCTGATCGTTAGTCCCCCATTCGGGGGAGATTCATCTCCGCTCGTTTCGCGTTCTCAAGATGTGGGTGGAACTAGGGGCGATCGTGGCACCGAGGATTTCGAGTTCGTGATGGGCGTCGTGCTCCTCGGGATCGCTGTGATCGTCGCGCTCGTTCTCCTTCAGGATCAGCTCGCGAGCTTCTTCACCAGGGTCTAGCGCGACCTCGGCGGGCGGCCGAGCGTCCGGCCGTTCGGCACGGCGCGTGCGGACGGAACACATGTGGACGAGCGACGCAGGCCCCGCGACGTCGATGCGACGGAGGAGCTCACGCCGCCGCCCCCTCTTGAGCCGAACATCGGTACACCACCGCGCGCTGCGGACGTCCGACGCCAAGCGGATCGCTGGTCGACTGTCTTCACGGTGTTCGCCGCCATCGCGCTCGTCGCGCTGCTCCTCCTCGGCGCGGCGCTGATCTCCTCTCGGCCACTCGCCGCGCCCTCGGCGAGCCCATCTCCGTCAGCGTCACCGAGTGCGTCGCGTGCGACCTCGTTCACGCCTGCTCCGCGGACCGCGGCGCCCACCGAGGCGCCCACGACCAGCCCGGCGCCGGCTACGACGCCGACCCCGACTCCGGCCCGGACCACCCCGGCGCCGACCCTACCCCGGCCCTCGCTGCCGATCACCCTCACGCCGCTTCCGACACGGACTCCGTAGAAAAAGGGTTTGGGTTAGCGGCTTCTCTCGCTGGGCGGGTTACCGACGATCGGCTCGCCGCCCTTCTTCCCGATCCCGTGCAGTCGCTCGGTGTGGTCCTGCAGCTCGCTCGGCGACTTGAAGCTCTGTCCGCACTCCTTGCACCTCAGGTCTTGCATTCAGCTCCTCCTTCGCCGCGATTCGCGACGCG
>WNGI01000189.1_pt1 | contig 41404 bp, 42 predicted proteins | sample 5400621 | NCBI WGS metagenome assembly WNGI01 (sample SAMN13153374, study PRJNA577476) | soil metagenome | isolation source: 20 cm soil or saprolite under Garry oak tree replicate 1 | place: USA:California | collected 2016-06-15
TCGCCCCGCCTCGCCAAGCGGGTCATGGCGGCGTGCGAACGCCTGGACTACCGACACAACCACACCGCCAGCACGCTGCGCCGGTCCAATGGCAGGAGCGCCACCATCGGCGTGGTGCTGGAGGACGTCGCCAACCCGTTCTCGTCGGCGCTGCACCGAGCGATTGAAGACGTGGCCGTCCAGCGAGGTGTGCTCGTGCTGGCCGGCAGCTCGGACGAAGACGAGGATCGCGAGCTGAAGCTCGTCTACGCGTTCGCGTCGAGGCGCGTGGACGGATTGATCATCCAACCGTCGAGCCACGACCATCGCTACCTGCAGACCGAGCGCAAAGCCGGCACGGCGATAGTTTTCGTCGACCGGCCGCCCAGGTCGTTGGACGCGGATGCGGTGGTGACCGACAACGCCGCCGGGGTGCGGCGTGGCGTCCAGCACCTGGTCGCGCACGGCCATCGCCGGATCGCCTACCTGGGCGACACTCACACGATCGCGACGGCGGCCGAGCGACACCAGGGATACCTCGAAGAGCTGGCGCACCAGGGCATCGAGCCGGACGCGACATTGATCAGGCTCGACCTGAGAGGATTCGAGAAGGCCGAGGCCGCGGTCACCGAGCTGCTCAACGGAATCCCCCCACCGCACTCCTCACCGGTCAGAACCTGATCACCATCGGCGCCTTCCGCGCCCTGCGGCGTTTGGGGCTGCACCGGCGGATTGCACTGCTCGGCTTCGACGACATATTGCTGGCCGACCTGCTGGAGCCAGGCATCACCGTCATCGCCCAGGACCCCGCGGCGATCGGGCTCATGGCGGCAGACGTGCTCTTCGGTCGCCTGGACGGAGACCGGTCACCGGCGAAATCGTTCACGGTGCCGACACGGATGATTCAGCGAGGCTCGGGCGAGATCCGGCCGTGATAGTCGTCTGCGGCGAAGCGCTGATCGACATGGTCCACAACGAAGACGGCACGCAGCTCGCGGCGCCGGGCGGAGGTCCTTTCAACACGGCGCGCGCCCTGGCCCGTCTTGGCGTGCCCACCGCCTTTCTCGGGCGCCTGTCGAAAGACGCGTTCGGTCAGGAGCTCAGCCGCCGGCTGGCCGCGGACGGGGTGAGCCTCGACCTGACCAGCGTCGGACCGGAGCCGACCACGATCGCGGTCGCCGATGTCGATCCGGAAGGCCTCGCCGAGTACGAGTTCCTGGTCCAGGGCACCTCGGCTCCCAACCTGACGCGGGACCTGGTGCCGGAGCGTTTCGGCACTGATGTGACCGCGCTCCATCTGGGCACGCTGGGCCTGGTCCTGGAGCCTATGGCGTCCACCCTCGTCGAGCTGGTGCATCGCGAGCACGACCAGCGCGTGATCATGCTCGACCCGAACATCAGAACAGGCATCGCTCCCGACGCCGAATATCGCGAGCGCGTGTTCGAGGTGATCTCGCAAAGCGCCATCGTCAAGGCGAGTGACTCCGACCTGGCCTGGCTTTACCCTGACGACGACCACGAGCGCGCTGCTGAACGCATCCTCGACCGTGGAGTCGCGCTCGTCGTCGTCACGCTCGGCGCGCGTGGCGCGTTCGGCGCGCATAGAGATTTGCGCATTCGCGTCGACGCCCCGCAGGTCGAAGTCGTGGACACCATCGGTGCCGGCGATGCTTTCGGGGCGGCTCTGCTCGCCTGGCTGCACGATCACGAGGCGGTCAGGCGAGACATCAGCCTGGAGAGCGACGAGCTCCAGTCAGCCCTGGAGTTTGCATGCCTGGGGGCCGCACTGACCTGCGCTCGCGAGGGTGCGGACCCGCCGTGGAAGTGGGAGATGGCCGCCGCGAGCTCGTCTAGACCTATGTGACCCAGCTCATCTCGCTTAGCTACCGCGGTCATGGTGCTGATCTGTCGCATGCGGGACGGTCGCGTCATGGATCTGTCGGCTTCAGGTCGCGGCGAGGGCGAGCGCACCCTCATCGAGCTCACCGACGCGCTCGCGGAGGCGACCCGGGAGCCTCGCGCCATCCTCATGGCAGCGGCCGTCGCCCTGAACAGGTTGAGGCCGGGGATCTGGGTCGCCTCGCTGATGACCAAGGACCCGAGCGTCATGCGCGTGATCGCGGTGGACGACGGCGATCCAGACACCGCCAGATACGTCCAGGCTTTTGAGCCTTCGGGCCACCTGTCGGACAGCCCGATCTCGTCGCGGGTGATCGAGACAGGCGAGCCGTTGCTGATTCCAAGCATCTCCATAACCGAGCTGTCGGATCGGTACCTGGACGAGGGCGCCGGTGGCTACATGCAGGCCAATCCGTGGCCTGCTTCGGTAACGCACTTTGGCATCGTCGTCGTGCCGATGCACGCTCGGGGCGCCACGATCGGAACCCTCGGCCTGTTCGAACCGGGCGGCTCGGCGCCCCTGACGGAAAGGGATATGACCTGGCTGCAAGCGGTGGCGGACCGGACGGCCGCGGCGGTCGAAGACGCGCAGCTCTACGAGGACGCCACCAAGCGCCTAGAACGCCTCGACGCGCTGCAGAGCATCGGCCTGGCGATCACCTCGACCGAAGACCTGGAGCTCACGCTGAAGATCATCCTCGACCGCCTGGTCGCACACCTGATTGGTGAATGCCATTAACTTGTCCTCGACAGCCGGCCTGTCACGAGGACGCGTAGCGAGGCGCGGCGGAGTGACCGAGTGGGCCAACGCCGCCACTCGTCGCTAGGTATGCTGACGCCAGTCGAGTTCGAGGCTCGCCGTCAGCCAACGACAGCGGCATGAATCTAAGAACTCGGCTCCACCGAAGTCAGGACAGCCCTGAGTCTTCAAGAAACTCAGGGCGATTCAGGGAATCTAGGGATTGGCTCTTGTCGCCACCGGAGATCGCGGAGCCACGAACCGGTAGCCCAGACCCCGGTCGGCGACGATGTCGACGCCGCCAGCCAGGTGCGGACGGATCTTCTTCCGCAGCCTCAACATGCACATGTCGACCGCCTTTGAGGAGCCGACGAACTCCTCAGCCCAGGCCAGCCGCATCAACTGCCGACGGCTCAGCACGCGGTTCGGATTGTCCATCAGCGCGTACAGCACCGAGAACTCTCGCGGCGTCAAGCTGACAGCCCGACCGTTGACTACAGCCTGCTTCCGCTGGAGGTTGAGTACGATCTCGCCGATCGACAGATTCTCGTCCTGTGCGCGCGACCTGTCGCTGAAGCTTGCTCGTCTGATCAGGGCATGCACGCGAGCCAGGAACTGGCGGGGCGAGAACGGCTTTGTGACGTACTCGTCCGCATACGCCAAACCGCGCACGATCTGGTCTTCTCTGTCGCTTTCCGACACGATCATCAGCGCGATCTGCGAATTGAGCTGGCGTATCTGACGGCCGAGTCGTTCACCATCTTCTCGCCGAGCGGTTTGCAAAACCACGAGATCGATCGGCCGCGAGCGGAGTACGTCAAACGCAACTTCTGGCTCGGATGTACCGTGCACATCATGTCCTTGCTGCTTCAGCAGGAAGATGAACATGTCCAAATCCAGTCGGTCCTCATCAAGGACCAAAACCTCTGACACGACAATCGCCCCTCACGCACCCCACGAATCAGAGCCCCGGGTTTGCAAAGACGTCGGAAGCGCGTTTATTCAGCCAAGCGGTGTTAAGTAAGCTTTAAGGTATCAAATAGTCAATTGTCCGAGCGCCGGCACGACCGTTTCGTGCGGTCTCACCGCGGCGATGTCGCGGCCGGCGGGCAGGCGATTGCACCTCGCTGCGTGGGGCGGATCGGGAGAACTCAGGCCAGCAAAGGTGGGTAATCCAGCGCTACCAACTACTGCCAAGATCCATTGACAGATGAGCGGCTGCCCGCGACCGGCAACGCAAAGCGTGATTCGCCGGCGCCAGTCGGGACCTACCGAGAATGGATAAGGTCCCTGGCCCGTTGCACCGGTTTTCCTGGCAACTGAGACACCGTCTGCGGCGGATTCCATTTGCACGCTCGGCTTTCAAGCGCTTTCGACGCCTCATCCGTCCTGCGTGGCTAGGCTCGCTGCGTCGGACAACGCCTCTGAGCGCCGTCTGGGGAGCCGACCGTGGTACTCCAGTAGATCGCTTCTACATTCAGCGCTTTCTGGAGGAGAATCGTGGGGATATCCGCGGGCGGATACTTGAGGTCGGCGACTCACGATATACGCGCCGCTTCGCTAGTGAGGTCGTCAGCTCTGACGTGGTCGATCGAGATCGAGCCAATCGTCAGGCAACAATCATTGCCGACCTTGCGTCGGCGGATTCCATCAACTCGGATCAGTTTGATTGCTTCTTGCTGATCCAGACCTTGCAATACATCTACGATCTGGCTTCCGCGGTTCGGCACGCCTATCGAATCCTGCGTCCAGGTGGCGTCCTACTTCTAACGGTGCCCACTGTTAGCCGCGTCGACCCTGCACTGCCCGATCACTGGCGATTTACAGCTTCATCCTGCTCCGCATTGTTGGCAGAAGTCTTTCCGCTGGAGGACATCTCGATCCGCTCTTACGGCAATGTCCTAGCCGCCATTGCGTCGCTGACCGGCATGGCATTCGAGGAGCTGTCCAGCCGCGAGCTGACCAAAGCTGATGAATACTTCCCCCTGCTGATCGCAGCGCGGGCGGCAAAGGTCGTTTAGGCTACCGGGCGCACCTCACATTGCGAGTTCGTGTGGGAGCAGCTTGCGCGGATCGTATTTGACAAGATCGATCAGCAGGCTCGCGGTCTCGCGCTCGGAACGGTCGCGGCTCAGCATGCTGACGACCAATGCCTTGGTCGCCCGGACGAGGAGTGCGCCCCGAACCAAGCCGCTGAGAAGGAGCCCTGCAAGACGCCCTCGGTGCTTGCAGAAGTATTGGTACTGGCTCCTGAGCATCTGCCATTCCCACACGCTCCCGGCAGAAGCCAGTGCAACAGTCACGTGACCGTGATGCAAAATCGTTGCCTTCTCGCACAGGGCCGATTCCCAGCCGTTCTGGCGGAAACGCTCACCAAGGTCGGTGTCTTCGAAGAAGATGAAGAAGCGGTCGTCCAGCGTCCCCACTTGTCGGAGCGCCTCGGTGCGGAGAAGGACACACGAGCCGTTGAGCCATCCCCCTCGGGTAGGCCTTCGAGGCGAGCGGCCGGGACGCAGGCACGACCAGAACTGCCCGAGTACGGTTGGGAATGGCAGATACGACGGCTGGAGGCGGCCGTCCCCTCCACGGATGGCGGGACCCACGGCGCCCACCCGCTTGTGCTCGTCCGCGAAAGCCACAAGCTGGCGGACAGAACCTGGGTCGAGCTCAGTGTCCTCGTTCAGGATAAGGAGGTGACGTACGCCTGATTTCACGGCCGGCACGATTACCTGATTGTGGTTGGCGCCGAAGCCGAGGCGCTTCGAGTTCCGGATCAGCCGTGCGGCCGGGAACTCGTTTGCCACCATCTCAGCGCTGCCATCTCGAGACTCGTTGTCGACGACTGTTACGTGCCAGGTGAGTGCGGTACAAGCCTCCGGAAGGGACGCCAGACACGCCTTAAGCAACGCGCGGTTGTTGGTGTTGACCAGTGAGATCTCGACATCCATTACGTCAGCTGCCATGCGCCTTTGTCTGCGGGCGCTCCCAGCGCTCGCGCAGCTTGGCCCAGTAGGTGAACTGGTAGAAGGCTCGCATGCCGGCATCGACGAACCCCACCCAGCCGTCGCGGTATCCCTTCCTCTTGAAGTAATAGAGGTAGAAGGCCCGCAATGGTTCGAGAACGCCAGCCGTTAGCGACGGAGGCCTTGCTGGCAACTCCATCCGCTCGAGGTCACGATCGGTGTAGTAGTCCATCTTCGCGAGATACTGGCCTACGGTCGTGTAGTTGTGATGGATGTAGCCGGCCGCTGTCCGCAGCTGCCCACCCGAGACGACCAGGTCCTCGTGTTCGCTGAAGACCTTGTAGCGAGCCCTTCCCCGCCTGAACATGATCTTCCTGTAATGCCTCTTTCCGAAACCGTAGCGGAGCTCGTGGCCAAGTATCACGATCCGCTCCCAGCATTCGACGACGTCCACTCCAGGTGGTGGGTCGCACAGAATCGCCTTAATCTCCGCGGCGAGCTCCGGGGTGACGCGTTCGTCCGAGTCGAGCCGCATTATCCAGTCCGAGCTTGCGCAATCGATGCCGAAGTTGACGTTGCCGAAGATGTAATCCTCTCGCTGGATGAGCCTGCATTGCGGATACTGTTGGCACACGGCGGCGGTGCCGTCGGTGCTGAACATGTCGACAACGATCAACTCGTCTGCCCAGGCCACGCTCTGAAGGCAATCGCCAAGTAAAGCGGCCGAGTTTTTGGTCGGGATCACGACCGAAACTTGCTCACTCTCTGCTTGAAGGTCAGACAACCAGACCCCTTGCTTCCAGCTCTCGGTTTGAGCGATGGGTCAGATCTCGGGCGGACGGCGCGGACTGCCCAATCCAGGCCACCAGGTCCCGCAATCCTTCTTCTAAACCGACCCGCGGCTCATAGCCGAGGGCCTCGCGGATCGCCGAGATATCGGCGTAGCAGTGCCGGATGTCGCCATGTCTAAATTTGCCAACGACACTCGGCGCAATGTCGACCATCAGCTCCCCAGCCAGGACGCGAGCGATTTCACACACAGTGGTGGGCACCCCCGTTCCGACATTGAGCGCTACATCGCCCACTCTGTCCGTGCCTAGGGCCAGCTCAATGGCCTGGACGATGTCAGAGACGTGGACGAAGTCCCGTGTCTGAAGTCCGTCCTCGAAGACCGCAGGCGAAGCGGCGTTCATCAGGCGGCTGGCAAAGATCGCCACGACTCCCGTGTACGGATTCGAGAGTGATTGTCGCCGTCCATAGACGTTGAAGAACCGGAGAGCCACCGTCCGCACGCCATAGGCGCGACCAAAAATCAAGCAGAGGTCTTCGTGATCGCGTTTCGTAACGGCATACACCGAGTCCGCACGTAGGCGCTTGCGTTCCGACGTAGCCAACGGGCGGACCTCAGTGCCACATGCTAGGCAAACAGGCTCCCAACGGCGCTCCCTCAGCGCCGCCGGCGTACGCATCACCTCCGCCTCGATGGTGCCGCAGCCGGGGCAGGCGTATTGACCCTCCCCATAGATGGACATGGACGAAGCCACGACCAGGGACGAAATGGCGCCCCGCTTCTCCGCGAGTGCCTCGAGCAGCACCGCGGTGCCCAAGCTGTTCTCGCGCACGTACCGCGCCATCTCATACATCGACTGCCCGACCCCGACCTGGGCGGCCAGGTGAACAACCGCCCCCACTCCCTCGAGCGCCCGCTCCACCAGCGCGCGATCCAGGATCGTGCCTTCCAGATATTCGGCGTGCTTGTTGCGATAGCCGTCGGTCTGTCCGTGAACCTGGGACTCGAGGGCGTCGAGCACTCTGACGGTGCGCCCTTGCTGCACGAGTCGATCGATAAGGTGAGAGCCTATGAAGCCTGCGCCGCCGGTCACCAGCACAGCCTCAGACATGCACTCTCCTCCTACCTCTTGACTCCTCGGCGCTCGCGGCAGCCTGCCGGCCACCGGCTTTCAGAAACCACCGCGCTGTGCGCTGGAGACCTTCACTGAGCGGCGTATCGCAACGCACGCCCAATGCCCGCGCTCGCGCGGGATCCCCTTCCCAATGCAGTGGGTCGCCAGGCCTTACCTGTCCGGTGAATCGAACTGGGACACTGAGCCCGGCGGCGGCGAGCAATGTCGACGCCAGCTCGGCAAGCGTGGTCGGCGTTCCTGAGGCGATGTTGTAAGCCTCACCCCTGGCCGGAGCAGCGCGGGCCAGCGTCACGAAGGCGCGCGCCGCATCGTCTACGAACACGAGGTCGCGACTAACGTCAGGCGAGCCGAGGATGGTGAGAGGGTTCTCGCCTCCGAAGGCGCGATGCATGAGGTCATAGACAACTTGCTTTCGCTGCCCGGGACCGTAGATCGAGAAGAGCCTGAGCGAAAGTGTGGGAATCTCGTACAGATTCGAATAGAGGCGCAAGTACTGCTCGGAAGCGAACTTTGAGACGCCATACGGCGACTTCGGCTGAATTGGGTGATCTTCACCCATCGGGATGTATTCGGCCTCGCCGTAGACCGCGGCCGATGACGCATAGACTACGAGCGCCGGCTTTTCGAGCCTGCGTACACCCTCAAGCACCGCCAGTGTGGTCACCGCATTGCGCTGCAGATCGTCGAAAGGCCATTGCAGCGACGGCGGGACGTAAGCCGCGTTGGCGAGATGAAATACAGCATCGATCCGCCGCTCTAACAGGATCTCTTCCAACCTTGCCTGTCTGACGTCCGCGACGATGAGCTCGGTCCCGTCGACCTGGCGTTCGAGGCCAGACGACAGATCGTCGATCACTGTCGTCCTCACACCCTGCTCGCGCAGGATCCTTACCACACGGCTTCCGATGAAGCCGGCTCCGCCGACAACGAGCGCCCGCCTCAATTTGCGCACAGGCCCACCTCCAATTTGATTAGGGAGGCATACAACCGCTCGTGCCAGCGGGCGACCGCCTCAACGGTGTGATTCGCGGCCCAGTACGCCCGCCCCGCCTCGCCCATCGCTCGTAGCCGTATCGGCTCTGCAAGTAAGCCGGCGATGGCGTTGCCAAGCGCCTGCGGCTGCCGCGGGACGGTCATTCCGCCGCCGGATCTGTCGATGAGTTCCTGAAGTGGCGCAATGTCACTGGTCAGCACCGGCTTGCCAAGGCTCCAGGCCTCGAGAATGGAAGCTGGGAAAATCTCCCCGTCAGAAGGGAGGCAGAGAAGGTCGGCTGCGTCGAGCCATGCCGCCCGCTCCTCATCGGCCACGGGTCCGACGTCCAGAATTCGGCTCGTCCCTGTCGTCGACGGGAGCTTGGCTCCGGGACCCAGAAAGGCGAAGCTGATTTCAGCGCCCGGACGCGCTGCCGTCATGTAACGGGTCGCGGCGAGCAGCAAGTCGAAACCCTTGTATGGGCGTCGGACACCGAGATAGAGGACAAGCGGACCATTGATCCCGTAGCGCGCCCGGATCGCCCGGCCGCCGCCTTCCACCAAGCCCCTGCTGCAGACACCGGAAACCGCCAGCCGGTCCGCCGGTACACCCAATTCGCGATATAGAGACGCGTCGGTTTCGAGAAGGCCGATCACCCTGCTGGCTTTGCGATAGACGAGCGCGGACGCAAGGTCGTCGCCCCACTGGTCACGATGCGCAAAGGGCGTTATCACGACAGGGAGGCAAGCCAGTTGTGCGGCATGAATGACCGCCATCGCCAACATGTCTCCACCCCACATGTGGACCACGTCGGCGCCGCGGAGGCTGGGGGCCAGGACTGGGCCAACAGTCCGGCCGTACAGGAGTGCGGTTGCGATCCGAGTCCGGCCATACGCGTAGCGGCGGAATCCCGGCAGCACCTGTGACAAGAGCGGGAGCAAGAGCACCCGACGGAAGGGAGGAATTCTCACTGGCCTGACCTGGACCGGGGTGTCCTCGAAGGGCTCGAAAGTCGGTGGAGGCGCAAGGCTGTCTGTGAGCCTGGTCGTCGGGCCGTTATCGACCCTATGGGCGAGCATCGTGATCTCGTGGCGGTTCCCTAACTCGCGAGCGAGATCGCGCACGAAGGACTCAACGCCTCCGATGGCGGGCCAGTAGCGGCGGGCTACGTAGACCAGGCGCACCCTACCGCCCTTCTGCCGAGGTCGCCACTCCGGCTGTTACGTGACTAGGGACCGCCGCTCCCCCGGATCGTCTCGATGGTGCCTGCAATTTGTCTCTGTGCCAGCCTCGCGACTGCCGCAAAGAGCTCTTCATCGGACTCGATCACGATGCCGTCCGGGCCGAGCTGCTCTGGAATCCCCCCGACGCGGCTCGCCACGACCGCTGTCCCGAGGAGCTTCGCGCGGGCGACCACGCCCGACGAGGCGGCCGAGCGGTATGGAGCGAGCAGCGCATCGGCCGCGCGGACCCAGAGGTCGAATTCGGCATCCTCTAGAAATCGTTCGATGACAGTGACGCCTGGTACCGAGGCTGCTAGGACGCGGAGCTCATTGATGTGGTCCCTGATCTCGGCCGAGTCATACAACGCGGAACCGACCACGTAGAGATCCGCCGAATCTCGGGGAAGGCGCCGAAAAGCCTGGATCGCGCGATCGAAGCCCTTGTGACGTCCGAGGAATCCTATGCAGAGGAATATCAGGCGACCGCGGTGGAGACCCAACCGCCGGCGGGCTTCATCTCGGCTCGCGTGGGCGTAGGGCTGGAAGTGGGCGCCGTGATTGATGACCCGTCCCACCCTGACGGCCGGGGCTCGCGCAAACCGCTTCGCAAAGTCGGCGCGCTCTTTTTCACTGTGAAAGAGGAGCTGAGCCGGAGATCGCCAGCACCACTTCTGCGCCGCTCGTTCCACGCCGGCCGCAAGCCGCCGGTGAATCCCCCGTTTCCGGGGCACGAGCGAATCAGGCTCGTGCACCACCACCTTCACGTTGCGAACGCGCAGAACCGCGCCGAGGGCAAGATAGGCACCCACTCGACTCCATGCGCGTCCCGAGATGTAGAAGTCGGGATGCCACATCAGCACAACCTCATCTGCGCTTCGGGTCGCCCAGATAATCCGCAGCGGACGTAGGTTTCCATCAAGCCGGAAGACAAGGTCTGCGGCGCTGCCGGAAAGGCCCACCCGCACCATCTCTCGGGCGCCATCTCGACTCTTTGCGAGCTGCTCGGCGTAGCGGGCAATGCCGTCAATCCGCGGCGGGAAGGTGGAGACCAGCACGTAGCGGCTTGACGCCTTCAGGCGTGCTGTCCCGCGGCGAAGGTAGCGGTGCTCCGCGCTGTGTCCGCCTCCCTACCGCCACATAGGCGCGAGAGCGCTGAAGCCAATTCTTCGTCAGTTGTCACGAGCTGGTCGTCACGGCCCAGCTGCTCGGGGATGCCGGCTTTCGCCGTGGCCACGACCGTCGTCCCCAACACCCGAGCCCGGGCGGCGACGGCAGATGAGGAGACCGATGAACGGTAGCTGACCACCACCGCATCAGCTGCGCGGATCCAGAGGTCAAATTCGACATCGTCAACAAAGCGTTCAATCAGATACGCGTCAGGCACGGTGGCCATCAAAACGCGCAGCTCGTGCAAATACTCGTCTATGTGCGGGGACTCATACGGTTTGGACCCCACCACATAAAGCCGGCCGCGACCGTTACCCACTTGGGAGAAAGCTCGAACCGCGCTATCAAAACCCTTGTGCCGCGCGATGAAGCCCACGCAGACGAAGACCGGCCCGTCCCAGTCGATTGCCAGGCCCTTCCTGGCCTGTTCGCGGTTGGCGGTTGTGAACGGCCGGTAGAACGTACCCGGATCGATGATCGAGACTCTTTGCGTTGCAATGGTGCGGCCCAAGCGAGCTTCCATCTGCTCCTTCTCCCAATGGCTGTGGAACACCAGCTCGGCCGGGGATGCCCAGCACCAGCGCTGGGCGGCACGCTCCAGGCGGCGCGCGAGCCGTCGCAATGGGTCGGTTCCTGACGCGACGACCTCGATCGGCTCGTGGATGGTGATGCTGACGCGACGTGACCGCAGAACTAGGCCGAGAGCGACGTACGCCGCGATCCGTTGCGGAGTGCGCCCGGAAATGTAGTACCAGGGGTTCCACATCACCAAGAGCCGGTCATCGCGGCGGGTCGCCAGCATCAGGCGCAGCGGCCGGAGACCACCATCGAGGCGGACAACGACGTCCGCGGCACTGCCCGGAAGGCCCACTCGAAAAATCCTTCCCTCACCTTCGTGGCTCAGGGCCATTTGATCCGCGTACTTCGCGATACCATCCGGCGCCGGCGAGAACTTGGAGACGATCACGCAACGTCCGCTTCCGCCTAGGTTCACAGCCTCGAGGTCGCCTAGGCCGGCAAGGCTTGACGGTGGCGGGCCCCACCGGCATACGAAGAAATCGACCATCCCGTGCCAGGTCGCCGCGAACTCCGTCCGAGCCAGCGCGTGGACACGCGCGCTGAATCGGGGGTCGAAACGAGCCCGAAGCAGCCCCGCGCCCTCACCAATTCGCCGGCTCAAAGCGATCACCAGGCCCCAAATTCCGGCCATGCGCCAGGCGAAGGCAAGTCCGTTTCTGGTGTAGAGGTATTGATAGGCCCCAGGTCGCTTTCCGCTGCCAGGCAGCTGCTCCGCGACCGACGCAAGAACCACCCCGGTCCGCCACCCTGCCCGCGCCGCTCGGAGACACAGGTCGGTCTCCTCGAAGTACATGAAGAAGCGCTCGTCAAGGAGACCGACGGTCTCGAACACCCCCCCCTTGACCAGCATGGCGGCACCATCTATCCAGTCACACTCGAAGATGCCGTCCTTGACGCTGCGAGGCGCGGAGTCGAGGTGCCCGACAGCGCCTGTGCGGCTGATGGTTCCTCCGTACGAGAAGGGACGATCCTCCCCGCGCCAGCCCATGCCGGGTCCGAGGATTCCAAAGCCCGGCGCCCCGGCGGCCGCGGCCAAGAGGGTGGCGATCGCTCCCGACTGCAGACGGACGTCCTGCGTTAGCAGGAGCAGGTCCGACCTTCGTTGTCGCTTGTGGTGGCGGATGCCGAGGTTCATGCCCGCGGCGTACCCGAGGTTGGCTCGCGCTCGGATCACGACAACACCGGAATGTCCGGACGGCAGGTCAGCCTCGCTCGGATCGCGGGGATTATGGACGATTGCGATGCTGTCCGGCGCGACGCCCTCATCCAGCACCGACTTCACCACAGGCACGTGCTCATCTCTGCTTCCGTAGACGAGCACCACGACGCCGAGTGTGCTCATCGCAGTCGGCAGCCTGTTCACATCAGCGATTCGATCCGTGCTCCCGCTGCGAGTAGACGGCCGTCCAATCGATCTCTCGGCTCGGCTCGTGGATTCCGCGCTCGGCGCGGTAATCGTCGACCGCTTTTTTGCAACCCGGAACGTGGTTGTAGTCGTCCAGGATCAGATGGCCACCCGGCGAGAGCTTGGGATACAGGGCGTCCAAGCGCGACCTTGGTTGATTCACACATGTCCCATCCAGTCTCAAGACGGTGAGACGGTCGATCGGAGCGTTTGGCAGGGTGTCTTGAAATCATCCGGAAAGGAAGCGCACCTGGTCGTCGAGCAAACCGAAGCGTTGGAAACTTGCCTGGACCTCCTCCAGTGGCGCGGCCAGGACGACCGACCACGTCCAGTGTTGATCTCCTGCATCCGTCGGATATCGATCGGGGTTGGGCGGGGGCACGCCCTGAAAGGAATCGGCGACCCAAACGAGTCTCTTCCGATCGCCGTACACCTTCAACGCCGCGCGCACGAAAATTGTGGCGCCGCCCCCGCCAGACCCCGGAATCGAGGAGATCTCCCGGAATGACGTTCCTGATCACATCACCAATGCATTCGCGAAGATTCCGCAGGCGGGCCAGTCCGACATCGTCTCGCCATCACGCGACCAATCCCGGCCGGCCGCACGGTCCACCTGGTCGAAGGACACACGTCTCAGCAGTTCGATCCCCCGCGAGTGCAGCGGGCGTTGAGCATCTTGAAGGCGGCGCGCTGGTAACGCCACGTTGGCGCCGGGGCCGGCACATATGCGAAGCCGAAAAGCATTCGGGTGAGACAGGCCGCGCGAAGGTCGAGGTACAACTCCTCGGAGCTCGCTCCATTCGTCTGTTCTGTCTGTGCTGTCATTCTTTGCCATCCTTCCTGCTCTCAAAGACGAGTGAGAGGTCGCCGACCAGCCCCTTCCATGCGAGGGTGTGGACGTCCGCAAACTCGGACGTGACGTCGACCGCGTCTGTGTAACCGGCCGTTTCCAGCGCCCAGCGAAGCAGCTCCGCGTCGAAAAGGATCTGGTGATCCGATGGCTGAGCCAGCTGACCGGGCTCAGTCGTGTCTGGCCCGCCGTACATTCCAAGCAGTGCGCTCATCAAGGCCCACTTCTTCTCGCGTGGCGCGTCCAGGAAGCGCTGCATGATCCGCGGGCTATTGGGAACATGCACACGGAGCCGCCCACCGGGCCTGAGCACGCGATGCCATTCAGCGAGGGTGGAAAGCAGAAACCGCGGATGCACGTGCTCCAGGGTGTGGACGGAGACAATCTCGTCGGCCCAGTTCTCTGGAAAGGGCAGGCGCCATGCACGAGCGACTACCTCTACGTGCCACGCCCAGGGGTCCTGATCGACGTGGATGTAGCCGCGTTGAGGGCGGTCACCGCTCCCGAGTTCAAGGCGCCTCGACCCCACGCCGGCCTGGTCATCGAGACCCAGGCGACGCTGCCAGTTGGCAGATAGAGCCGCTGCTGCGGCCCGGCCCCAACCGTCCCTGTAGTAGCGGCGCCTGAGCGGAGTGCCGGCTCGATGTATCCAGGCCACTGCTGTCGCGCGAATGGAAGCCGTGTCCAGGTGGAGGGCTGGCCTATAGAGCTGAGGCATCGGCCCCCTTTCGGACCTCCCACGTATAAGGCACGCGCACCGCTCCGTAGCCACTTGTCCCGGCGAAGTCGCTCGCCTTCGAGTTCGCCGCGCTGTCCAGCAAAGCGAACCCAAGAAAGCGAGGCTCGAGCAGGTAAGAAACACCCTTTTCAGCCATCGCCGAGAACCAGACGGCATAGGGGCCAGGCTCGAGTGGAAGCTCACGCATTTCGCACCGCAGCCTGACCGGGCCGGTCAGCTCACCGGTCTCGAACCCGTCGGACAGCATCGTGCAGGCCACCAGGTTTCCAGGCCGTCCGTCGGATAGAGCCACCCCGAACTTCGGGTTGCGTATCCGGCCCTCAGCACCGACATCCACCTGCACCTGTAGGTCTCCGAGGAACCGCCCGGGAGTTGGTCGGAAATGCCAGTCCCACGACGTGATCGTGAGACCTGACTTATCTGCGAAGCGGGCAGAGTTGCCTCGCATCACCAACGCCAGGTACGAGTCGATGATCTCCGTGATCGGTGCGATCATCGATACATGCCCGCGGTCCAGGAGCACTCCGCGGTCGCACAATCCGGCCACGAGTGACGGCACATGGCTGACGAACAGGAGGGTCACTCCAGTCTTCACCAGCTCTCGCATCCGCTCCAGGCACCGGTGCTGGAAACCCGCATCGCCGACTGAGACGGTCTCGTCAACAAGAAGAATGTCAGGCTCGAGATGCGCCGCAAGCGAGAAGCCCAGACGAAGCTGCATCCCGCTCGAGAACTGCTTCACCGGCTGGTCGAGCGCTGAACCCAGATCCGCAAACTCGACGATGCGGTCAAAGCGGCGCTTTATGTCGCCACCGGACAGGCCCAGGATCCGGCCGTAAAGATGGATGTTCTCGCGGCCGGTGAGCTCAGGGTGCAGACCGTTTCCGACTTCTATCAGGGCGCCAACCCGCCCACGCACCCGTGCGAGGCCGGTCGTTGGATAGGTGATCCGGCTCATGATTTTGAGGGCTGTGGTCTTACCCGACCCGTTGGGTCCCATGAGAGCAATCGAGTCACCCTGCTGGACTTCGAAGCTCACGTCGTCGAGCGCTTGCACGACATCGCGCGGTGGTCGCCGCACACCCACCAGGCGTTGAGCTGCGCCGGCGATTTCGTCGCGGAGGGCTGTATACCGGCGCGCGCCCCTGTACCGCTTGGAAACGTGCTCAAAGGAAACCCCGATCACTTCAACCGCACCTCCCGGATTTCACACGCGGTCGGCGAGGCTCCGCTCCAGGCGCTTGAACAGGAAGGCGGCACCCATCAAAAGCAGCAGCGACCAGACGAGGGCAACCAGTGTGATGCCCCAGTCCGGCGGGGATTGGTGAATGACGATTCGCCGCAGGCCATCGATCGCGGACGCCACCGGATTGGCGATTGCGTACAGCGTGCGCCAGGCCGGTGGAACCATACCGAGCGGGTAGACGACGGGACTGACGAAAAGTCCAAGCTGCAGAACGAACGGCAGCGTGTACCTGACATCTCTGTAGTAGACATTCAGGGCGGAGACGCCGAGCCCCACTGCCGTGGCGCTGATGATGAGCACTAGAAGCGGGAGAGGGAGCGCGAGCCAGGCAAGGCTCGGCCAGATGCCGAAAAGCGCCGCCGCGATCACGAGCGTAAGGAGTCCGATCAGGAGATCAACGAGGCCCGCCCCTATGGCAGCCATCGGCAGTATTTCGCGTGGGAAGTACACCTTCCGCAGCAGCGCCTGGTCAGCCACAAGACTTTCCATCGCCGAGCCGGCAGCGCTTGAGAAGAAGGTCCACGCGATCATGCCGGCCAGCGCGAACAGCACGTAGGGAACCCCTTCGCTTGGGATGTTGGCCAGCCGGCCCAGGAAGATGGCGAACAGCACAGCGGAGAACACGGGCTGGACGACGGACCAGCCGATGCCAACCGCCGCTTGCTTGTACTTGACCTTGACGTGGCGGACCACGAAGGCCCACAGCACTTCACGGAAATGCCAGAGCTCGACCAGTGACTCTTTTGAAAGTCTTCCCGGACCGCCTCGCACTTCCACAACAGGCGAGTTGTGATCAGACCTGTGATTGAACGCATTATGGGTCCTGTCTGTCGGTTGCTCCAACGTTGCTGGACTGTTCTCTCGGTTCATTGCTTAGACACCGTCCGCACGAAATGGATGAACAGCGATCCGTCGATTTCCACGCGCTCGTCCTCCCGGTAGTTGGATGGAATCGAGCTGGCGACAAGCATGTAATCGGCGTCTCCCGCCCCAACACCCCTCAAGCGGTCGTCAATCCGCTGCATTGGGACTGCCATCGTCGACCGTTTCAGGACCACCAACCAGAAACCGGGAGACTCGTCGCTCCACTGTTTGATTTCGGAGTAGGTCACGCGTGTTGGGCCGGGGTCCCAGCTCAGGCGCCGTTGCAACCGCACGATGTAGCTGACCAATGGCCCGGGAGTGCCGCTCTGGACCAGAGCGTCCACCTGCGGGCGCTGCTGGTCAGCCGCCTGCCACTGGAGCGGACGCCGGCCGGCGAGTCGGTCGCGGGCGATCAGCGGCGCCGCGGTGGCGACATCCGCGTTCAGAAAGCGGTCGCCGTGCGATTCCTGGCTGGCCACGAACTCGTAAGCGCGTTCTGAAGGCAAGCGCTGATAGCGCTGCTGGCCGTCGGTCAGTTGCGCCTGGAGCGCAACCAGTTCCATCACGCCGAGTGCGAGCACGGCGACCCACGCAACAGGTGCGACCAAGGACGAAGCACGCCCCGCGCCTTTGACGGTAATCCCCGCGGCGGCCACCCACAGCGCTGGAACCACGAAGAGGAGGCTCCGTTCGACCCAGACCGGGCTGATGAGTCCGGCCGCAAACACAGTCGCGATCGGCGTGAAGAGATACACGGCCAAAAGGCTCAGTCCGGCGTCGGAACGCAGCCGCAGCGCAAGAATCGAGATCACCGCCAAGGCGCCGGCGGCGCCCGCGCCCTGAATCCAACCGGGGGCGAGGAATCCGGCGCCAAAGTCCGCCATCAGGGTGGCGAACCGCAGGACTCCACTCCGATCGCCCGACCCTGCTCCGCGTATGAGCGACCCCGCCATCAACGGCAGCAAGGGCAACAGGCCGATGCCGATGGCGAGGTGCGCGGCGGTCCAGCGACGGACGTGTCCTCGCGAAACACGTGCTCCTAAGAGGGTCCAGACCGTCAGGCCGGCCACAGCAAAGACCGCATAGAACTCGGACCAGGCGAAAGCCAGGGCGCTGATCGAATACAGCGCCCAGTCGCTTCGCGTTTCACGCCGGATCACCCTCCAGGCCGCGTAGACGGTGAGCATTCCCAGGGCGGATTCGAGGGCATACATGCGCATCTCGCCTGAGTAGTACGAGTGCCACGGACTAACAACTCCAAGTGCGCCGGCGATCAACGCGGCCCGCCGCCCCCAAAACGAGGCAGCGAGCAGCATCGCGAGCGCGACGGCGGCGGTCCCCGCGAGCACCGAAAGTAGGCGCGCGCCCTCCACTGACGGGAACAGGTGGATCCATGCCCACAGCAGAAGGTTGTAGAGCGGTGGGTGACTCTCGTGAAGGACGGCGCTGATCAACGCCTGGTCCGGGCGTGGTTCCAGAGCCGATGTGAGGCTCGTGCTCTCGTCGAGCCACAGACCGTGCAGGCTGTCTGGCAGCAGCCGGACTGCGGTCCCCACCGCGCAAATCGCGGCGCTCGCGAGGAGAAAGCCGAGGGTGACCCACCATTCTCGACTGATGTCGCGCGTGTGCCGCGCATGCACCGCAATGGCCACCCTAGACACTCAGCAGCTTTCTCCGCTCGAGTCGCGTGAACAATCTGCGCTCCTGCTGGTACCGGTTTATCAGGGTCAGCATGTCTCGCTTGAACCGCGATTCCGTGAAGCGGGCGGCGTTCGCCTGGATGCTCCGTCGATCCCACTGCACCAACGAAGCGGCCGTGATTGCCGCGGCAAGCGCTTCGGCGGTCTGAGACGCGAAGCGGATCCCAGTCCGACCGTTGACGACCGTCTCTCGGGCGCCGCCTGCGTCATAAGCGATGACCGGGGTGCCAGCCGCCTGCGCTTCAAGCGGCACGATTCCAAAGTCCTCTTCGGCGGGCACCAGGACTGCGCGCGCCCGCGCATAGAGCCTTCGGAGCTCGTCGTCCCTGACGTTGCCGAGGAACGTGATGTTGGGTCCGGCCTTCGCACGTAGCGACGCTTTCGCGCGCCCCTCTCCGACGATGGTGAGCGGTACCTCCAGGCGCGCGCAGGCGTGAATCGCTAGATCGACACGCTTCTGCTCGACCAGACGGCTCACGACCAGGTAGAACTCGTCACCCTCATGCGGCACGAACCACGCACCTGCGATCGGCGGCTGCACCACCGTCGCGTCGCGGTGATAGAAGGTGCGAATCCGACCAGCGACCTCATGGCCGTTCGCGATGTAGTAGTCGGGCTGCCTCGCCGCGCGCCGTTCCCAACCCTTGAGCCACAACCGCAGCGGCGCCACCAGAATTTGAACGGTTGAGCTCTTGAAATAGCCGCGCGGACGCCAGACGAAGTTGGACGGGCTGTGGCAGTAGCAGATGTGCAGCGCGTTGGTCGGCGTGTCTACGCCCTGGGCGAACGAGCTGGTGGAGCTGATGATCAGATCGAAGCCCCGGAGATCCATCCGCGCGAAAGTGAGCGGGTAGAGCGCGGCGAAGGCGCGAGGAGCCCGCTCGATTCCCGGAAGTGACTGCATCCAGGACGTACGCACCTCGCACTCCTGGAAGCGAGTGACCTTCGAGCGGTTCCACATCGCGGTGAAGATCGGTGCCTGAGGAAACATCTCGTGAAGCGCCCAGAGGACGCGTTCCGCTCCCCCGTTCTGGTCGAGCCGATCGTGCACCAGCGCAACCCGCTGGGCGTTGATCAGGGCCTCGTCTCCAGCGCGGGCTTTCCCACCAGTGCGCTCGCGACCATCCACGCCGTCCTGGCGATGATTGCGAGGTCAAGCCGGATGCTCCAATTGCTGACGTATTGAATGTCCCATCGCATCCACTCGTCGAAGGACGGATTGGCGCGAGCATTGACCTGCCATAGACCCGTGAGGCCAGGGCGGACGCCAAGCCGCCGGCGCTCCTGGCTCGAATAGAGTGCAACCTCGTTGGGAGCCTGCGGCCGTGGGCCCACCAGGCTCATCTCTCCCTTCAGCACGTTGACGAGCTGCGGCAGCTCATCCAGGTCAGTCCGGCGCAGCAGCCTTCCGACGCGGGTGACCCGAGGATCGTCTGATATCCGAATGAGCCGCCGCCCGCCCAGGTTCAGATGGGCCAGCGACGGCAGGCGAGCTTCGGCGTCCACGCCCATCGTGCGGAACTTGTACAAGGTGAAGTGCTTCGAGTCCTTTCCGACGCGGGTGGTCTTGAAGATGACCGGCCCCGGCGAGTCAAGCCGTATGAGGACCGCGATGACGGCTGCGAACGGTGCCGCAGCGACCAAGAACAGGGCGCTGAGCACGATGTCGACAAACCGCTTCATCCTGCTCTGGCCGGCAGTCGTGGGAAGTGCCTGCTGCTCCCTGGCCGGGCTCGGCACCGGCTTGTCATTCGCGAGCCGGAGGCTGTGACCGCGCGGTCGGCGGATCAACCGAGCCTCCTTCTGATCACAGCCCGCGCCGGGCCCGTCCAGGTGCGGGCGACCCGCAGGCTGGACTCGAACCAGGGATATGTCTGCGGATACGTCTTGAGCCGGAAGATCGCCCGGTCGTCCTGACCGGCGACCATGCGGCGCGGAAGCTGGAACGGATCGAGGCTGTCATTCCGGTCGACCGTGAATGCCATCCGATAGCCGGCCTTCTGTGCGTCCTGCCGCACCGCGTCGTTGTGGTCTCCGTAGGGATAGGCAAGTGCGAACACTGGTCGCCGCAGAAGATTGGAGAGACGTTCCCGGGCTTCACGCAGGTCGGCCTGCCGTTGATCTCGTTCGAGTGTCCGCAGGTCGATGTGCCACAGGCCGTGGCTGGCCACCTCCCAGGGCCCGCGATCCATCTCTAGGAGCTGATCGGCGTCGGCAATCCGCATTCTGGACAGGTCGCGGAGATCGGCGTCCCAGGTGTTGTAGGCGCCCAGGTGCTGCCACGGTGCGAAGACCACGGCTGAGAACGAGTGGCGGCGAAGGATCGGGCTGACGGTCTGATCCAGGTGGGAATAAGCATCGTCGAAGGTGAGAAGCACACTTCGATCCGGTGGGCGCTTGCCTTTGAGTGCGGCGAGGTAGTCCTCGAGGCTCAAGGTCCGGTATCCACGACGAGCCAGATCGGCCATCTGCCAGCTGAACATTTCGGGATCCAGGCACAGAGACCGCTCCCTTCGGTCGGCCCTTCCGGATAGGGCCCAAACAGCGTGATAAAGAAGTGCGAGCGGGCGATGGATTCGAGGTCTCCGCACCCGTGGCGGCACCTTGGGCCTTGGCCGTCGCATGTTCCGGTCCCGCGCCACAGCGGTCTGATAGCCCGCGATGACAGTGTCGATGTAGAGTTTGCGGCCGAAGTCCGACTCCGCCCGGCGCCGGCCGCTGCGCCCCATCTTCGCCCGAAGGCCCGGCCGAGCGATCAGCCAGTCGATGGCCTCCGCCCATCGCTCCGGTTGCCGGGGCGGAAGCAGCAGGCCGTCCACACGGTCCCTGACAATCTCGGCTAGCCCGCCCACGTCGCTGGCAACAACTGGCGTTTCCATGGCCATGGCCTCAACCGCGACGTTTCCAAACGGCTCTTCCCACGAGGGCACGAGCAGGAGATCAAGGGCGCGAAGGATCTCAGGTATGTCTCGGCGCTCGCCAAGAAAATGCACCGCATCGGCCAGCCCCAGGTCTTGCGCGATGCGGCGTAACAGGCTCTGGTAGCCGTCGGTGTCGTACCGTGACTGCCCGCCTCTGAACTTGGCTTCCCCGACAAGCAGCAGTTCAGCCGGGCGGCGGCTTCGAAGCACGGCGAGTGCCCTGATGGCATCCTCCTGGCCCTTCCATGGCGTGATCTGAGCCACCACGCCCATGAGTGTCGTCGAGCGATTCAGGCCCAGCTTGTCGCGGACTTCGCTGCGCCTGATCCGATCCGGATCAAAGCGGCTCAGGTCCACCGGATTGTGAACCACGACGACTGGAGCGCTGCAACCGGCGGCGGTGAAGTTGGCGGCCGTATACCGGGAATTCGCGAAGATCATCGCCGCGCCTTCGCCAAGGATCCGTCGGACCGTCATCGCGGCGCGGGTTGTGGGAAGGCAATCCCGTACATGCACGATCGCCGGGGGACCTCCGTACCGGGCGGCTAGCACCGCTGCCAGACCAGCCCGAGTGGAATTGGCGTGGACGAGGCTGGCCCCGGTGCGGCGCGCGATTTGCTGAACAGCGAGAGCCGCGTGGGCGATGGCGACAAGCGCGCGTGCGCTGTGCAGCGGATGGAGGCGCAGGCTTCCGTTGATCGCCGGCATGGAGGTCACCGGCACATGCAGATCGAGCAGGGCGGATGCCAGGGGACCATTTCCGGGGCAGGCGACCGTCGGGGACAAAGCGCTCGGCAGCACAGCCAGCAGGTTGAGCAGGGAGCGTTCGCCGCCGCCCATCTCAGCCGTGTGGTTTAGGTACAGCACCCGCATACGATCAGTACTGCGCCTGTTGAATCAGCAGTTCACCCAATTGCCGGGCGATGCTCGCCCAAGCGTAATTCCGCGCCCGGGCTGCGCCCGCTTGGCCTAGCTGGCTCGCGCGTCCCGGATCGAGCAGTAGGTCGCCGATCGCGCCGGCCACCGCGGCGGGATCGTTGGGGTCGACCAGCAATCCGGTTTCACCATCGATGACCGCCTCCTGTGCCCCCTCGACATCGCCAGCAATGACCGGCAGTCCGCGGGCAGCCGCCTCGAGGTAAACCAGCGGGAATCCCTCGCCTTGCCCTTCATGGGTTTGGCGGCTCGGCATGGCGAACACATGGGCGCAGTCCAACCAGAACTCCCGCTCGTCATCACTCACCGCACCCCTAAATTCGACGTGCGAGCCCAATCCTTGGTCTTGCACCGTGCGCTCGTAGACGGACCTCAGGCGTCCGTCACCGACAACCACCCAGAGCACATTCGGCACGCGAGATCGGATCAGAGGCATGGCTTGCAAGAGGACGTCGTGGCCCTTGTATCGATCCCGTAGACGGGAGATCGTGAGGATCAGTGGACGGGCGGACTTCGACGTTGCCGACAAGGACTCTGGTACGTCCACGCCCGGCGGTATCCGGTGGAGCCTTTCGGGGACTGCACCGAAAGCCTGCGCGAGGGCCGCCGTATGCCGGCTCACAGCCACCACGGCGTTCGCCCTGCGCACTGCGAAGCTGGCCAACCGCGGCCGTGCGTTGATCTCTCGGAAGTAGAGGTATTGAACGAAAGGCACGCCCATCGTCGTTCGAATTACCCAAGCGGCCGGACTGGTGACGATGTGCCCACTCAAAACCACATGTGGGCGAAAGCGTTGCGCTTCGACCACCGCCGCTGTGTTGAGCCAGGCGATCGCGCCTCTGTGCCCGAAGATTCCACGACTGTCGACGCGGCGGATGTCGATAGGTTCATCGCGATCGAACTCACGCGCCCCAGGAATGTCGAACGTCAAAACTCGCGCATCGATGTTTCGCCAATGTCGCACCAAGCCGTGGATCAGTCGCTGAATGCCCCCCGGCGACGGCGGGAAGTCGGGCGTCACCACCAGGACTCGTGCTTGTTGCTGCACGCGCGGGGCTGCCGGGCGCTCGTGTCCCGACTCGGCCGAGGTTATGGCTCTACCCAGCCGCCTCAGTCACCTTGGCTTGGTCCAGATTCCACTCATGGCAGATCCAGCCAATCAGGAACCAGATGATCGGGGCGACCGCATAGTAGCCGCCGTTGAGCCACTGGCCGAGAGTGACCGCGAGCACACCAACCAGTGCAAACATGAGCAAGTCAGACGTCCGGCGGTAGAGGCCGACAACCCTGCGCAGGACGCTCACCATTATGAGCGCGAAAAGCACTCCACCGGGCAGGCCGAGCTGGACGAAGGCATCCAGGAAATCGACTTCGGTCCCCGCCACGTGAACACCGCTCCTGGCACCAACTATGTTGGTCGCTACCGTGCCGACTCCAAGCGGATACTTCAGGGACTCCTGGAAGGCAGCGGCGATCATCTGCCAGTGCTGAGGCAGCGTCGACTTCATGGGGTCAAGTGGATGCAGTAGGCCGCTCGTCTGATGAATGACCAACGGATCGGCGCTGGCGAGCGCCCTGGTTTCGAGCACAGGTCCGAACAGGAGCAGTGTCAGGTAGACGCCAATCACTCCGGCGAGGGAGGCCACCGCGACCAGCGTATCCTCGCGTAGTCGCAGGACACCAAGCACCGCCACGGTGAACACGACAAAGACCACGATTCCGCGACTCGATTCGAGGAACAGAGCGACCGCGAGCAGGGGAGCAACCAGCAGGCCCAGAAGTGAAGCTCGCCTGCGGTACATGAACACTGATAAGGCCAGCACCAGACCGATGGCGAGGAAGGTGGCGTATTCGGCGGCGCTCGAGAACGTAGCAAAGGCTCGGATCTTCTCGACCTGGAGCGCCGAGTAGCCATTGAGGTCGACCCAGGTAGCGTCCCACGGCGGCAGCTGCACCGCCGTCTGCCAGATCCCGTACACCGCGATCCCGACCGCCGACAAGACGATCGAAATCAGAAGCGCCACCACCATCCGGCGATCCGCGATCTCGCGGCCGATGAAGAACCAGAACAGCGGCGCCGCCAGAAAAATGAGACCCACAAGGCCGATCGGAAACTTGCCGCCCAGCGGGTTCAGGCTTTCGGCGAATGTCAGAAGCAGAAGCGCGAGGACCAGCTTCGACGGCGTGTCCTGCGCCAGCGATACCTTCTTCACAACGAACAGCCCGATCAGCAGGAAGATCGACACCAACGGTCCGACCAGCAGCAGGGGATCGAACGAGGTCCAGCCCGCGATTGGGATCAGAAGTCTGCGGATCAGCGCCAGCACCACCAGGAACGTGAAAGTCAACATCGTGCCCGCGCGGGGCTGCCTGCTCGAAACCGCGATCAAGGCGGCGGCTACCACGACTGCCAGCGCGTACCGATGCAACTCCGGGTTGTGGAGAAGTTCGTTCGCCACTCCGGCGGCCACCACGGCCACCATGGCGACCGCCAAGAAGGCGGATATGATGATCCGGAGCCGCATCGGCACTGCCTCGAGCCTGTGCTGAACGCTAATCACGGCGCCTGCTGGCGATCGCAGTTTCGACAATGTCTGCGAAACGGGCTGCTGCAGCCTTGATCGCGAACTGCTTCACGACGGCGCGCCTGCCCTCGCGGCTCGGGCCGGCAAGCATGTCCGGGTGGCGGGCAAGCTGCCCTAGCAGACCCGCCAGGGACGAGGCATCGCCCTCCGGAAATGTCCAACCGCCACCGGTGGCGGACACAAGCCGCGGCAGCTCGCCCGAGTCGGAAGTGACTACCGGAACCCCACAGGCCAGGGCCTCGACAACGACGCGCCCGAACTGCTCTCGCCAGCGGGGTAATGAGCGCGACGGCACCGCCAGCACGTCCATGGTGCGGTACACACGCGGCATCTGCTCGTGGGGTACGTAGCCGGTCCACGTCAGCCGGCTGTCCAATCCCATCTGGGTCGCGCGGACCTTAAGGGTCTTCGCTTCTGGGCCATCGCCAATGATCACAGCCCGCACTCGAGGATCCGGCAGCCGGCACAACGCATGGAGCAGCGTTTCGACACCCTTACCTGGTGCGATCCGGCCCACGAAACCAACCCTTAATGTATTGCCCTCTGGGCGCCGACCGTCGCCGCCGTCGGGACGGTAGAGATCGATGTCGACGCTAAGCGGGAGCACCTCGCTTCGGCCGCGATAGCCCTTGACCTCAAGGACGCCTGCCACCGCGGGCGTAACGGGACACGCGAACGAGGCATGCTCGTACACGTAACGTTCCCATGCCGAGATTGGCCACGGGTAACGCTTGAGCAGGTTCTGGGCGCTGTAGAACCCTAGCGGCACGTCATCCAATCCGTTGCTGGCGCGAAACACCTGATAGGTGGCCGCCGCGTATGGTTCGTTGTGCAGGTAGATCGCGTCCGGACGCACTTGGTCGAGGATCCGGCCCAAACGGACGCTGTAGAAGTGCAAGGGAACGCTACCGGCGAGCTGAACCGGAAGCGGGAGCAAGCGACCCTGAAAGCGCGGCCAGCGAGCCGGCATCAAGTTTTTCCCGTAATCAGTCGTCCAGCGCAACGGCAGTACGATCGTGACCGTCCATCCCGTCTCCTCCTCGACATGCGCGAAGAAGTCCTGGTTGATGGGAGCGATGCAGGAGTGGCTGACGGCCAGAAGGTGCAGCTGCGGCGAGCGCGTTGCCAGCCTATGAGTGGCGACCGGCTGGAGCTCAGGCGGGTCTGCTGTACGCAGAGCGCCCTCCCGATCGCTCGTCCAGAATGTCTCTGTAGAGCCGAATATACGACTCGACAACCAGCTCCCAGCGGAACCGCTCGCTCGACAACCGGGCTCTCTCCCCCATTGCCTTGCGAAGGGATGGGTCGCCTTCCAGCCGTGAGAGCTTGGCGGCGATGGACCCGGCATCCCGCTCCACGAACCATCCGTTCCAGCCTTCGACGAGGATGTCCTCCACACCACTCACGCGAGTTGCGAGGAGCGGCAACCCGCTGGCGGCCGCCTCGTACGTGGCCAACGAGAACGACTCATAGGCGCTGGCGAGGATGAAGACGTCGGCAGCCGCGTAATAGGCGGCCGGCTGTCGCGTCGCGCCCACGAATTGGATGCGCCCGGAAGCCCCACGTAGACCGGCCAGATGGATGTAGCGGATGTTGTCTCCGTTGCCAACCACAAGGAGATGGCATCTCGGAGTCCGCGCCACTGCTTCCACCACAACCGGGAGGCCTTTGCGCTCCCAGTCGCCGCCCAGGAAGAGCGCGACGAAGTCACCGTCCGCCAGGCCCAGTACCCGACGCTGCCTCACGCGAGCCGCGGGATCGGGATGGAACACCGAGGGGTCGACCGCATTCGGAATCACGGTGATCGTTCCGCTCATATGCGAGAAGTGCTCTTCGAGCTCGTCGTTGACGCCCCTCGAGACGGCGACCAAGTGGCGGACCCTCTGTGGCCGGTAGCACAGCCGCTCTACCAGGCGGCTCAGGCGCAGTGCAATCCGGGCGTTCAGCTGGTACAGGAAACCGGAGCGTCGATGAGAGGGCAGGTCGGCCTTTGCCACGGCGCCAAGGTGACACCAATGCACAGTCGTCACGTCGACCCTGTTGAAGACGATCGCGCCAGTCGAGTGCAGCACCCCACGCCGGTGGCGCCAGACCAGCAGCGAACCCACGATGAGGAACCACGGATACGCGAGTGGGAAGGGACGAGTCGGCCCGGGAACTCGAACCCAGCGGAGCTCCGGGTGCGCCGGCAGATCACAGGTCCGAGCCACTACGGTGACGCTGTGCCCCTCGTTGAGCAGACCCCTGACCATCTCGCCGACTACCAGTTCCATTCCACCGATGCCGCCGACGTCGTGCGCGACGAGGGTTACTGCCCGCGGCAGCTCCGTGGCGACAGCCACCGCATCCCTAGTTTCGGCGTGACGGACCTTCGGTACCAGCTCCTAGTCACGACTCATCGCAATGGCGACGACAATCGGGGACTGTCGAATGAGCCATCGATTGAACTGAAAGTCCTCTTTGACAAAAGCTGCTGGGCTCGTCCGGTTGATTGTGCGATTCAGGCTCACCTGCATCTGCCGGGAACGTACTAAGCGGTGCCGCACATTGAAGACATCCAACGCTTTGAGAGCGGTGTATAAGAAAGCGCCGCGCCTTGATTGTCCGTAGAGCTTGATCTGTCGAAAGTGCTGACGCAGGCTGCGGCGCAAGTCGGATGGCGTCAGCAGACCGACGTGATAGGGATGCTTGAAGTTAGTGATCCTTTCGAAGAGGTGCTCAACGAGGCTGTTGGGGGTGCTGAGGATCATGACCCCACCGGCGGTGAGAGCCCTCGCCAAGCCAGAGAGCGCGTCATCCTGATTCTCAAGGTGCTCAATGACCTCAAAGCATGTGATCACGTCGAATCGGCCGAGTGCTGGATCTAACGCGGTGGCATCTGCTATCTCGAATCGAAGGTTTCTGACACCATCGCTTAGATACGCCTCCCGAGCATGCATTACAGCCGCGGGCGAATAGTCGACACCAACGACCTGACTTGCGCACTGCGCGAGCAGAGCACTGCCGTACCCTTCGCCGCAACCGACGTCCAGTAGACGCTTTCCGACCGCATAGGGAGCCGCGAAGTGATATCGCGCCAGGTGCCAGCAGAACAATCCCGGATCTCCCCATGGCACAACACGCTCCTCTTCGAGATCGTGCAGTGACCGATCCGGCTTTGTTAAATGCATCCCGACAAATTGCTCATGCAACCCTCCGCCATGTGCTGGGCCGTAAAGCGTGAGTAGAAACGTCGCATTGCTCCTTCAGCCAGACGCCCGCGCAGGTCGGCGTCGGTAAGAAGCTGAATCAAGGCCTCCGCAAGCAACGGTTCGTTGCCCGGCGGGACCAGCAGGCCGGACTCGTTCGAATCGATGATCTCGGCGGGGCCGGTGCCGTTAAAAGCGAGCACGGGAACGCGCAAAGCCATTCCCTCGAGGGTCGCTATGCCAAACGATTCTCCGAGCGACGCGTTCACCATGACTTCCATCAGCTGTATGTACGGGCCAGCATCCGGGACCTGGCCTGTAAACGTCACGGCTCCAACTAGGTCCAGCTCATCCACCAGCCGCCGCAAGTAATTTTCGTAGGCGGGCGAGAGGTTGTAAGCATTGCCCCCGACGACAAGACCGTGGACGTGGTGGCCGCGCATGCGAAGACTCGCCAGAACCCTCAGCATGCGATGCTGTCCGCGGTCGGGCTGTAGACGCCCTACCGTCCCAACGATCGTATCGGTTGGCGGGATCCCGAGGCTTGACCGAAGCGCCTCGAGCTCGCTCCTGGTCAACCGTTCGGGCGGATCGATTCCAGGATTGACGACGAAGATCCGGCGCCTAGGTCGGAACGCCAGTTGAGCCTGAGCAGCCGAGTGAGAGGAGCAGCCGACGGCGCGCGTGGGCAACATCGTGGCGAGGCGATCCATCCAGTGACCATTGGAGACTCCGTGCTGCCACCAGACGACACGGCCCGCTCTGCCGGCCAGCAGCGCGGCCGCGGAGCCATACAGCTGCGTCTTGGGGGACCAGTTGAGAAGCAGGTCGGGCTGGTGCTCGCGTAGCAGCCGCTTGAGCGTCCATGTTGCCTGGGCCAGTTTGCCCACCTGGCGGAGGCGGCCGGTCGACACCACAGCCGTGGGGATGCCGAGTTCTGCGACTTCGGCTTCGAAGGGACCTGGCTGGAGAAACACCACGAACAGTGCGATGCGGTCGCGATCTACGTGCTTGAGGAACATCCAGAGCATGTTTTCAGCGCCCCCCAGCCGCTCCCCCCAAGGCGCCGTGATGACCACCTTCGGCGTCCGCGTCAACCTGCCGCCCCCACCCGGCGCTCGTCAGCTTCGAGAAGTCCCGTGTGGCTAGTGCCCAGCAAGCTCCGGCGTAGTCGTCCTGCCAGCACAGGCCAGCTGAATTGTTCTTCATAAAGGCGCCGGGCTGCGTTGCCCATCGCTGACCGTAAATTGGCGTTGAGCGCAAGCGTTAAAACGGCCTCCGCAAAACACTCTCGATTGCCTGCAGGGACCAACCACATTGCCTCGGTCGCGAGGCGGAGGAAAGGATCCGTTGAGGCGCCGTCTGTGCCAACAACTGGTAGAGCGTGCTGAAGGGCCGCCATGAACGCTGTGCGCCGGCTCGAGACACCATCAACGTAAGGCGCCAGAAAGATGTCGGCCGATGCCAGACGAGCAGCAACAATGTGGTCCGGCAGCGCCCCTGGTCGATGCACCCTGACCCTTTCATCGAGACCGGCCAAGCCAGGGGCTCCCTGGCCCAGATTGAGTAGCGTCACCTGCCGTCCTGATCGCGCCAGGCGGTTGGCTGCGGCCACGGCGTAATGCGCAAGACGGCCCGGGTGTCCCGTCCCAAAGGCCGCCAGCACCAGTCCGCCGGGTGCCAAGCCGAGGCTTTCTCGCTCCGCGCGACGCAACTCTCGTCCGTCCGGCAGGTTGGATCCGACAGGCAAGTGAATTATCGACGTAGAGCGCCGTCTGCCGTGAAGGTAGCTCGTCCACGCCTCGACCGAGACGAACACGACGTCCGAGCTCCGGACCAGTGATGCGAGTTGAACACGCTGCCACACTCCCATCAGAAACGACCGCCAGTCGACTATGTCGACGCAAGGTTCGTGAACCATGAGGGTGATCAGCGGCCTGGGCGCGGCGCGTCGAAGCCTGCGCAACGCGAGCGGCAGCCAGGGCGTGAATCCCCAGCGTCCGTACATGAACGGGTTGTACTGCAAGACCATGGCGTCATAGCCCCGCATCTGCCGGACCAGGCCAAGAGCGGCTCCAGGTGCAGCGCCGGCCAGCACAAACCGGCGGCCTTCGCTTCTCAGATGGAGATCGGCCCGCAGGCCCTCACTTGCCAAGGCACTCTTCAGATGCGCGCTGTATTCCGTTATGGCGTTGATCCGATCGGCGCTCTCTCCCGCGGTCACAACGGCTAGGCGGAACTCGCCCGCCGAGTTGAGGTGCGACGTCTCGGCCTGTTTCAAGCCGCTCCCGTCAGCACGGTTTGCCCTCGGGATCTGCGGGGAAGCCGCGAGCGCACCCGTCTGAAAAGAACTTGCAGATCCAGCCAGATGCTGTAGCTGCGGATGTAGTACAGGTCCAACAGAACCTGGTTGTCCGGGTCCTCCACCTGTCGCCACGGCCCTGTGAGTCCCGGCTTGATCGTCATGGTGCTGTCCTCGCCGATCGCTGGCATCGGTTCCGTCACTTCGAGGGGCCGCGGACCGACGATGCTGAGCTGCCCCATCAGAACATTCAGTAGACCAGGCAGCTTTCGTATCAGGTCGCCATCTAGAGGCGGGGCTGCTGCGAAGCTGAGCTGGTAGAAGCGGCGGCCGTAGCGACCGGCTACCAGCCGGCGCTTGAAAACCGGCCGGATGCCGCGAGCCCGCAAGCCGGCCGCAATCAAGAGGAACACGGGTGCGAAGACGATAAGGATCACGGTGGCCAGGGCGTAGTCGAGCATCATCTTGAGAGCACTCTCAAACAGGGTCAGCCGCGTTTTGTTGAGCGTTAGGAGCGGCACATGGTTTCGTTCCGACAGGCGAACCCCGGTCGTTAGCAAGTCGTATATCCCCGCGGAAAGATGAATGCGAAGGCCATTGGAAACCGCCGCTGATTCCAGCATGAGGCTCTGCAGCGTTTCCCAGGGGAGAGCTTGCGGAACCACTATGACCTCGTGAAGATTTGTCCGTGCCGCAACTCGGGCAAGATCGGCGGGCGTGCCCAGCACTCTCAGGGAGTGGACGATCACAGTGCCCGGCGGGGAATAGTTGTCGAGGAAGCCCACCACGTCGACTCCGCTGTGCGGCTGACTGAGCTGTGAAGCCACAGCCACGCTGTGGGCGTCAACGCCGACCACGACCACGCGATTGATGAAGTGACCCCTGCGGCGCAACAGATGGGCCGCCCGGCGGATGGCGAATCGCCAGACTCCGACCAGCGCGATCGCCAGGGCCCATGACAGCAGGATCCATTCCCTCGAGATGTGCGAGTGGAGGGCAAAACCCAGCAAGATGAGGGCGACCAGCCCGTAAGTACAGGCTCGGAACGCGCTGGCGAATTCGCGGGCGCCGCTGAGAAGGCTCTGAGGGTCGTACAAACCCTGGGCAACGAAGATCACCGCCAGGATCGGCAGCACGCCCAAAATCAAGCCCAAGTACTGGTCGAATCGGCGCGACCCCAGGGCCGGCTGAGAAAGCAACCAACCGGCGATCGCGAAGGCGGCGACAAGACAGAGCATGTCGCTCAGCACGAGAACCACCAGCAGGTATCGCCACTCCTGTTGCTTAAACAAGGACCGCCTTGCTAGAGCGTGGTGCCTTCCCGACCAGTGTGTTGACGATTACCATCGCTCCGCCCGATTCAAAGCGGAAGTCCATGCGACTCAGCCCCCGGGACTCGAGCAAATCCGACACCTTGTCCTGGTTCTTGGGTTCGCAATAGAGGAGGAGGAAGCCGCCCCCTCCCGCTCCAGCGATCTTGCCGCCAGCCGCGCCGGCGGCTCTCGCCTCGCTGTACCACTGATCGATCCAGGGGTCGCTGATGCCACGTGCCAGCTGGCGCTTCGCCATCCACGACCGATGCAGCCGATCGCCGACGGTGTCGATGTCGCCCCGTCGTAGGTCATCCCGAAGTTGCTCGGCTTCGCGCTTGATGGTGTGCAGCGATTCGATCACGCTCGCCCGGTTTCGCTCGCCGTTTCGCTTCTGCTCGCTGAGGATCTGCGCGGAGTCGCGGGAGTGACCGGTGAAGAAGAGCATCAGACGCCGCTCGAGCTCGCTCAGAGCGTCTTGAGGAAGGTCGATCGGCTCCGCCTCAACCCCTGCCGAGGTGAACTGGAAATAATTCAACCCGCCGAAAGAGGCCGCGTACTGATCCTGCTTCCCGATCGGCATCTTCAGCTTGTCGATCTCAATCTCACAGGCCAGCTCCGCTACCTGCTGGCGGCTCAGGCGCCTGCCGCAGAGCACTGACATCGCCTTGATGAGCGCAACGGCGACGGTGCTTGAAGATCCCAGCCCGGTTCCGGGCGGAACCTGTGAGGCCAGGAACACCGATAGACCCTCATTGATCCCGAAGTGGTCGATGATGACCTTCGGCAGTCGCAGATCACCATCCCACAGTGGGGATTCATCGAGGCGCTGGCGGTAGAAGCTCCGGTAGTCGGACGAGGAGACCTGTATGTGCTGGCTGTCGCTGAGAGAGATAAAGACGTAGAAGTATTTGTCGATCGTTGCGCTCAGCGCCGCGCCTTCGTACTTGCTGTAATAAACCTCGAGGTCGGTGCCTCCGCCGGCCAGACTGATACGCACCGGCGCGCGGGCGATTAGCATCGGGCCGGCTCCGGATCGCGGCTTCCGGCCAGCACTAGAGCGGTTGCTTCGTACAGGTCGTGAGCAACGGGCACCCGCATCTCGGTCACCGTTCGAGGCGGATTCGGGGCGACGAGGATCGGCACAGCGTCGATTGAGAGCGCTGCCTGCACGTCGATCCAAGAGTCACCGATCATGTATGCACCGCGCAGCTCCAGACGCAGATCCGCGCCAGCCCGTTTGAAAAGCTCGTTGCCGGGTTTCCGGCATACACAACCGTTTTCCGGCGTGTGGGGACAAACGTAAATGCCCTCGATTCGACCGCCGGCCACCTGAATCGTGCTCAGCATCTTTTCGTGAATCGATGCCAGCTCACGTTGGTCTAGCAGGCCACGGCCGACCGCCGACTGGTTGGTAACCAACACCAGGCGCGCTCCTGATCGGTGCAGCTCGGCGAGCGCCTGAAGCGCGCGAGGCAGGAACTCGAACTCGGTCCAAGACTTCACGTGATCGGGCCTGGCTCGGTTGATAACGCCGTCCCGATCCAGAAACACGACCGGAGTCACCTGCGAGGCAGGACCCCGCCGGTTGGTGGCCTCTTCAGGAACGCGCAAAGGTCTCTCGTTCCGCGCCTGACGACGTCTCAACTGCAAAACGATGTTGAGGGCCGATGACGTGACCGTTGGCTGAGAGGTCGGCGCGAGTCGCGTCATCGACCTCCACGTCGTTGAAAACCACCCCGAGAATCCAGGCCTTGGCCTGCTGCAACTGCTTCTGAACTCGGTGCTGGGATGACTTTTCTTGATGTCCCGCCCGAACGACATAGAGGACTCCGTCGGCGATGCGGGCCAGCAGAAAGGCGTCTGAATAGTTCAGGCAAGGTGGCGAGTCCAGCAGCACGAAGTCTGCGTGCTCTTGCAGTTTGCTCAAGATCCAGTGCATTCGTTCGGAGGCCAACAGCTCACTGGGATTGGGGGGCGCCGCACCGGCGGTGATAAGGGAAAGCCGTGGGAATGGCGTATCGAGCACCACCTGGTCCACATCGGCCGCTCCAACGAGGACATCCGAGAGCCCGATTCCCGGCCCCTGGCCATTTGCACGGGTGCGAATGTGCTTATGCATCGAAGGCTTTCGAAAATCGGTATCGACGATCAAGACCGAGGGACTCGACTGGGCCATGATGATGCCCAGGTTGATTGCGGTGGTTGTCCTACCCTCTCCGGATGCCGCACTGGCGACCAGGATGGTCCTGGCAGGCCGGTCGATGGTGAAACGGTCGATGCGGCGGAAGGTGATATTGGCACGAAGGGCTCTATAAGCCTCGGCGAAGGGAGTGCCCAGCGTGCCGTCAGTCAGCAGGTTCCGGTTGATGTTTTTGCCTCGGTTCATTGCACAGCGCTCCTGGCTTGATGTTTTAGTCGCAGCTTCGCATGCGGAATCACACCAAGCACCGGCGCGCCCACGAGCTGCTCCACCTCCTCGGCATTGCGGACTGACTGGTCGAAATATTCCAGCGTGAGGATGATTCCGATGCCGAGCACCACGGCCAGACCGGCTGCATAAACGATCCTGAGCAGCCTCTCGGTCGTGTCCGGCATCGGAGCGGCCTCGTCGACGACGCTGGCGAGGATGCTGTTGGGGTTAGTGGCGGCCGTGATCTGGAGCTGGGCGATCTCCTGCTCAAATCGAACATAGGAGTCGGCGGCCGCTTGCACATCCAGCTGGAGGGCCATCGCCTGCGCGTTTCCGCTCGGGGTGTCTGGATGTGAACGCTGGTACTCGATCATCGCCTGAGCTGCGGCCAGGTACCGGTTCCGGAACTCGGCGCGAGCCGGCTCCAGGGCGGCAATCGAGGTCTGCGTGGGAGCCACCTTGTCCTGGTAGAGGGCTGCCGCGTTCACGGCCACCGCATTGGCGATGTCCGCGGCGCGCCCGGAGTTGGTGTCGCTGACCGATATCTTGTAAAGGTCGTTGCCTACCGGGCTGACCCGGATCTGGCTGACTATCTGGTCAACGCTCTCCCCCAGATTCAGCTGCTTCTGAACCCGCAGCGCCAGGCTGTTGGAGGTTGCGATTTGAGCGAAGGTGATCGGACTGCCACCGCCCGGAGCCTTCGCCAAGACCGTTGCGGTGGCAGTGTATTCGGGTTCGGAAAGAAACGTTAGCCCGCTCGCGCCGGCCGCAGCGAGAACAGTCAGAGCGATAGGTATCCACGCGCGTCGTCGCAAGACACGCCAGTACTCACGCAACTCCACGGCCGAATCCTCCTTTCACGTAGATAGGGAGCCCGATTTGACCGGAACTTTTCAGTCGGCTAGTGCTCCGCGGAGCGCTGCTGTGATGGCGTGTTCAAGGACCAGATGACAGTCCTCCACGACTCCATAGCTCTCGCTTGGAACATGCACGACTACATCCACCATCTTCTTGAGGGGGCCTCCGGTGAACCCGACCAGGCCCACCGTGACCGCGCCGCGACCCCGAGCCGCTCCGATTGCGGCCAGGATGTTTGGAGATTTGCCACTGGCGCTGATCGCGACTACGACATCACCCGGGTCGAGTAGATTGGCCAGCTGCTCGGCGAACACAGCTTCGTATGAGCTGTCATTGGCCCACGCAGTGAGCAAGGCGATGTTGTCGGTGAGCGAGGTCGCACGCAGGCGCGCCCGCACGCCAGTGATTGTGGCCTTGGCGAGATCGCATGCGAAATGCGAGGCGGTCGAAGCGCTGCCACCATTACCGATCACGTAGACATGTCTCCTGCCTCGGTAAGCGGCAAGGATGACGTCGATGACACGCTCCACCTCACGGCTAGGCATGCGCGCCAAAACGTCGCGAACTTCGCTGATGTGTGCCTCAACCGTGGTCATCGTCGTGGGGCGGGCAATCAAGTTGTCTGCATGAGAAGGGGCGCGCTCCGCCGTCTCGAACACTTTCCGTGTACGAGGTCGCTCGGGAGCCGGAGAGGTGGCTAGACGGCGGGTCGCAAAGCTTCCGGGTCGATCCTCACTGACAGTACGCGACCGAACAGGTTGACCAGAATCTGCACCCGATCGGGACTGTCGAGCTCACGGTCGAATATGGCATCCAGCGCCGCCAGCGGGCCACGCTCAATGTGGACGCGCTGGCCCGAGACGAAGGCAGACCTCAAGTCACGAATGGATCCTTCTGAGAGTCGACGCCGAATTTGCTCGATGACCGCGTCGCCGATCACGGCGGTTGACCCGTCGATCTGAAGAACGCGACGAACGCCAACCGCACGGTGGATCAGGTTCCAGGTTGCCGAGTCCTGCTCGACCTTGAAGAACAGGTATCCGGGGAACACCCAGCGCGCCCGCCGGTGACGGACACTGCCCGGCTTCATTCGTGGAGGCGTCGGGAATTGTGGAGCGTAGGTCTCAACCTGGATCATGCGCAGGAAGCCGCAGACCTGGGGCTCGCCGTTCGGTGCGACGTGCAAAACGCCCCACATCGATAGGCGATGCTAGCCCCACCCGGGAACACTACGGTGGAGGAGGCTACTCGAACGGTAACCGAACGGTTGCTTTCGCTAACGGGTGCTCTTGCTCGGTTAAAGCGGGCTCGCCAGATGGCGGGGTACCTGGCCGGCCGAGTTCAGAGCAAGCCCACGAGAGGCCTTGAAACATTGCGTTGGAAACGTTTAGAGCAGGCTGTGAGCGGCTGAGGCTACTCCGAAGCGCACAGCACCTGTAACAGTACTGTCATCCTCCGGCCGAGGCCCTCCCTCGCTTTTTGGAATTTCGAAGCTGTAGCCGAACCCTCGCCAAGATCTGATGAAGCCTGGCCGCAGGTTCGACCCTATCTTCTTGCGTATCCGCAGGATGTACACGTCCACTGCCTTCGAGTCGATGGGAATCTGGTCACCCCACGCCTTCTCAATGAGCTGGTCGCGACTTAGGACGCGATCGTGGTTGGATACCAGGGCATGCAAGAGTGCAAGCTCTCGAGGGGCCAGGTGCAGTCGTGTTCCGTTCACGATGGCTCGTCCCCGCGGCAGATCCAGATTGATTTCGTCGACCCCCAGATTGCCGCCCTGGCCGTCGTCGCTGTAGTGTCCCGAACGCCGCAGCAGCGCTCTCACGCGAGCCAGGAGATGGTGCGGTGAGAACGGTTTCGTCACGTAGTCGTCAGCAGCCTCCATCAGACCTCGGACAATCTGGTCTTCCTCATTGCGTTCGGACACGATCATCAGCGGGAGAGCTCGATATTGCTGCCGAATCTGCTGGCAAATTCGGTGGCCGTCGTGTCGCGGGAGCGCGGTCTCCACCATGACAAGCTCGATGTTTTGAGATCGCAGGATGTCGAAGGCCATATCCGCGTCGGTCGTCGTGTAAACATGGTGGCGGTCCTGACTTAGCAAGAACCTAAGCAACTCGAGATGAAATGCGTCCTTGTCGAGGGCAAGTATGGTGGCCACCGTGAATTCCCCAACCCAGGCTGACAACACTCGTGCGGCTGTCGGCCGCACCGCCTCCCAACGGTGAGGGCACCTTAGCAGAGATTCTCGGGTTGGACAAACCGAGAATCGGATGGGACCCGCGCCTCAGCTCCGTTCCCAGGCGGCCTGCGATCGCTTGTACTCTTCAGGTGTACCGCAGTCATAAATGGACGCACTAACCGGCACAGCGATTACGGGAGTACCGGCATTCAGGGCGGCCTGAAAGCCGTAGGTCAGCTGCAGCTCGCCCTCGCCGCGCCACGCCTGCAGCCCTTCCACCACGGCCTCGACGACGATATAGCGTCCGAAGATCGCCTGGTTGGAGGGCGCCTGTCCGGCAGGCTTCTCGATCATCGCAATCACGCGCGACCCATGGCCGACGACGATTCCGAAGCGGTGGGCGGTGCCTGGGTCGATAGCCCGGACGCACAACGCTGCTGACCGAGCCTCCTGGTGGACGCGCAGCAAATCGGCCCAGTGACCATTCTCGAGGACGACGTCGTCGGGCAGGAGTACGCCCACCGGCTCCCCGTCCCACGCGCGTATGACAGCGTCACCGATGCCCAATGGCTCCGGTTGGACCTTTATCGATACGGGGAGCGGAAAGCGGTCCTCGTCAAGGAATTTTCTAAGGTCGGCCTTGCCGGGCGAGATGACGACAGCCGCCTCGGAGAAGCCAGCACGCTCCGCCTCCTCAATCGCATGCATGATCAAGGGACGGCCGCCAAGCGGCAACATTTCCTTTGACATTCCAAGGTTCAAGTGCGCGAAGCGCGAACCCTGCCCCCCTGCCGGAATGACGACGCGCAAACGAACCTACGGGCCTCCGATCGTGCGACGAGCCCGGCGCTCCGCTTCCAACTCCCGCATGAGCACCTCCATTGCCTGCTTCCAGTGTGTCACCATCTCGCGGATTCGCTGGGCCATCTGGCGCTCTGGTCGTTGAAAGTCACGTGCGGTGATCTGTCGCCGACTTGTGACTTGCGCGGCGGCACCAATTCTTGGCTAATTCCGAATGAAATCGGCCCACATATATGTCGCACATGCATGTGAGGACGCGCGCGACCTAATATACTTCGGCTTGCCAAGCCTTAAACGGTTTTCACGACCGCGGGGCCATCGTTCAACAGTTCTGGGCTCCGAGAAATTTGGCTAGAGCCCGTCTCGATTCCGTTGCCGCCCCGACCTGACTGTTGGATCAACGACGAGGCCGACGCCGAAGCCATGACGGGCCCACATCTTAGACTTCGACTGTCGTGGCGAGAATCGCTTTGATCACGGGAGTTACAGGGCAGGATGGTTCGTATCTGGCCGAGCTTCTGCTGGGTAAAGGTTATGAAGTGCATGGGGTTGTGCGCCGGTCGTCCAGCATGAATCGGGGCCGTATCGACCATCTCCAGCACGCCAGTCCCAGCAATCCCGCCGGTGCCCGGTTCTTTCTCCATTACGGAGATATGACCGATTCCGGTGGACTCAATCGCATTGTCAAGACCATCCGTCCCGATGAGACCTACAACCTGGCCGCTCAGAGCCACGTGCATATCTCATTCGATCAGCCTGAGTACACCGGTGAGGCGGACGGCCTAGGCGCGACGCGGCTGCTCGAAGCGATCCGAACAAGTGGCCTCCAAACTCGCTTCTACCAGGCGTCCACGTCCGAGATGTTCGGATTGACTCCTCCCCCACAGAGCGAGACCACCCCATTTCATCCCCGAAGCCCGTACGCAGCCGCCAAACTCTACGCGCACTGGATGACCGTCAACTATCGTGAGGCGCACAACCTGTTTGCATGCAGTGGCATCCTTTTCAACCATGAGTCGCCCCGGCGAGGCGAGAACTTCGTCACCAGGAAAGTCACGCGAGGCATCGGACAAATCCTCTCAGGGAAGACCGACAAGCTGGTTATGGGTAACCTAGACACTCACCGCGACTGGGGTCACGCTCGCGATTACGTCGAAGCTATGTGGCTCATGCTGCAGCAGGGTGAGCCGGATGACTACGTTGTCGCGACTGGAATCATGCGCTCGGTGCGCGACTTCGTCGACGCAGCATTTGGTCTGGTTGGCTTGGACTGGCACAAGTACGTTGAAGTCGATAAAACGTATCTGCGCCCGACCGATGTGCACGATCTACGCGGCGACGCGTCAAAAGCCGCGCGCAATCTCGGTTGGAGGCCGCGAATTTCTTTCTCGGATCTGGTTTACGAAATGGTGGAGAACGATCTCAAGCTCGAAGGCGTCGATCCGGCGCAATATTTGCGCAAGTCGTCGGCAAAGGTGCCTTAACCTAGGGGGCCGAGCCTCGATCATGAGCGATGCCGGCTCGGTGGCACTCAAGCGCTAACGGTGCATTGCGCGGAGCTTGTCTGCCGATGTTTCCTCTCTCGAAGCAATCCCAATTCTTCTTCATTTGATGCAGGGTGATGTTCACCACCGTGGGGCGCTGACGGCAACTGCCGTTGCGCTCGCGAAGTCGCTGCCTCCATTCCACCGCGGCTGAAATCCCGACGGTGGGCTGATATAGAAGTTGTAGGTGCCTGCGGGCAGCGTCATCGAGTAGTTGCCCTTACTGTCGCTCACCCCGGCCCCGACATCGGTGCAACAGGTCGCCCCGCACCACGTAGGTACGCATAGACCATGCGCACCTACTGGCGGCCCGTTGCCGTCCTTTGACCGTGTACTTCGCGACGAGTGTGATGTTGAGCAGGACAAGGACTGAGGCGTCGTTAAACCCCTCGCTGCTGTTGCGTCCTTCTATTGATCGATCACAATGCTCCACGCCGCCAAAAAAGATGCAAGGTCAAACCGGCCCTGGCTCTGCCGAACGCCTGACGACCACGATCGTTGCCGCGGCCGCGATCGTGGTGATGGGTCGCCGTGTCTGCGGGCGTGATGTACCTGGTCACGACCTTTCTCTTCGCCTTCTCCGGTGGGCAGTACCGCATGGTGCCGGTCGTTGGCTATGGCGCTCTTGCCGTGATCGGGGCGACGCTCTTGATCGCGATCGTCGTGTGGCGGCTGCGCTCCCTAGCCGCGGCGGTCAAGTGGGCGGCCATGCCACCGCGCTCGGATGGGCCCTCGCAATAGTCGGTGAGTGGATCCTGTCGTTAGGGCTGGGCTCGTCCTGATGCCTCTCCTACGCCAACCTGGCGAAGTAAGCGCCTTCTACACCCGGTGGTCGGAGATGCTCATCAACCTCGCCCCGCGGAACACTCAGGCGCGGATTAGCTCCAGCAGCTCCTCTTCAGACTTCGCCAGGTCGATCGGGCGGACGCCGCCACCGGAGCGGCGGCCGGTCTCCCTGTACACCTCACAGGTGTTTCCCTCCGGATCGTGGATGTAAAAGCTGTAGCCGGTCTGGGGGCCACCTCGGCCTTGACCGCGATCGCCTCGATCGAGCAAGGAGCCCGAGCTGGCCGCCGTCCGGAAAGAGATGCTCGACGCCCAGCGCCGGGGCATGCGTATGCTCGTCGACCGGCTGATGCAGAAGAGCGTTCTCAGGTCTGGACTGGATCCTGAGGATGCAGCGTCGATTCTTTGGGCGGTCTCGAGCATTGAGATGTACCGCAAGGTGGTCACGTACAGCGGCTGGACCCCAGATCACTACGAAGGCTGGGTGGGGCGCCACGTTAAAGCAGCTGATCCTGGCGGCTTAAGGCGGGAGTCGCGACTCGCGATAATGGGCTGAACGACCAAGCGTGTTCTTGGCGCCATGGGCGCGGAGGTGGGGACTGTGAACATGCGCTTGCGGGCGGCCCTGGCTGCCGCTTCTCTGACCATCGTCGTGTGGCCAACGCCAGCTGCGGCTTCCAGTACATGGAGCTCGAGCGTTGCCTTCACCAACCAGCTCGCCGATCAGGTGGTCTTGGGCGGTGGATATCCGATTCCGGCGGGCGCAACCGCGCCAACGCCGGGAACGTGCCGCATGGGCACCTACAACGCCAACCGGTCGGAATCGTGGATCGCCGTCAATCCAGGCACCGAGGACCTGGTGGGGACTTCGAAGATCTTCTTCGAGAAATACAGCACCTTCTACGACTTCCACATGGGAGGGCACACTTTCCCAGGTGGAACCTACGAGGGCAGCAGCATGGTCACGGGTTACGACTGCATCTCCACCGGCAGCCAGAACATGCCGCCAAGCTGGACGAACAACACCGACCCCAACGTGGCCTTTGACACGCAGGGCCGCGCGTATCAGGTCACGCTGCCTTTCAACGCCTTCTGGACCAACCTGCATCCGAACTCCAACATCGGCATCGTGTACAGCGACAACCTGGGCCGGACCTGGCACCTCGGCAACGGCGGCCGCCCGATCGAGGCCGCGATCAACTCGAGCCTTGCGGTCGGCTTTGTTGAGGACAAGCAGTGGGTCGCCGTCAATCACATCAAAGGCCACATTTACCAGGATCACGTCTATGCCGCCTGGACTGTCTACAACGGCCAGACGGCCAAG